>WNGA01007898.1_pt1 | contig 17382 bp, 15 predicted proteins | sample 5400061 | NCBI WGS metagenome assembly WNGA01 (sample SAMN13153366, study PRJNA577476) | soil metagenome | isolation source: 100 cm soil or saprolite under grassland replicate 2 | place: USA:California | collected 2016-06-15 | reverse complement strand
GCACAATAGGGATGCGATTCAGGGGGCCGTAGCCCAACTGGCAGGAGGCACGCGGTTTAGGTCCGCGACAGTGCGAGTTCGAGTCTCGCCGGCCCTACTAAACGTGCATATGCACGAACTCCCGTGCCATTGTCTGTGGCAGCCGCAGGTCCTGGTTCCGTTGCCAGGGGCACGCAGAAGAGGTGCGGTCACCCCGGCAGCGCGTAGGCGCCGGCGGCGATGTCCTCGAAGAGCGTGGGGCCCGTCGGCGTCCAGCCGAGCAGTTCGCGGGTGCGGGTGCTCGACGCGGTGACGTCCAGGCCGAAGAAACGTCCGATCCAGCCGAAGTGGGCGTCAGTGTCCTGCGGCGCGACCGACACGGTCGGCAGGCCCAGGTAGTCGCCGATGGCGGCGGCGATGTCGCGGGAGGGGAGACCGCCCTCGGCCACGGCGTGCATCCGCGAACCAGCGGGGGCCTTCTCCAGCGCGAGCCGGACCATCCGCGCGGCATCCGAGCGGTGCACGGCCGCCCAGCGGGTCGAGCCGTCACCGATGCAGCCGGCCGCTCCGCGTTCCTTCGCGATCCGTGTCAGCGTCGCGGTGAAGCCGTGGTCACCCACGCCGTGCACGGTCGGGGCAAAACGCAGCGCCACCGGGCGGACCCCGCGGTCGGCGTAGTCCAGGGCCAGGTTCTCGCTGCCGCCGCGCATCGAGTCGGCGCCGTGGTGCGGTGACGCGTCGTCCTCGGTCAACGGTCGCCCGGTAACGGCCGATGCCATGCCGGAGGCGAGCAGGAACGGTCGGCCGCTGCCCTCGAGCGTGTCGAGCATCCGCTGGACGGCTGCGTGCTCGCTGCGGCCGGCGCCGGCGTAGTCGGAGAAGTCGTGTTTGAAGGCCAGATGGATGACGCCGTCGGCGGACGCCGCGCCGACCGCGAGGCTGTCGAGATCGTCGAGGCTGCCGCGGTGGGCGGCGGTGCCCTTGGCCTCGAGGGCGGCGGCCGCCTCGTCGGAGCGAGCGAGACCGACGACCTCATGCCCGTGGGCGAGGAGTTCGTCGGTGACGGCCGAGCCGATCCACCCGGAGGCACCGGTGACGAAGACGCGCATGCCGGTTTCCTTCCCTAGCTCGATGTCAGTGACTGACATCGAGCGTCACACGGCATGTCAGCGACCGTCATCACTACACTCCTCGGCATGGGGCGCTGGGAGCCGGACGCGCGGGGGCGGATGATCCGCGCCGCGGTGGAGCTCTTCGCCGAGCGCGGCTTCGAGCACACCACCGCCGGCGACATCGCCGAACGTGCCGGCGTCACCGAGCGCACCTTCTTCCGGCACTTCACCGACAAGCGCGAGGTCCTCTTCGACGGCTCCGGGACCATGGAGCAGACGACGCACGACGCGATCCTGGCTGCGCCGGCCCACTTCTCGCCGCTCGACGCAGCGCTGGCCGGAATGGTCGCGGGCGGCAGCCTGCTGCAGGACCGTCGCGACCACGCCGTACGCCGCTCCCAGATCATCGCGGCCAACCCGAGCCTGCAGGAGCGTGAACTTCTCAAGCTCGCGGCAATGGCCGACGCGACGACCAAGGCGCTCCACAAACGCGGCGTGACCGAGCCCACCGCCAGCCTCGCCGCCCACAGCGCAGTGACCGTCTTCCACGTCGCGTTCGCGCAATGGATCGCGGCGGACGAGCCGCCCAGCTTCGCCGACTGCATCGCGGACGCCGCGGCGGCACTTCGTGCCCTGAAATGACGAACACAACAGCCACGAGCGCGTGCCATCCCGGAACGCACGGATCTGCCGCTGATGGCGAAGCGGCTTGGCCAAGGGCTGAGCCGCGGTACGGCACCGGGACACCCTGTACGTCAGCACCCTGACCGGTGACGCGATCCTGCGAGTGCACGTGCCTGGATGACCGGGCGCACCAGACCGTATCGACGTGTGCTGTCCCTTGCCGCTGGCAAGTGCCGGGTCGACATGCGCCCGAGAACGCGAAAGCATCTACGACCTGTCGCTTGCACGACGGCCAGGAACCGGACGGTGGAATGTGCCGAACGAGATCAACCTTGAGCGGTTGCGCCAGAGGCAGGATGCGTACCTAACGGCCCATTACACGTCGCTGCATGTGACGGTGGTCAGCCTCGCGCTGGGCATGGCCGGGGTCTCCGCTGCCAGCCTGCTTAGCCCCGCCGCCTCCGCAGAGGGCCAACCGGTGTTGCTGTGGCTGCTCTGGGCATCCAGCCTGCTGGCCGCCTCAACGGCGTACGCCGCCGCTGCGGTCGGGTCGCCGGTGCTGCCCGCAAAGATCCCGTCCATCTGGGACTTGGCCCTACCGCTGGCACTGGGTGTCGTGGAGTTCCTCATGTTCGCACTGCTCGCGCACCAGGTGACCGGCCTGAACTCGGCCGGCACCATAGCCACCGCCTGGTTCTTGGCGGTCGGGCTGTTCGGGGCGATCGCGGTTGTATCGATCCTGCGCATCCGGCACCTATTTCACAACGCCACCTACGCCACCGACGCGGCCCCACTCATCACCTGGTACCTCGCACGGCTGCGCCGCGAAATCACTGGCGCCAGCACGCTGACCGTACTGGGGGTGGCCGGCATGCTCGCCAAACTGATCGCCCCCGGCCGCTGGTCCCTGCCAGTCGCCTACACCCTCGCCGGCGTGATTCCGGTGCTCCTCATCGCAGCGCTGATCGAACACGGCCGCACCGGTCGTGGACATGCGGCAGTACGTGAGCGGGCCGTTGTCAGCGCTCTGGTCGCTGAGTGGCGGTGCGGTGTGCCAACGGAAGGGCGAACAGCATCAGCGCCGCGGTTGCCGCGAAGGCCGCCGGGTAGCCCGCCACGGCGGCCAGGATCCCGAAGGTCGCCGCACCGGCGCCCCAGCCGAGGTCGTACGCCATGTTCCACATGGCGCTCACCGTGCCGTACCCGGACGGGGCGACCCGGTCCATCATCATCGCCATGCTCGCGCTCTGCGTGACTCCGAACCCCGTGCCGAAGACCACCATGCCCGCGAGTACCGCCGCCGGACTGTGGATCAGGACCAGGGCGAGGATGCCCGCCACGGACACCGCCAGGCCCGGTGCCAGCAACCGTACGGCGCCGTACCGGTCGGCGTGGCGGCCCGCCCACCACCGGGTCAGCGTCGAGGCCGCCGCCTGCACCAGCAGCGCCACCACCGCCACGCTGCCCGCGACCTGCCCGACCGCCACCGGTACGAAGCTGACCACGATGCCGCCGGCCATCGCCGTCGCCGCGAACACCGTCGCCGGGCCGGCCAGTGCGGCGGTCCGCAGACCGGCGGTGACGCCGAGCGGCACCTCCGCGTCCGGCTCGCCCCCGGGTAGCCCCACCACCGCCGCCACCCCGGCCAGGGCTGCCGCAGCACCGGCCGCGAAGACCAGCGGGTAGCCGATCAGCGGGACCAGCCACACGCCCAGCGGGAGCGCCACGATCGCGGGTACGGAGGAGACCACGCCGAGCACTCCAAGGCCCTCACCACGCCGTTCGGCCGGCACCACCGTGGCCCCCAGAGCCCCGATCGTGACCACGACGACCGCGAACCCGATCCCGCGTACCACGCTCACGGCCATGATCGCGAGCACTGTGGAGCAGAGCGGCAGCAGCAGCGCCGGGGCACCGAGCAGGATCAGGCCGCCGAGCAGCGCGCGGCGGTACCCGAACCGCCCGGCCAGCCGGGGAGTGATCAGTTCGGCCCCGACGGACGCCAGCATCAGCACGCCGGTCGACAGGCCGGCACCGATCCCGCCGGCTCCGATCGAGGTGGCGTACAGCGGCACCGCCGACAGCAGCAGGTAGAACCCGGTCATCGCACCGAAGTCGGTGACGAGCAGCCGGACCAGCGGCCAGGTGAGCACCCGTGGCCGCGCCGCGACGACGCCCGGGGAAGCAAGGGTGGCTGTCTGGGTCGCCGTCAAGGTCGTCATGTCAGTGACGCTAGATTGGCGAGGTGGCCTTCGCTAAGCTCCAATTTCATGCCGATACAGTGGTCCGGTTTGAGCCCCGAGCTGCTTCTGCAGCTGGACCGTCAGAAGCCTGAGCCACTGCGCGTCCAGCTCGAATGCGGTCTGCGCGAGGCGATCCGGTCCGGGCGGCTCCCGGTCGGCGAGCGGCTGCCGTCCTCGCGCGAGCTGTCTCGTACTCTCGGCGTCTCCCGCGGCCTGGTGCAGGAATGCTTCGTGCAGTTGCAGGCGGAGGGTTACCTGACCGCCCAGGTCGGTTCGGCCACGCGGGTCGCGCCACATGCCGGCACCGCCACTGCCGTGTCCGCGCCGGCGCCCACCGTGGTACGGGACGCGTCGCGCCTGATCGCGGACTTCGTCCCTGCGGTGCCCGACCTGAGCAGCTTCCCCCGCGGCGACTGGCAATGGGCGGTCAGGGAGACCTGCCGGAACGCGCCCAACGCGGCGTTCGGCTACGGCGAGCCCGGGGGCAGCCGTACGCTGCGGACCGTCCTCGCCGGTTACCTCTCGCGGGTACGGGGCGCCGCCGCCGACCCGCAACGGCTGCTGATCTGCACCGGGTTCTGCCAGGGACTCAACCTCGTCCTGCGGGTCCTGGCCGGCACCGGCGTACGCGCCGTCGGCTTCGAAGATCCCGGGTACGACGACACCAGCCGCACCGCCGCGGCCTGGGCCGGCGTGGACATGGTGCCCGTACCGGTGGACGAGTACGGCATCGACGTGGCCGCACTCGACGCGTCCAGAGCGCAGGCCGTGGTCGTCACCCCGGCGCACCAGTGGCCCACCGGGGTCGTGCTGGCGCCGGACCGCAGGCGCCAGCTGATCGAGTGGGCGGACCGCCGCCAAGCCATGATCATCGAGGACGACTACGACGCCGAGTTCCGCTACGACCGCGACCCGGTCGGCGTACTCCAGGGCCTGGCCCCCGACCGGGTCTTCGCCCTCGGCACGGTGAGCAAGTCGCTGGCGCCCACGTTGCGGCTCGGCTGGGTGCTGTGCCCTCCCGCGATGTCCGCGCGGGTCGCCGAGGAGAAGCTGGCCAGCGACCGCGGCTCGCCCGGGCTCGACCAGCTCGTCATCGCCAGGTTGATCGAGTCGGGTCGCTTCGACCGGCACCTGCGGCGGATGCGGGCCAGCTACGCCAGGCGGCGGGACACGCTCGTGGCAGCTCTCGCCGAACACGCGCCCGGCGTACGGGTGACCGGACTCGCGGCGGGCTTCCACGCGGTGGCGCACCTGCCCGGACACGTCGCCGAGCAGGCCGTCGTCGACGCCGCGCGGGCCCGGTCGGTGGGCCTGTACGGGATGAGCCGGCAGCGGTTCACCAGGGCGGCTACTCCGCCACAGCTGGTGCTCGGATTCGGCAACCTCAACGAGCGCGCGATCCGGGCCGGCATCGCGGCGGTCGGCGACCTGCTCCGGGCAGCCTGACCGCGTCGCCGACGATCACCTATGTGGCCGATTCGGTGACCGTAGGTGTCGGTGGTTTCCAGGCGCTGTGGATTGGGCGAAAAACTCTGCCGCTGCGGTTCTGAGTGCATTGCCCTGGTTCAGGACCGCCGATAGTGTGCCCGGAGGTCCTGCGGCAGCTGCGACAAGAGGAACCCGCGGACAGTCTCGGGCACCACGCCCCTGGCCGCCCGCCGCCAGTGTCCTTCGGAAGCTGAGTACGGGAGCGGTCTGTGTTTGATGACGCGTCGCATTGGCTCCTGCTGGGTGCGCTGTCGCTGGTCACGGGCGGGCTCGTGATCGGGCTGGTGCGCGCGCGTACCAGGCGGCCGGGTGAGCGGCGGGCGGGTCAGCACGAGCAGCTCGCCGCCGACCCGGCGGGCCGGCCCGGACACGTACGGCGTGAGCTTTCGGCGCAGCCTGCTCCCGCCCCGCAGCCCCAGCCGGCGGCGCCGGCCTACCCCGCGCCGTACCGCCCACCGGAGTACAGCGGCGGGAACTCCGTACTCACGATGAGTCCGGAGGAGCGGGCCCGGCTGCTCGCCGCGGCGAGTTTCAACCCGTCGGTGCCCCCGGAGGCGTGGGCCGCGCCCACCCACCGCCCGGCGGTGGCTCCCGGCCCGGTTCACGTCCCACCGCCGCCCACGGTGATCCAGGGGTACGTACGCGAGGTGAGCGGCGCGGTGATTGCGGGCGCGTCGCTGACCCTGATCGACCCGGCCGGTGGTCAGATCGGCCGCGGCGTCACCGCGCCGGACGGCTCGTACCGGCTTCCGGTGCCGAGTCCCGGCAGCTACTTCCTGATCGCCCGGGCGCGGTTCCACCATCCCCAGGCCACCACGGTGGAGGTCGCCGACCAGCCGGTGTCGCTGGCGATCGTACTGACCGGCCTGGCCGAGCTCTCCGGGGTGGTACGCGTCGCCGCCGGCCAGGAGCCGGTCCCGAGCGCCCTGGTGACCCTGCTCGACCTGCGGGGCGAGGTGATCGACTCGACGAGCACCGACCCGCACGGGCGATACCGCTTCGCGGAGCTGGTGGGTGGGTCGTACACCCTGGCGGCGAGCGCTTCGCCGTACCGTCCGACGGCGCGGCACGTGATCGTCACGGACACCGGCGCCTTGGCGTACGACATCGAACTGCAGGCGGGTGCCTACCTGCACGGCACCGCGGTCGCGGGTCCGCGCCGCCGGCCGTTCCCCGACGCCAGGGTCACGCTGCTCGACAGCGAGGGCAACGTCATCGCCGCGACCAGGACCGACGAGGCAGGCGAGTACGTGTTCGCCGACGTCCCCGAGGGCGACTACACCATCACCACGGCGAGCTACCTTCCGGTGACCACGAAGCTGCGTGTTCTCGGCGGCCAGAAGCGCGAGCACAATGTCGAGCTGAGGCATCCGGATGGGTAGCCCGCATCGGGTACGACGCGCGACACCTGCCGCAGACCGGCGAGACCAGACGAGGAGCGATCGATGACCAACGGTTCGGCCGGGGGACACGGCGAGGTCATGGGTCAGTACGAGCAGACGGCGCCGCTGCCCCGACGGGCGCGGCCGGCCGACGCGAGCCGCGGCGTGTCGGCGCAGGTGCAGACCAGCGACGACTGGCCGATCCCGGATGCGGTGGTCACCGTGATGGACCTGTCCGGGCAGCAGGTGGCCCGGGCGCAGGCCGACGAGCGGGGCGACGCCGACACCGCGCCGCTCTCGCCCGGGACGTACACCGCGATCGTCACCGCCCCGGGATACACCCCGGCCGCGCGTACGGTGATCGTCACCGCGAGCGGGTCCGCGGCGCTGGGGACCGTGGTGCTCCCCCGGGCCGCCGGCGGGCAGCTACCGCCCCTCGGCACCTGGACGATCGACCCGGTGCACTCCAAGATCCTGGTGACCGCCCGCCACATCGGCCTGGCGAGCGTACGGGGCTGGCTGCGCGACCTGTCGGGGAAGATCGAGGTGGCGGACCCGATCGAGCGGTCCACGGTGGACGTCGAGATCCAGGCGGAGAGCGTCGACACCGGCATCAAGATGCGCGACGACCACCTGCGTTCCGCGGACTTCCTGGACGTGGCGAACTACCCGGTGATCCGCTACCGCAGCGGCAACGTGACGCCACAGGGCGACGACCGCTGGGTGCTCAACGGGGAGTTGACCATCACCTCGATCAGCCGTGCGGTGCCGGTGTCGATGACGTACCTCGGCATCGGGCCCGATCCCTGGGGCGGCACCCGGATGGGGTTTCGCGCCACCGCGGAGCTGTACCGGGACGACTTCGCGATGAAGTACAACGACCTGGTACGAGCCGGGATCGCGATCGTCGGCACCAAGCTGTACGTCGAGCTGGACATCGAGGCGCTGCAAGGCGACACCCTGCCAGAGCTCTAGCGTCCGCGCCCTGGACGACGAGGCGCCGACTGTCCAGTTTTTACACAGTTGTGAGCCCTCGGTTGACCTTATGGTGGCGCCACACCGTCATCGGGTCGAAAGGGGCTCTCGTGACGTACGAGGACGAATCGTCCAGGCCGATCCTGGACCGCCGCCGCTTCCTGACCGTCCTGGTCGCCGCTCCGGTGCTGACCGTCGCGGTGCGGTGGGGCCTGGACGTCGCTGAGGCCGAGACCACCGCGACGCCGAGCCTGCCGCAACTGCCCGAGGTGTACGACCTGGGCGACCTCTACACCCTGGCCACCACGCCCACTGCCGACATGCTGGTGCTGGAGGTGACCGACGACGGGCGGGTACGGCTCTACCTGCCTCGGATGGAGGTCGGGCAGGGCATCACCACCGCGATCGCGATGCTGGTCGCCGAGGAGATGGACATCCCGTTGTCGAAGGTGGAGATCCCGCTCTCCGACGCCCGGCCGGAGCTGATCTTCAACCAGCTCACCGGCGGCTCCACCACGATCCGGTCGACGTACGCCCCGGTGCGGCGGGCCGCTGCCGGTGCCCGGGCCCGGCTGGTCTCCGCCGCCGCCGTGAAGTACCACCTCGACGCCGACCAGTTGACCACGAAGGACGGCTCGGTGATCGCCCCGGACGGCACCGCGTACTCCTACGGTTCGCTCAGCGCGGCCGCCGCCGATCCCCATCTCGAGACGCAGGTGTCCGACACCCCCAAGTCGCCATCGGAGTTCGGCCTGGTCGGTACGGCGACCAACCGGATCGACGCCCGCAAGATGGTGACGGGGCAGTTCACGTACACCCTGGATCTGGACGTGCCGAACGCCAAGCCGACGATGGTACGGCGACCGCCCACCATCCAGGGTTCGCCGCAGGCGATCGGAAACGAGGCCGAGGTCCGGGCCATGCCCGGCGTGATCGACATCGCGATCGTGCCAACCGGGGTCGCCGTGACGGCGGAGACGTTCGGGCAGGCGCTGGACGCCAAGAATGCGCTGAAGGTGACCTGGAACCCGGGCAGCATCGACGGCCTGTCCAATGACGACATCAAGCAGAAGCTGCGGGCGGCGGTCGTGCCGTTCACAGTGCCGCCGCTCGGCACCCTGACCGTCGACGCCGAGTTCGACTACGCCTGCGTCTCCCATGCGCCGCTGGAGACCAACAGCGCGATCGCCGACGTACGCGCGGATCGCGCGGAGATCTGGTCGGGCCTGAAGATCCCGATCATCGCGTTGCAGAAGATCGCCCTGGATCTGGGTCTGCCGCAGGACAAGGTGACCGTGCACGTGGTGCAGTCCGGCGGGTCCTTCGGCCGGCGGTTGTTCCACGACGGCGCGCTGGAGGCGGCCCGGATCTCCAAAGCGATGGGCCGTCCGGTGAAGCTGATGTGGAGCCGGATCGACGACATGCGCCACGGCCGGATCCGGGGCGCCACCCACCACGCCGTACGGGCCACCCTGGGCCTCGGGCAGGTGCTCAGCTACGAGCACCGGGTCGCGTCGATCAAGACCGACTGGCGGCACGGCTTCGGCGAGATCATCACCGCGATGGGCGCCGAAGGTCCCGGCAACACCGGGTACACCCAGACGATCTTCAACCTGACCGTGGAGTGCCCGTACAACTTCGGGGTGGTCACCGAGGTGATCAACGAGCCCGACATCAACATGAACACGGCCGCGTGGCGGTCGGTCTACTCCGCGACGACCCGCGGTGCGGAGGAGGCGGTCGTCGACGAGATCGCCGCGAAGCTGGGCAAGGACCCGTACCAGTTCCGGATGTCCTCGTTGAAGAACGACGCGCAGCGGGCCGTGCTCCGCAAGGTGGCGGAGGAAGGCAGCTGGGGTCGTACGATGCCCGCCGGACATGCGCAGGGCATCGCGTACCACCAGGAGTACAAGTCGAAGACCGCGTGCCTGGTCGAGATGGACGCCACCGACCCGGAGAACCCCCGGGTCTACAAGGCGACCATCGCGGTAGACGTCGGACTGCCGATCAACCCGCGGGGCATCCAGGCGCAGATGCTCGGGGGGCTGACCGACGCGATCTCCACGGTGCTGCGGGCCGGGCTGCACATCGACCACGGCCTGCCGCTGGAAGGCAGCTACTCGCAGTTCCACTACGCCCGGCAGAAGAACTCGCCGATGGACGTGAAGGTCTTCGTGATGCCGGCCAACCGCGACGAGCCCGGCGGCTCCGGGGAGCTCGGCGTACCGGCCGCGGCCGGCGCCGTGATCTGCGCGTACGCCCGGGCCACCAGGACCAAACCGCGCAGTTTCCCGATCAACTTCGACGTCGACTTCGAGCCGTTCCCCCGCTAAGGAGCCGCTACCGTGCCCAGTTACACCTTCACCGTGAACGGCGAGTCCGTCACCGTCGACGCTCCGGCCGACCTGGCGATGCTCTGGGTGCTGCGCGACAAGCTCGGCGTCAAGGGCCCCAAGTACGGCTGCGGCATCAACGTCTGCAAGGCGTGCACCAGTCACCTCGACGGCAAGGCGTTCAACCCGTGCGTCACCCCGGTGTCCGACTGCGCCGGCCGAGACGTCACCACCATCGAGGGCCTCGCCGACGGCGACCAGCTGCATCCGGTGCAGGAGGCCTGGCTGGACCGGGACGTACCCCAGTGCGGCTACTGCCAGCCCGGTCAGATCATGGCGGCGGTGGCGCTGCTGAAACGGACCAGCACCCCGACCGACGCCGAGATCGACGCCATCGAGAACGTCTGCCGGTGCGGCACGTACTTCCGGATCCGCGAGGCGATCAAGCAGGCGGCCGCCGCGATGCGGTGACCCGCGTCAGTATTCGATCCGCAGCGCGCGGATCCGGTTGTAGAGCGTGGAACGGCTGATCCCGAGTCGCTCCGCCGCCTGCAGCTTGTTGCCCCCGGTGGCGCGCAACGCGGCGAGGATCGCGTCGCGTTCGGCCTGCTCCCAGCGGGAGAGGGTACGGCCGGCCGACCGGCCCCGGTACGGCTCGGGCAGGTCGGCCACCGTGATGTCGCCGGCGGACCGCGTCTCGGCCGCGTGGCGTACCACGGTCCGCAGTTCGCGCAGGTTGCCGGGCCAGTGGTGGGCGGCCAGCGCGGCGAGCGCGCTCGGCGCGAACCGTACGCTCGGGTCGGTACGCAGCTCGGCGAGCATCCCGTACGCCAGCGCGGGTAGCTCGTCGCGCCGGGACCGCAGCGGCGCCAACTCCACCGTCGCCGGACACCCGTCGGCCAGGTACGCCGCGGCGACCCCGAGCTGGTCCCGGGGTCCGCCGGTGAGCACGAGCCGGGCGGTGGAGCTGGGCAGCAGCCGGGCGACCCGGATGCAGGTCGGTGCCGGCAGCAGCTGGATCTCCTCGATCGCGAGCACCCCCGGGTGTGTCGCCGCCCACCGCTCCAACTCGGCCCAGTCGGCGTCGCGCGGCCGCGCCGCGTCGAGCGTGACCACGGGCGCGTCGCCGGCCAGCTGACGTACCGCGGTGGTACGCCCGCTGCCCGGTTCACCGCAGACCAGCACGGCGGACCGGGTACGCCGCAGCGCCGCCAGTTCGCGCGACAGGTCGGCCCCGCCGCCGGCGCCCCGCAGCGCCCGGGCAGAACGTGGCCGGTCGGCTGGGACGAGCTGGAACAGGACGCCGCCCGTGCCGTCGATCCGGGACACCCGCGCCTCGACGACGCGCCCCGAGGCGAGGGTGACCTGCCGGGTCAGTTCCCGGCCGACCGGTACGTCCGGCGCCACCGTACGGAGCATCGCGTGGTCGGCGAGTTCGAGCAGGTCGACCGCGGCCGGGTTGCTGAGCACCAGGTCGTCGCCGAGCACCACCACCGCCCGGGACCGGTGCCGAGCGGCGGCCTGGAAGGCGGCCAGCAGGTGCTGCTGCGACTGCGGGGACCCTTCGAGCAGCCGCCGCTCGATGTCGCGTACCGCCCGTTGCACGAACGGTACGAACAGCGGGTTCGCCTGCGGCATCACGCCGGTGATGTCGAGGACGCCCGCCAGCCGGCGGGTCGCCGGGTGCAGGATCGGATGGCCGTAGCAGCTGAACGCCTTCAGCGATTCGAGAAAGTGCTCACCGCCGTTGACCGTGACGGCGCGCCGGGTCTCGTACGTCGTGGCCAGCGAGTTGGTGCCGGAGACGTCCTCGGTGAACTGGCTGCCGGGTACGGCGCTGACCTGCTCCACGATGCGCGCCACCCGGCTGTCGGTGAACCGCAGGTCGATGATCCGGCAGTCCCGGTCGGCGAGGGCGAGGCAGAGCGTGGTGTCGGCCAACTCCACGGTCAGCTCGTCCAGTACGGGTTTCGCAGCGACCATCAGACGGCTCGTCCGGTCGACCTCCGTCACGGTCACCCGGTCGAGCGAGCTGTCGGGGGCCAGGCCGGCACGGCGTACCCGGTCCCACGAGGCGGCGATCTCCGGGCGCGCGGGAACGTCCCCCGCCGGTCGTACCTCCGGCATCATTTCGGACGCTCCTCGACACCCACACATCTGCGGCGGCCCGTACCCCCGCAAGTGCCGCAGCTCAGCTTAGAAGCGGTTCAATCATGCCATTGCCGAAACGGCAGGTGAGCATCGTTCAATCTTCTGGTGGTCGGAGGTCACCGCTGTCAGGGTCGTCGACGCCGACTCCTAGACCCGGCGTACCACGTGTAGCAGGTACTCCTTCCGGTTGAGCGGATTGTGGTCGGTACGCGGCCGGGTGGGGACCGCGCCGCTGACCGGCTGGTACCGGTCGAAGCCGGACTCCAGTACGCCCTCGCCGCGGGTCAACACCGGCAACTGTTGCTGCAGCTCGTGCACCCGAGCGGCCGGAATGTCACCGTCCAACTGGTACGCCGAGCCGCGCAACACCGGTGCGTCCGGCACCGCACGCAGCTGCGCCAGCACCGGCATGACCTGCCCCAGGGCGTCCGACGGGATGTCGAGCCGGTAGCGGTGCATCGGCTCGTGCACCGTGGTGCCCGCCTGCCGCAACGCGCTCATCAGCACCAGCGGAGTCAGGTTGCGGAAGTCTCCCGCCGTACTCGACATGTTCTTGTCGAACGTGCCGTGGGAGTGGCTCTGCCGTGGCCAGTAGCCCGAGTGCGTCATGGTGACCGTGCAGTCCGTCACCTGCCAGCCGTAGATTCCCTGCCGCAGGGTCTCGTACACCGTCTCCTCGACGGCCTTGAAGAACGCGTAGGGCATCGACCCCAGCTCGACCTCCAGTCCGAACCGCACGCCGGTGCCGGTCGGCGCCGGGTCGACCCGCAGGCCGACGGTCGCGAGGAACGGCTCGGTGTCCGTACGTCCGTCGTGGTTGGTCTCCCAGGCGGCGCCGCTGCCGACGGGACGCTCGATGCAGATCGTGGTGCTCTCCCGGAAGCTCACGCCGACGCCGAAGTCGTTCGCGAGCGTCGCCTGGATGACCTCCTTCTGCACCTCGCCGTACAGGGAGACGGACACCTCCCGCCGGATGTCGTCCTGTCGCAGGTTGATCAGCGGGTCCTGTTCGGCGAGCTGGGCGAGCGCGAGGTGCAGCACGCCCTTGTCGGCGGGCCGGCCGGGGACGACGACCGTCTCCAGCGTCGGCGGCGCGAAGAACCGGCGCTGCGTCGCCTCCTTCCGGGGTACGCCGACCGAGTCCCCGACCTGCACGTCACCGAGTCCCCAGAGCATCCCGATCTGCCCGGCCGCCACGGAAGCGTCCGGCATCGCCGAGCCGCGCTCGAACACCCGCACCGCGGTGACCTTGCCCTCGGCGTCTGCCCCGCCGTCCCGACCGAACCGCAGCCGGTCCCGGACCCGTACGGTGCCCGAGAACAGGCGGACGTACGTGATCTTCTCGGCGGTCGTACCACGGTCGATCTTGAAGACGGTGCCGGACACCGGGCCGTCGGCATCGCCTTCGGCGGCGGGCAGCAGCTCCGCGATCCCGGCCGTCAACGCGTCGACGCCGGCGCCCGTGATCGCCGAACCGAAGAACACCGGATGCACCAGGGCGCGCCTGGTCTGTGCCGCCAGCTCGCGGCGGAGCCGCCGGTACGACGCGGTCGACTCGTCCTCGACGTACGAGGCGAGGAAGTCGTCGTCGTGGTCGCTGAGCACGTCGACCAGCCGCGCGGTGAATCCCCCGGCGTCGGGGGCGTGCGGCCGGTAGGCGGCGTCGCGGGTGCCCAGCCCGTCGACGTACCCCATCGGCACGGCCGCGGGCGTCAGTCTTTCGGAAATGCTCCGCAGCACGCGTACGGGTTGCGCACCGACGCGGTCGATCTTGTTCACGAAGATCAGGGTCGGAATCCGCAGCCGCCGCAGCGTACGCATCAGGACATGGGTCTGCGCCTGTACGCCCTCCACCGCCGACACCACGAGTACGGCACCGTCGAGCACGCTCAACACCCGCTCCACCTCGGCGATGAAATCCGGGTGGCCGGGCGTGTCGATCAGGTTGACCGTGACGTCGTCGACGACGAAGGACACGACCGCGGACTTGATCGTGATCCCGCGTTGTCGTTCCAACGCCAGGGAGTCGGTCTGGGTGCTGCCGTCGTCGACGCTGCCGATCTCGTCGATGACTCCGGCGGCGTACAGCAGCCGCTCGGTCAGGCTGGTCTTACCGGCGTCTACGTGCGCCAAAATCCCCAAGTTCAACGTTTTCACTGAGCGTCAGGTCCCCTGGGTAGGCAGCGATTACCTTCTGGGCGAACTCAGACGCTCGGCGCATTCGGCGCTCCTCGACTCGGTGACTGTCGTCCGCAGTCCAGCAGACCCCCGGCGGACCGGCAACCGAATTGTTGTACCGCCCGGCCACGCCCGACGCGACACTGTTGAGATGGCGGAACGACCCTCCCGAGCGGTGAAGCTGCGCCGCTACTGGGACAAGCAGTCAGGCTCGTACGACAAGGGAATGACCTTCTGCGACCGGCACTTCTTCGGCGACACCCGTGAATGGGTGTGCTCGCAGGCGACCGGCGACGTGCTCGAGGTCGCGATCGGCACCGGCCTGAACCTGGAGCACTACCCGACCGGCCTGCGGCTGACCGGAGTCGACTACAGCCCGGCGATGCTCGACATCGCCCGGCGCCGCGCCGCCGACCTGGGCCGCGAGGTCGCGCTGCACGAGGGCGACGCGCAGGCGCTGACCTTCCCCGACGCCTCGTACGACACCGTGGTCTGCACCTTCTCGCTGTGCGCCATCCCGGACGAGCGGCGGGCCGTCGAGGAGATGACCCGGGTGTTGCGGCCCGGCGGTCTCCTCCTGCTCGCCGACCACGTCGAATCCTCCCGCTGGTACGCCCGCGCGATCCAGTCCCTGTTGGAGCTGGTCACCGTGCCGCTCGGCGAGGAGCACTTCCGGCGCCGCCCGATCCGGCACGTCGAAGCCCTCGGTTATGCCATTGAGGAGCACCAGCGCTTCAAGCTCGGCGTGGTCGAGCGACTCGCCGCCCGCAAGCCGCTGAGCTGATATCTGGCACGCAGATAGGGACCGACGCCTCTAGCCCGCCGGGTGTCGTACGTGCACCCTCTGGGTCGAAGCCACCGGTGTCCAAACCGGCGGCACATCGCTGTTCACCCTGATGGAGGTGTCCGTGATGGCCGAAGCAATGCCCTCCCCCACGTACCCGCTACGAGTCACAGGCCACTTGGACCCACAGCTGAGCCGCTGGTTGTGGCTGGTGAAGTGGCTCCTGGCGATACCGCACTACATCATCCTGATTTTCCTGTGGATCGCATTCATCGTGGTGAGCATCATCGCGTTCTTCGCGATCCTGTTCACCGGCCGGTATCCGCGTGCTCTGTTCGACTTCAACGTCGGGGTGCTGCGCTGGTCCTGGCGCGTCAACTTCTACACGTACGGGGCGCTCGGCACCGACAAGTACCCACCGTTCAGCCTGTCGGAGCGGCCCGACTATCCAGCCACATTGGAGGTGGATTACCCCGACCGGCTCTCGCGTGGGCTGGTGCTGGTGAAGTGGTGGCTGTTGGCGATCCCGCAGTACCTGCTGCTGGGCATCTTCCTCGGCGGCAGCAACTTCGGCGGCGGCGGCGACATGGCCGGGCGAGCGGGTGACGAGGGGTACAGCTACAGCTACACCCCCGGCCTGATCGGCCTGCTGGTGTTCTTCGCGGCGGTGGCACTGCTGTTCACGGGCAACTACCCACGGTCGATCTTCAACTTCGTACTCGGGCTGAACCGGTGGGTGCTACGGGTCGCGGCGTACGCGGCTTTGATGACCGACCGCTACCCGCCGTTCCGGTTGGACACCGGTGACGACGAGCCGGCCACGGTCCGGCTCGAGCCGCCGCCCCCGGAGAGCTAGGCCGACACGCGGGCGCCGGGGCCGGTGACCGGGCGTACCTCGCGGGCGGAGTCGAGGGTGTGGCCGGCCGCGCATTGCAGCGCGACGCCGACGTGCTCGCCGCAGTCGCGGTGGGTGAGCTCGACCAGCGGGCCGGCCTCGTCCGCGAGGTACCGGTCGCCCCACTGCAGCAGGGCCACCAGGACGGGGTAGAGGTCCAGCCCCATCCGGGTGAGCCGGTACTCGTACCGCTGTCGCTGGCCGGGCTCCTGATACGGGGTACGGCGCAGCAGGCCGGCCTCGATCAGGCTGGCCAGCCGGGAGCTGAGCACCTGTCGCGGGGCTCCGGTGTTCGCCCGGATGTCGTCGAACCGGCGTACCCCGTTGAACGCCTCGCGGAGCACCAGAAAAGTCCACTTCTCGCCGACCAGCTCCAGCGACCGGGCGATCGAACAGTTCTCCGGGAGATACCTCACGTTCGCGTTCACGACATCCAGGCTAAGTCTTATTGACAGACCCAGCAAGTAGGTGGAAGCTGAGTGCGTGAACCAGACCCAGCTCCGAGTACGCGTCGCCCGCCCCGGCGACCTCGAGTCCGTCCGGCGGTTCCTGACGTCGCTGTCCCCCGCCAGCCAGTACCTGCGGTTCTTCGCCGAGCTGCCCCGGGTGTCTGGCGGCATGGTGCGCAGGCTGACCACCGTCTCACCGCGGCAGCTGGTGCTGCTGGCGTTCGACGGCGACACCGTAGTGGGCCACGCGATGGCGGCCTGCGCCGGCGACCGTACGGTCGACGTCGGGGTCGTGGTGGCGGACGCGTACCGCGGCGCGGGGCTCGGTGACCGGCTGCTGCGGCAGCTGATCGACACCGTCACCCGGTACGGCGTCGACGAGATCCACACCGACATCCTCAGCCACAACCGGCTGGTCCTGAACTGGATGCAGCGCCGGCTGCCGGACGTACGGTTCGAGCACGGCGGGACCACGGTGGTCGCCCACGGACACCTCGGCGTACCGGCGGCTTGATCGGCAGGTTTCGATTTCGCCGTACGTTTTCCTGCCCGTAGGTTGACGTCACCACGCCGGTTCCACTCGGATGGGTTAGCTACCCCCTGGCCCCTCCCAGCAGAACCGAATGCAGGTGATCGTCTTGACCCCCTCCCTCTCCCGTCGCAACCTGCTCCGCGGCAGCGCCGCAGCCGGGTTCGGCATCGTCCTGGCCGGCAGCGTCGACGCCATCGCCGACGCCGACGCGCGCAAGGTCCGTACCGCCGCGGGCTACGGCCCGCTGGTGCCGGACC
>WNGA01017026.1_pt1 | contig 17384 bp, 20 predicted proteins | sample 5400061 | NCBI WGS metagenome assembly WNGA01 (sample SAMN13153366, study PRJNA577476) | soil metagenome | isolation source: 100 cm soil or saprolite under grassland replicate 2 | place: USA:California | collected 2016-06-15 | reverse complement strand
GGCTGTCATCGATCAAGCGATCCTCTGTGACTTCATAACGGAAGGGCATTTTGGGCGGCACATTCGTCGCATGCGCGAACTCTACGCGAGCCGCCTCGCGGTCCTTTGCGAGTCGGTTCAGCAAAAGTTAGGGGAATTGCTCACGATACCGAAAACCGAAGCAGGGATGAATACTGTAGGATGGCTGGGAAAGGGATTAGATGCTGAAGCTGTGGCGCAAGCTGCGGCTGAGCGCAATGTCGAAGTCATCCCCATTAACCGATTCGCATTAGAGGCACGAACACCCGAAGGGCTCTTGCTGGGGTTCGGGGCTGTCGATGATGGTGAGCTGCTTCGGGGGGTAGAAGACCTGGCAGCCGCCGTTGAGAGCTCCGCGCGAAAACGGCATCGCGTTGTGCGAATCTCTGGAGCCTAACCGCTTCCAACGTACTCACCAAGTTCCGTACGAGCTTTCAATGAAACCTGGGAGTTATCTCCGAGAAGATCTCTTCACTTCACTCATCATAGCAATTAAGTCGGACACATTATCATCTTGACTCTGTACTTAGCTTCAGGGTCTATACTCTCAATCTTGAGGTGCGCGATGGAGCGAACGGAACTTCGTATAGGCGAGGTAGCAACTCGCACGGGCGTCAGTGCTTCTACGAAAACTCTTGGATTTGGATGAGCAGCTGAAAGCGATGAAGGCTTTCCGTCGCGTCTTAGCGGAACATCTAGCCACTTGCGGAGGCGAACTCAAACGACATGGCGAGTCAGCATGTTGCCCGGTAGTTGTGATCACAAAACAGACAACAAGATAAGAGTCCAGCTTATGACTCGATAGGAGTTCTGGCAGAGCAGCAGCAATGACGTTCAGAATGCGATTGGAATAATCGAGCAGCGGCTGCATGGGTGGTCTAGGAGGAGCAAGAATGTTTACGAAGAGAAGCGAGCCTAGCGCTAACAGTCCGCGCTCAAAGCGCACCATCGCTGCCAGTCTGGCCGCGCTTGGCAGCGTGGTCTTGGCGTCCAGTTGCTGCTTGCCACTTCTGCTATTTCTGTTCGCCGCCGGGGCGGCCGGCACTTCCGCGTTTTTTGTAAAGGTTCGACCATTCTTGCTAGCAGCCTCAGTGCTGTTGATCGCATTTGGCTTCTATCAAAGGTGGCGGGCTAAGCAGTGCCAATGCAAGCCGAACCTTCTCAGCGCGATTCTCTTATGGTTCTCAGCCATTGTTGTGCTCGTCTTTATTCTGTTTCCCCAGCCCATAGCAAACTTAGTGGCTGACCTTCTGGCGGGCTGACATGAAGTATGGCGGCATCATTTTCGCTGGTCCCGCAGCAATCGTACTCATGATCTTCTATTACTTGATTCCGTTTCTGATTGTGGCTGGAGCTTCGGACTCTTTTGCGAAGCTGCGGCCGTTCCTGGTATCAGGTTCGGTGCTGTTCATTGCTCTTGGCTTTTACCAATCGTGGCGGTCCCGGCGTTCGAAGGTTCCCACGACGCTGGATATGGCTGTACTTTGGTTTTCAGCCGTGGTGGTGTTCTGCATGATTCTGTTTCCTGAGACGATAGCGAACTTTTTGGCTAACACGATGGGAGGGTGATATGAAACGCAAGGGCATCATTACCGCATCTGTACTGGCCGCGATTGCATTCCTGGCCTTCTTCTACTTTTACTGGGGAAGCACTGTGCCCAATGGGCAGCTGCCGCTGGTTCGTTTGAATGCTTCCAATGTCGCATCATTAAGGGATGCTTTTAATGGCTCCGCGAGTTCCGTCCGATTGGTCGTGATGCTCTCTCCTACTTGAACGGTATGCTTGCAGGGGGCCTCTGCAATCCAAAAACTACTTAATGAACGGCACGACCCAAGAATCCGACTGTTTGTAATTTGGGAGCCAGTATTGCCGACTGATTTGGGCGCACCTTCGACAAGGACGCTGGCGCGACTCTCTGATCTCAGAGCTTCCCAATATTGGGATAAGGAACATCTGGTTTCTCAGTCGCTCGGCGAGCGGGACCGCTCGTCCGTGGTTTGGGATTACGTAGCGGTATATCAGCCAGGCAAACTGTGGGATCAAGCACCACGGGAGCCTGCTTATTCGAACGTTCCAGTCATCCACGGAATTGACGGTACAAGAGAAGCAGTCCAGAAGTTGTTAGAAGCGAAGATGAAATAGCATCGAGGTTGACATCATTAGAAACTCTGATATGGATTGCTGTGCAACGGACGCTTGGATCGCAGAGCGCGGCTCAGAAGTACTGGAAGCGGTTCCTGGCAACCGAGACGGACAGGAGCCCTTAACCCAACACTGCGCTAACTGCGGAGGTCAAAGTCGGCCCGTTTCACGAAAGACCGTGCTGTTGATGCTCAAACCGGAATTGCTCGAACAGGCGATGACAGGAAAGTTTAGTTTCTGCTCAGCGCGGGATTGCCCTGTCGTCTACTTCGAAGAGGAAGGTGGTCATGAATTCACCACCGATGATTTGCGGGTGCCCGTCGGAGCCAAAGCAAGCTCAGATCCAATTCCGTTGTGCTACTGCTTTGGCTTCGATGAGAGTCATATTCGCGATGAGAATCTTCAAATGGGTAAAACCACTATTCCTGAGAAAATCTTAAGGCTCATCAGTGAGGGCTTATGCGCGTGCGAGTCGCGCAATCCGTCAGGAATGTGTTGCCTGGGCGAGGTTAAGAGAGTTGCCAAACGACTCACCACGCCCAAGCGGTCATTCGATGGCTGCGAGCGCGACGTCTAAATTTTCTACTTGACTCTTGACTGAGCACGAGAGTGTAGACTTGAGGCGTGTCAGTGATGGCGAGTAACGGAAACGTGATTTCAAATTAGATCGCGATGCATCAGAAAAACAACGTTCCGTGGAACAGTCGGGTTGGTCATGACCAAGTGCTCTCATTATGGATCGTAACCGTGATAGTGGTGTGGCGCGCTTGGCCCTTCCCTATCGCGTTCCTTACCTACAAGTCTAACGAGTGACAGCATGGACGAATCCATCTCATCATCAAACCGGCGTGATCTCAATCACGTACGTTGGGCTTCGCGCATCAATCCGTCGATCATCCGCCGGCTCTATCAGACGGACGCGCGGGGCATCGTCGATGATGAACTGATCGATAAGGTGGGTTTTGCTCTTCATGCTCGTTGCGAAAGCATCTTGCGGGCGACCGAAGCCCACGAGCGAGGGCGCGTGACCTGCCCGCGCTGCGAGCACACCATCATGCGTCCAGCCGGGTCAGTGACGAAGGATGTACTCCTCACCTGCGGTTCTTGCAAATGGAGTGTGAGATGGAAAGACTATCTCAAAACCTATCAGGACAAGCATCTGCACGGTGGGGGAGCAGTTGCGATTTTCGAAGCGTTCATCAAGGAGTTTGGCCGCGCCCGTTTACCGCATGAGAAGATGCTGGCAATTGATCGCCTCATCCACGGCTTTCATTGGGAGCTTGTGAAGAATCCCGGTCGAACCGTAGCCACGAGCTTGATCTATGCCAAGAATAAGTTTGAGCTGCTCACATTCCTCGACACCCTTACCTGCGGCGAGAACAGTACAACGGGTCTGGAGGAGGGCAAGCGGGAATGGGAGCGAAAGCTTGAACTCTCAAACCAGCCAAAACGAATCGGGCTTTCTTTCCAGCAAACGAAGGAGGCAAAAGGTTGATTAATCGAAGCATATACCTGGTGGACGCACTCTCCGCGCCATACAACAGTCCGTAGCGCAAGATGATGACGTCTATCAATCCCTGTTCATCGGATGCAAGAAGCTGTTCTTCCAGCGACCGAGTAGCGTCTACAATTTCCTGCAACTTGGAATTCATCTCTCGCGGCTGCAGAGTGTCATCTTCAGTCTTGACGGCTTCACCATGATCGCCGAATCCGTAGGCGAAGGTCATGGACTCACCCACAATCCTTTTGGTCCCAGCGGCGATGGCGGCGTTCAGTAGGTTCGTAGTTCCCATGACACGCAGCTGATTCGTCGCTCTCATATGCGAGGCACGGATCGGCCCGTTCTTGGGAATAGCGGTCAGCAAGTCTATGACACAGTCTGGCGCCGCAGAACGAAGCGCTTGCTCCAGGTTCTTGGCATTCATCGCGTCGGCGACGGCCGCCGTTGCGCCTGCTTGTTCCAACGTCCGTGTTTTTTCAGAAGACCGAGTGAAGCCGGTGACTTGATGGTTCCTGGCGGCGCACGCACCAAGGGCAACCCGAGCGTACCAGTCGCGCCTGCGATGAAGATTCTCGTCTTTCCCCAGTTAAGAAACTAGGCCACTTGAACTTCCCGCCGAAAATGCCAAGAGAATTCAATCCGGGCTGTTCGTGGGATGGCAAGAGTTTACCCGTGGGATGCAATTCCCTGTGCACCCGCCGTTCAACGGTGCTGACCAGAGATGAGCTGGTCAATGGTTGTTCCCTATCAGAGACCAAGCTCGAGCTTCGTGAAGTCTTTAACGCCTTCGCACCGGTTAGACGAATCCACATAGGCCCGCCTTCCTGTTCAACTTCCATCTCAAAAGGGAAAAAAGGGCAACACAAACGCTCGAGCGTTATCCATTCTGATACGTCTTTGATCATCTCTGATTCGGCGGGAAGCCGGAGTGAGTAACCATCGGCCAGTTCTCGCAGTTCTTGACCGGCTGCGCGGATCTGTTTGATCAAGACCAGGATTCGCTTCCTTTGCTCATCGCTCAATGCCGCCATGTTACAGGCTAGAGGCGATTCGTTTGTTACTTTGTTTTCCACATTCACTCGCACTTCTCGCTGAGGCTGTTGCTGAACAACGGTTCCAGGTTCCTGCGACCTTGCCCCCGAACAGCCTTGCAGCAACGTCAGACTGACTGTGAATCGTTCCGATCTCCTTTAGCGTGAAACCCGATTCTTGTGAACGCTTAATAAAGGCCACGATGGACGCACCTTCTGGCGAGTAGTCGCGATAGCCGGATGAGAGTCGCCGCGGCTTGTTTAATAAACCACGCCGCTCATAGTAACGTATGGTCTGAACGCTGACGGCTGACCGCGCGGCTAGTTGTCCGATGCGCATTCTATTTCTCCTACAAACTGATCGAAAGTCTGCACCCTGTTCTTAAGTATAGAGTCAAGCCAATTTCTGCCGTTCACAGAATTCGTTTGTCAGGTGACCATCCTGGAACATTTTATAGAAGTCTGTCAGTTGCGCCTCTCTTTGCTATTGGAGGGCGTACGCCAAATCTTCAATCAAATCGCCCAAGTGCTCTAGTCCTACAGACAGCCGAAGCAGATTCTGAGGTGTCTTCGAGTCTTTACCCTCAGTCGACGCCCGGTGCTCGATTGTGCTCTCTACCCCACCTAAGCTTGTCGCGCGAGTGATCAGTTTCACCCGCCCCGCAACCTCCATCGCGTCCTTTTTACCACCTTCCACTTGGAACGAAAGCATCCCGCCAAAACCTCGCATTTGCCGGGCGGCGAGTTTGTGTGAGGGATTAGATTGAAGTCCGGGATAGTTAACAGTCTGGTATGAATTGCCGGGATGAAATACGCCTTGACATATATGAATTGTCGCAGTATGTTTTTACGTGTATATCTACGGTCAAATTATGCAGTTACAGCTACTTCTCGCGGCAACCTGATCGCGCCATCGAACAAGCAGCAGGAATTGGCTTGACTCTATACTTAAGAACAGGGTGCATACTTATACGCGTTACTACTGGTGCCGTTTTTGAACCAAAAAAGAGATTCTGGTCTACCTGAAGCGCGCGCAAATGCGAGAGTAGTGTCATGGATTCCCGCCTGGAAAAGTTGAAAGAAAATCTGGAGTCAGTGGTGGAAGGCATGTCCAGCGAGCAATTGAGCTGGCATCTCCCGGGGAAGTGGTGTGCGGCGGAGGTGTTGGAACATCTGTATCTCAGCTACACCGGAACGATCAACGGATTCGAGAGAGTCATAACAAGCGGCAAACCGCTCGCGACGAGGGCATCCATGGCGCAGCGGGTGCAGACATTCGTGGTCGTGGGATTGGGTCTCATGCCAGGCAGACGAAAAACCCCCGCAGTGGCCCAGCCGAAAGGCTTGCCGGTGGAAAAGGTGCGAAACGAGATCGGGGGAAAGATGGCGGGAATGGATGCGATCATCGTGCAGTGTGAAGCCCGCTTCGGGCGCCAGGTAAAGCTGCTCGACCATCCGATTCTGGGTCCGCTGACTGCGCCACAGTGGAGAAAGCTTCATCTGGTGCATGGACGGCATCACCAGAAACAGCTTCTCCTGCTTCGCGAAAGCACGACGAGGCAAATGGGCTGAACGCGGGCAAGCGCGGTCTTTTCTTCTAAATTAAATAGGAGCCAAGAAGCAATGAAGCCAACTGTGCTTACCGCATAGCATCTGTCTTGCTGATTTTCCTTGCCGCAGGCCACACGATTGCAATCCTGAAGTTCAAGCCACCCTCTCCTGAAAGCGAGAGTGTTTGGAACACCATGAACAGTGTCCACTTCCAGGTCGGGAGAGGGGAATACTCTTACGGAGGTTTCTGCCGCACACCTCGGCCATCAAGTAAGAATAAGACTTAATGTCATAAACCCACTTGGACTCAATCTCATTTGACAGTTTGACTAAACCTTTCAGGTCTCTTGCTTGTTTCAGCGTCTCAATGCGGTCCGGCGGCCTTTTGTCTTTGCCAAGCGGTGTTGGTAACACCCAGAATATCAAACGGTTGGCGAAACGTAGCGGTGAGAGTTTGATCCTTCCAAGTCGAGTTCGAACACACAAAATCGAGCAATCGGCGCTTTTCGGTCGGATTCTGTTTTTCAAACAGGAAATAAGCCTTTTTCGAGAGTTCTAGTAGCCGGACGCCGTCTTGGAAGTAGTTGCGCCCTGGTGTTCGGCTATTTGATTCGTCAAACGCTTCTGCGCTTGCCGCCATTCCTGCGCCTTGCGTTCAAAAAAACCGGGTTCAATGAAACCGTCGAGCCGATCTTCGTAAAGCTTATCAAGGCGATTCTGAATCTTGCCGTGCTCGGCTTGCAGTCGAGCTATCGCCTCGTCCCTGAACCGTTTCTCATCTGCATGGCTTTGGTGTAAGGCTTCGGTCACCCAATCCATGACTTCATCGTCAAAGACCAGGGCTTTCAGCAAATCAGCGAAGCACTTTTCCAGCGTCTCCTCGCGCGTGTAGGGTTCACCGCATTTCCCCTTGTTCCCGGTGCAGTGATAGTAAACGTACTTGCCTTTCTTCTTCTCGGCCACTAGAGCGCAACCACAATGCCCACAACTAACCAAACCCGAGAATGCAAACTCGTGTTTCGCCACCTTCTGCTTGGTAGTAAACCGCCCGTCGAGAATCTCCTGGACGCGCTCAAAAAGTTCTGTCGAGATTAGCGGCTGATGACTGCCACGATATGTCTTACCATTCCAATCGAAGTCACCTGTGTAGACGCGCTTTCGCAGCAACTTATGTATGTTGGATTTTGATATTGGCTTCTTAGCCCCGCGCGAAACTAAACCCGCTTGCCGCGCTCTCGCAGTAACTTCGAGGATCGAACACTGCCCCGTTGCGTACCACTGAAAGATTTTGGTGATGATGGAAACAAGATCAGGATCAGGCTCAATGATCCTCTTGCCGTTAGGCCCCATCACGTTGCGATATCCCAACGGTGCGAAGGATGGATAGATCGACTGTTCGGCCTTCTCCAGCATTCCTTTTCTGGTTTCTTCCGATAAGTTGTCGATGTAGTTCTTAGCCATCAAGACCTTGATGCCGTGCATGAACTTCTCTGACGATCGAGACTCTTTGGAGAGAACTACGCTTTCCTTGACGAAGTGAATCTCTAGATCCAATTCGTCCATCGTTACGTAGTCTTTCAGATTGCGATAGAGACGATCCGGTTTCTCAACTAGGAGGACACGAACAGACGACGAGCGCTTGAGGAATTTGACCATCTCATCAAAACCGGCTCGACCTGGTTTCTTGGCGGTCTCAACGTCAACGAACTCGCGCACAACGACGAAGCCTTCGGACTTGGCGTAGTGATCTAAGAGCTTCCATTGCGCCGGAATGGAGAAGCCTTCTTTTTCCTGTTCCTTTGAAGAGACGCGGCGAATACGTCTTCGATTGTTGCCGGGATTGCCAATTCAAGGTTTGTAACTGTAGGGTCGTCATATTTGATTTTATTGTCCAGTGATTCCTGTAACTCCTGCATGCGACGGTGTAGCTTCGCGATGCCACGGTTGATTTCCTCTAGCGTCCATTCTTGCGATGATTCGAAACTTCCTGGCACGATTGTTTTCTTCCTTCCTTCAAATGAGCGAAGCTACCGAGTCTATCGCACTCTCTTGCGGCATAAGTACGCAAGTGGAGTAGAATGCCGCCCGCGCCGTTTGCTGGGTGAATTAAGAAGTCCCTTTGACAATGCTATACTCGACTAACCTTGGGTCTGCCCTTTCACGAGACAGGAGAAGGATTATGGCCGCAAATCTGGAAGACCAACTGATTGATAAGGTGCGAGTGCTGCCTCCTGATACGCTCTACTTTGTGGCGCTCTTCAATCCCAGAGACCGATGGCAGAAGAACCTGAAGATCGACTCTCCCCCGACAATCTTCGCGCAATCGAGTCGGCTCTCACCATAATGCTTCGTGCTATTATGTGGGCCGGAGGAAACTCATGGAAATCAAGATGACCATAATCTATGAAAAAGCCGATGGGCTGATCCAGGCCTCGGTCGCGGAACTTCCAGGCGCGATCTCGCTCGGCGCTGATGTCGAGGAGGCGCGGCGAAATCTGGATGAAGCAATCGAGATGGTGCTGGAAGGAAACCGCTTGCTGGCCGAAGATGTTGCCAGAGAAAAGATCAGTAGCGAAGAAATCGCCTTCCGCGCCGCATGAAGCGAACCGATTTAATTCGGCATCTGGAAACTCACGGCTGCCAACTCATGCGCGAAGGAAGACAGCATAGCCTTTTAATCAACCGCCAAACCAGGAAATCCGCCGCCGTGCCGCGTCATCGAGAAATTCCCCAGGGAACAGTTCGAAGCATTTGCCGAGCTCTAGGGATTCCGTCGCCGTTCTGAAACGTCTCGGCGCGAAATTGAATAGGAGAATCGTTAAGTGGCTTTCACAGTTCAAACTGAAGCGCCTCCACTCAGTGAAGATGCGACCGGCGCTCTTCGCGTCGGCGACTCGCGTGTTCTGCTGGAAATAGTTGTTCGCGCGTTTCAGGAGGGCGCAACGCCAGAGACGATTCTGCAGCGATACTCTACGTTGGCACTCCCTGACGTGTACGCCGTCCTTGCCTACTATTTACGTCATCCGAGCGAGGTCGAGGAGTACTTGGCCAGGCGCGAGCAGATGGCGGAAGAAGTTCAGCAACGAATTGAGAACCAGCAGACCGACTTAAGCGAAATCCGCGCTCGCCTTCTCACCCAGCGACGTGCGTGAGATCAAAGACATGTTGCGGCTGCTTGCCGATGAGAACTTCAACTGCAATATCGTGCGAATTTGAGTAATCATGAGGATCGACATTGACGGGCTTACCGAAGCTGAACTGATTGATCTCAACAATCGGGTTGTCGAGCGGTTGAAATTCTTGAGGCACATGCGGGCCCACTCCCAAATGCTGGAGTTCAGTATTGGTGATCGTGTTTCGTTTCAGCCGGAAGGCCGGCCTCTTCAGATTGGTATGCTCACACGCTACAACAAAAAGACCGTTACAGTTATCACTGAAAGCGGCGAGCACTGGAACGTCGCTCCCGGATTGCTGCGCCGCGTTAATAGCTCTCAGAGTAGCGACAACGCTTCGACGAATGTGGTTCAGCTGCACAGGAAGTGAGGAGCGAATGCGGCCCCATCGAACCATTGCACCTTTTCTTAAGCTCAGGCTGATGCCGTAGTGAATCATTGCGAAGCCAAACATGGATATTCTGAAGCAATACACGGAGCGAGCCAACGAAATCGTCGGAGAGCGCACGCCTGACGAGGAGAAGTATGACCGTGAAGTCATACGCTGGATTCGAAAGGGGAAGAGCATCCGCAAAGCTATTGCGAAGGCGAGTGAGAAGTACCCGACTGAGGCGTTACAAGTTGACAATGATAACTTGGCTGACGTGCAGGCTCATTACGAATACCTGGCAGAACACGAGGGCATCATGGAGAAATTAGACGCCCTCAAGAAATAGGCGGTCCGAGGCTGACTAGCCTACTTGCCTCAGAAGGTCAAAGGTTATCTTCATCTCCACTGTAGGCGCGCAGAACAGGTTGCGAAGAGTGTCCACTGCGGGGAGCCAGATCGGACGAAGGTCGCTGGAATTACCTCCGGCGGCCTTTTCGTTTTGCCACTCCTTAGTCGACGATGTTATTTTTGGCCTTGCGCTAGAACGAGCATCAAGACTCAGACTCAGATGGGTGAATAGGTAATACGGTTACTGTCACAATGGAAAGACCACAAGTAAAAAGGGAGATCCTCCAAACCGGATCGTTTATCGAGTTGGCGAATGCAGAATGAAAGAAGAGGCCGCTCGCGAGAGTGGCCTTTTGCTATCTTGTGCCGCGATCCCTGCCAAACGGCCCTGGTTTAGCGTTTAGCCCTTCGATGTCCTCATCGATCATAAAAGCGAACGACTTCCAGCTCAAAATCCAATACGTTCGCTGAGTTTACCTCAAGCTTTTCTCAACCACCCTGCTTACTATGTAATCTGGATAGCCGGGTTAATTCCGCCGCTGACCCGAAATGCCACTGTTAACTTACCGCGCCACCCTATTTGCCCCGGGCCAAGGATACGAATGAGCCAACCAGGGACAAATCAGCCAACGGACTTAGGTAAGTTGTCAGAAGCGAGCGATTCTTGCGGATATTTACGGCAATTGGACGTTTCCAGCAATCAAATGTGCGAAACCACAAAATGCAATAATTTAGTGTTTGGTGAACAAGGACGGGAAAAATCGAAGTGACAGAGGGTTGTGCTAGTCGCAATTGAATGGAGAGATGTCCTCTTGCCCCAATCTCACGAGGCGACAATTCGGGTTCTCATCGTGGACGATCACTGGAGTGTGCTTCAGGCCTACAGGATCTTGATAGACAGCCAGCGCCCCCGAATGGAGGTGGTCGGCGAAGCCCTCAACAGCGGCGAGGCTCTAGCGGAGGCGCGGTCGCAAAATCCAGACGTCATCCTTTTGGACAGGCACATAAAAGATGCGGCGGGCAACGATGTGGACGGCCTCGACCTCGTTCCAGCGCTTGGTGAAGTAACAAGTGCCCGTATTCTAATTCTCACGGGCGACGAGGACCCGCACCTGGCTGAGCAGGCATTCGACCGCGGGGCCCGGGGGGTGGTTAGTAAAACCGCGCAGGCCGAGGTGATCCTGAAAGCAGTCGAAAGCGTTTATAAGTCTCAGCACTGGCTGGACAGGAGTTCGATGGCGAGACTCCTGGACAAAGCGCGGCGCCGGGAGAATTTATGGGAGGACCCGGAGGCCGCCAAGATCCGCGAACTCACGAGTAAGGAGCGCGAGATAATTCGCAGAATCTGTGAACGACCCGCCTCCTCGATCGAGGAGATGGCCCAGCAGATGAACACGAGTCCCAAGACGTTTACCAATCACCTAACTTCGATCTACAGCAAGCTGGATATCCAAGAGCCCAACAAACAGTGGAAGCTCTTCATCTACGCTAAAAAGCATGATCTGGATAAACCCTCAAAATAATCTCAGCCTCTCTGTCCGGCTGCCGGTTTGAAAGACAACGCGGCATAAAAGTCATGGCGCAGGTGGGAGTTAACTCCCGTCCTACCCGATAAATTTGGGAGGCGACCCCTGTCAAAATGGGGAGTTACTCCTCATGTGCTCCCTGCCCACAATCAATATCCTGCCAGCCGTTGGAGTTGTCCCAAGAAAGTATCAGACGAGGAACGCCTGAATTCGCCGGTCCGAGACTGCGATGAGAGGGACTTCAAATCCGCCCATAAAGCCTAACGTCGGCAGCAGTATTAACTGCACAACCTACGGCCCACTCCAGCGGCGGCAACAGCCGAGGATCGACAGAGCATACGCCGTAACGGTGCGTGGTTCGGATGTGAAGGGCGAAGCATTCAATGCACAAACAACTCTCGACAACATTGGCGCCGGCGGGCTCTATTTAGCATTGGACCAGGTGGTCCCCTGCGGCGCGGAGCTGTCATTCGTCGTCAGTTTCACAACAGAGGGTCTTGACGGGAAGAAGTCATCGAACGTCGCCTTACGCGGTAAGGTGCTGCGCTCCGAGCCGCAAAACAACGGCAAGTGCGGCGTGGCCGTTGAGTTCACCGAACACAGATTTTTATAACCATTTAGGTGGGCCCTGTAACAAGCTAATAAGGAATAAGTAAGTGGCAGCGTGGATGCCCTCCTGTCAATAGTGACGGGTGAATATGCCGCCATTAGCGAAGACAAAACCTGACCAAGAGGCGATCATCTGCCGCCTCTTAAGAGACTGGCTCTCGGATCTGCGTCCCCGCACCAGACCTGCTCGGCCTTCCGTTAAGTTCCCGACGCGGAGCGATCCCGATCCGCGCTTCTTCTGGAAGGAGAATTCTCATGACCCGCTCGCTCCATTCGACCCCGCGATCTCAGCAACTCATTAGTCTGACGTTAGTGCTGGCAATGTGGATGACTTGGATCATTCCGGTAGCTTACGCGCGATATCGGCCTGTGTCCCCCAAAGCGACCGCGACGAGCCGCTCAAAACACGTGAGCCGATCAGTCGCAAAGGCTAATAGCTCTACCGGCTCGCCAATTTCCCACGCAACACAGCCAATGGCGACGATCAGTGCGGGCACCGCACTTCAGTTCAACGGGTCTAATCAGTATGTGACCTTCGGCAAAGCGGTCGGGAATACTGGCGCCGCCGTGGGTTCCCCGACTTGGGTGAGCGCGTCTCCGTTTACACCTCCTCCATCTGGCCTCCGTGCTCTTCAGCTCAACGGTTCGAACCAATACGTGACGTTTGGGGCGGCACCGGGACTTGGCGCCGCCACCTTTACATTGGAGACGTGGTTCAATCGCACCGGTGTAGGCGTCGGCACCAACACCGGCTCGGGAGGAATAGCCAGCGCCATCCCGCTGGTGACGAAGGGCAGGGCCGAGGCTGAGGGCTCGAACGTCGACATGAACTACTTTTTCGGTATCGACGCAACGAGCGGGAAGCTGGTCGCCGACTTCGAGGAGGGGCCGAGCACAGGAGGTACGCTCGGTCTCAACCATCCAGTCAGCGGTACCACCGTGATCACGTCCAATGTGTGGCACCATGCGGCGGCGACTTATGACGGACAGACTTGGAAACTGTATCTGGATGGTGTTCAAGATGGAACCCTAACGCTCGCGGTCCCACGCCCGCCGCGCTCGGACAGCATCCAGCACGCTGCCTTGGGAACGGCCATGACCTCGACGGGCGCCGCGGCGGGTTACTTCCAAGGCATACTGGACGAGGCCCGCATTTGGAACTACGCCAGAACCCAATCGGACATTCAAGCCACGAAGGATGTGGAAGTTCAGAGGGCAGGCGGATTAATCGGACGCTGGGGCATGAATGAAGGGACAGGAACGATCCTAAGTGACTCGTCAACATTCACTTTAGGTGTGACGACCTTCACCTTGGAGACGTGGTTCAATCGCACGGGCACAGGAGTTGGTACCAGCACCGGCTCAGGTGGCATCGCCAACGCAATCCCCCTGGTAACAAAGGGCAGGGCGGAGGCCGAGGGGTCGAATGTGGATATGAACTACTTCCTCGGCATCGACGCCACGTCCGGGAAGCTCGTCGCCGACTTCGAGGATATGCTCAATGGTGGCAATCATCCGGTGACAGGACTCAGTGTGATTCAAAGCGACATTTGGCATCATGCGGCGGCGACGTACGATGGGTCGACCTGGACGCTCTACCTCGACGGCAATCTTGAAGCAACATTACTCGTCGGAAATTTTACTCCGCGCTACGACAGCATCCAGTACGCGGCGCTGGCCACTGCTATGAATTCGACGGGAGTCGCGGCGGGCTTCCTTAACGGCATTCTCGACGAGACCCGCATATGGAGTTACGCCCGCACCCAAGCGGAAATCCAATTGACAAAGGACACGGAAGTCACAACAGCTACCGGCTTGATCGGCCGCTGGGGCATGAACGAGGGTGCCGGGGCAATTGTCGGTGATTCTTCCGTTAGCGGCATCAATGGGAATGCCACAAACGCTCCTACTTGGGTTGCAGGATTCCCGATCCCATCTTCTAACCGAGCACCTACCGTTAATGCCGGGCCGGATCAAACAATCACCCTGCCGGCCAGCGCGAGCTTAAATGGCTCGGCGACGGATGACGGACTGCCCAACGCCACCCTCACAACATTGTGGTCGCAAGTCAGTGGCCCCGGAACAGTCGCTTTCGCGAACCCCAACTCAGCAAGTACGATGGCGAGTTTCTCTGACCCGGGGAGTTATGTGCTCCGGCTGACAGCCGACGACGGCGAACTAAGTAGTAGCGACACTGTAGCCCTCACGGTCAACCCGCAGCCCCCAACGAATAGTGCGCTCGAGTTCAACGGATCGACCCAATATGTAACCTTTGGGCAGGCGCCAGGCCTAGGCGCATCGAACTTCACGATCGAGACATGGTTCAGTCGCGAAGGCGCAGGGGTCGGCACCAACACCGGCTCGGGCGGCATTGCCAGCGCCATCCCTCTCGTAACGAAGGGTAGGGCGGAGGCCGAGGGGTCCAATGTCGACATGAACTACTTCCTCGGCATCGACGCCACGTCCGGCAAGCTCGTCGCCGACTTCGAGGAAGGGGCGGGCGGCACAGGACCCCTGGGGCTGAATCACCCAATCAGCGGTCAGACCGTCGTCACGAGTAATGTTTGGCACCATGCGGCTGCCACTTACGACGGGCAAACGTGGAGGCTCTACCTCGACGGGGTGTTGGACCGCAAACTCACTGTCGGCCAACCGGCGCGCGCAGATTCGATCCAGCACGCGGCGCTGGCCACCGCGATGAACTCGACGGGTATGGCCGACGGTTTCTTCCAGGGCACGCTCGACGAGGCGAGAATCTGGAACTACGCGCGCTCATCGCAACAAATTCGCTCCTCCAGAAATACAGAAATCCTCACCGCTTCCGGACTCCTCGGTCGCTGGGGCATGAACGAGGGAACTGGTACCGTCATCGGCGATTCGTCCGGCAACAGCATTAACGGCACAGCGACAAGCGGAGCCGTGTGGGTATTGGGCTATCCCTTCACTCCTGAGACGGTTCCACCGGCCCAACCTCAGAACGTAATAGCGACTGCTGGCGATGCCAGCGTCACCTTAAACTGGAGCGCCAACTCCGAATCAGATCTGGCGGGCTACAATGTCTACCGCAGCACTTCGTTTCCGGTCTCGACGGGCAGCCCTCCTCTGAACGGCGCAGACCTGCTAGGCAGCCCAACTTTCACCGACACCACAGCCACAAACGGTACCACGTACTACTACGTAGTCACTGCTGTGGATGGCTTTGATAATACCTCCCCCTCGTCTGTCGAGGCGTTTGCCACTCCGCAGAACGCTCCGCCAGCACCGCCCCAGAATCTCTTGGCGAGTACCGGCGACAGCACAATTACCCTGAACTGGAGCGCCAACTCCGAGGTGGACCTGGCCGGCTACAACGTTTACCGCAGTTTAACGACTCCGGTGCCAACGAGCGGCTCTCCACTGAACGCCACCCTGCTCACCAGCCCGACTTACACCGACATTGGTCTTGCCAATGGTACCAGGTACTACTACGTGGTCACCGCCCTCGATATCTCTAATGGAGCATCTGGCCCGTCGAATGAAGTCTATGCCACGCCTAATTGCCCGGCGATCTCCGCACCTACGAATCTTCAGGCGATGGCAAGTGACGGACAAGTATCCTTAACCTGGTCCGCATCAGCGACAGCCGTCAGTTATAACGTCAAACGCTCACTAGTGAGCGGCGGCCCCTACACCACAGTGAGCGCCAGCAGTGGTGTAACCTCCACAAACTACACCGATGTCGGCTTAACCAACGGCGCGACCTACTACTACGTGGTCTCGGCAGTCAATTCGTGCAACGGCGAGAGCAACAACTCTAACCAAACAAGCGGCAGACCTCTAGCGGTTGCCGGGACTGCCCTGAGTTTCGACGGTGTCAACGACTACGTGACGTTTGGTCCGGCGCCGAATCTCGGTTCAGCTACTTTCACCCTGGAGACGTGGTTCAATCGCACGGACGCAGGAGTCGGCACCAGCACCGGCTCGGAAGGAATAGCCAGCGCCATCCCCCTGGTAACAAAGGGTAGGGCGGAGGCCGAGGGGTCGAACGTCGACATGAACTACTTTCTCGGCATAGACGCCTCGACCGGCAAGCTCGTCGCAGACTTTGAGGAGGGTCCGGGCGGTATCGGCCCACTGGGCCAGAACCACCCAATCACCGGCAACACCGCGATCACCTCGAATGTCTGGCACCATGTCGCCGCCACCTACGACGGCACGACCTGGAAACTCTATTTAGACGGAAACTTGGACGGCTCGCTCGCGGTCGGCCAGCCAACGCGCTCGGATTCCATCCAGCACGCGGCTCTCGCTACGGCGATGACCTCGACTGGCGTTGCGGCAGGGTTCTTCCAGGGCACACTCGACGAGGCCAGAATCTGGAACTACGCCCGCTCACAGCAGCAGATCCAGGACACGAGAGAATATCAGATCCCCAAGGCCATTGGTCTGCTCGGTCGCTGGGCCATGAACGAAGGGAGTGGAACCATCGTCGGCGACTCCTCCGGGCACAGCATTACTGGCACAGCCAATAACGGACCAGTGTGGGTCAGCGGGTTCCCCTCAGTTCCGAATAATACTCCGCCGGCACCGCCGCAGAACCTGGCGGCGAATCCAGGAGATACCAGAGTCGCGCTGTACTGGAGTGCTAATACCGACTCGGACCTGGCCGGCTACAACGTCTACCGCAGCACCTCGAGCCCGGTCCCAACCAGTGGCGCCCCGCTGAACGGCTCGAATCTGCTCACCAGTCCCGCCTTCATCGATAACGGGGTCACCAACGGCACGACTTACTATTACGCGGTGACGGCCGTTGACAGTTCCGACAACGGTTCCGGCAAGTCCAATGAGGCGCAGGCGATTCCACAGAATTTACCTCCAGCCGCACCGCAAAACTTGATTGCGAGCGCCGGCGACGCCAGTGTCACCCTGACCTGGAGCGCCAATTCCGAATCAGACGTGGCCGGCTACAATCTCTACCCGTGAAAGTTGCATTCGCTGATACGCTCTACTTTGTGGCGCTCTTCAATCCCAGAGACCGATGGCAGAAGAACCTGAAGATCGACTCTCCCCCGACAATCTTCGCGCAATCGAGTCGGCTCTCACCATAATGCTTCGTGCTATTATGTGGGCCGGAG
>WNGA01016135.1_pt1 | contig 17388 bp, 11 predicted proteins | sample 5400061 | NCBI WGS metagenome assembly WNGA01 (sample SAMN13153366, study PRJNA577476) | soil metagenome | isolation source: 100 cm soil or saprolite under grassland replicate 2 | place: USA:California | collected 2016-06-15 | reverse complement strand
TTCGCGTCGCTGGGGCTGCTGATGGCCGGCGTACTGCGCGCCGAGGCGACGCTGGCCGCCGCCAACCTGCTGTATCTGCTGCTGTTGGTCGGCGGCGCGGTGATGACTCCGGTCGACGAGTACCCGGCCGGCATGCAGGACGTCGTACGCGTGCTGCCGAGTGCCGCGCTGGCCAACGGGATGGCGAACGCGACCATCGAAGGCGTGATCCCGTGGGCTGCCGCACTGTCGCTCGCGTTGTGGGCCGGGGTGCTCGGATACCTGGTGTCCCGAACCTTCCGTTGGGACTGAGCTTTAGAGTGTGCCGGTGATGAGCACGGAGACCCCGCCCCAAGAGACCGAGCCAGTCAGTGGATTCTGGCGACTGGTGCCCGAGCCGAGCCTGGACGTCGTACGGCGCTGGGGCTGGGCTTCGGTGGTGGCGAACATCGGCATCGTGGTGACCGGTGGACTGGTCCGGCTGACCGGGTCCGGCCTCGGCTGCCCGACCTGGCCGCAGTGCACGGACCAGTCGTACGTGCCGCACAGCGCGCTCGGCATCCACGGCGCGATCGAGTTCGGCAACCGGATGCTCGGCTTCGTGGTCGCGGTGATCGCGATCGGCACCTGGCTGGTGGTGATGCGGTACCGGCCGGTGCGCAAGGACCTGCGCCGGCTCGCGACGGCGGCCGCGCTCGGCATCCCGCTGCAGGCCGTGATCGGCGGAATCAGCGTGCTGACCGGGCTGAACCCGTGGATCGTCTCGGCGCACTTCCTGGTGTCGCCGGTGATCATCACGCTGACGGTCTCGATGATGCGGCGCTCTCGGACGAGTCCTTATCCGCACACTCCCCCGGTGGTCCGCGCCCTCGCGACCGCTTGTGTGGCAGCGGTTTGGCTGGCTGTTGCCCTCGGCACCTTAGTCACCGGGGCCGGGCCGCACTCGGGCGATCCGGAGACTGGGCGCAACGGGTTCGACGAGACGCTGATCAGCCAGTTGCACGCGGATGTGGTGTTCGGTCTGCTGGGTATCTCGGTCGCGCTCGTGATCGCGACCCGCGTGACGGCGACCTCACGGACCTTGCGGAAACTGGCCGCCTGGTTGCTGGCGATGGAACTGCTGCAGGGTGCTGTCGGCTTCACGCAGTACTTCACCGGCCTCCCGTGGGGCCTGGTGCTGGTCCACATGTTCTTCGCCGGCGTCCTGATCGCCCTGGTCACAGCGGTGTACGGCGAACGCGGCACACCCGCGACGTAGACGGTGGGACCCGAGGCGCCCAGTCCGGTGAGACGACCAGACGCCCCGGGTTGTCTTGTTAGTGCTTCACCTTGTAGATGGCGCCTGGGCCGAAGATCGGCGACGAGACGTACACGTCTCCTGCGTGGCTTACCGCCGTACCAGCGGGAAGGATCAACTTGCCGGCAGCAAGTTCGGTCCTGTTGCCCGACGGGGACTGCAGGAACAGCGCGCCTTCCGCCGGCGCGCCGCCGCCCAGCTCCCAGCCCAGCCAGCTGATCTTCGCCAGCTCCACCACAGCGAGCGTGCCCTTCGGGCCACCGGCGAGATCCACGATCGACGTGTACCCGTCGGCGAACCGCTTGCAGTTGCCCGTGTTCGGCGCCTCCGGGTCGCAGACCGCGTCGACTGAACCGGGCTTAATCCGCCAGATCTGCGACGTCCCCGGCGTCGCCGGGAAGCCGCGGAGCTCACCGACGTACCAGTAGCCGTCCGAACCGACCGTCACCGAGGTGGCGACCGCCTCGCTCGGGATCGGCGTACCGGCCGGCGGAAGCGGGTTGCCTTCCGGGTCGGTCGGCGGCAGTCCCGCCGGAACCTCGACGACGCGCGGCTTGAGCCGGGCGACCGTCTTGATCGTGCCGTTCGGCCACACCCGCAGCAGGTCGTTGCCGGCTGCGTCGGAGACCAGCACAGTGCCGTCGTTTAGCGCGGCGACACCGAACGGGTTGGACTCCTCGGGCGGCCCGTTGGTGTTGTCCGGGTCCGGATCCGTCGCCTGGTACGCGCCGATGTCGGCGACGGCCAGCGGGTCCTGGCCCGGCCGGAGCTTGAACAGTGTTGCGCTACCCGGCGTCGGAGGTGAGCCAGGCTCGCCGCCCGCGCCGGTCAGGGCGTACGTCACGCCCCACTTGTAGATCGACACCGCGGGGCGAGTCGAGCCCCGTGATCACCGGCGTCAGACTGCCGTGGCCGCCGCCGGCCTCGGCCGGTGCGGCGACCAGTCCGGCCCCGGCGAGTGCCAGCGCCGCGACGGCGGCCATGCGTGTTCGTACCCCCACTGCGAACCCCCTGACTGTGTGTCTCCCCAGGCGTGGATCCCCCTCCACAGACGCCTTATCGCAACATCAGATCACCATCAGGTCAACGGGAAAACGCAATTACAACCATCTGTGCACACCCGACCACCGATGCGATCAACCGAAAGTGTCTGCGCTCCAACCCTCAGTGCACACCACTCAGATGCCCCCAGCAACAACCTCGGCCCGGGGAGTTCGGTGCGGCGGCTGGTGCTGGGGTTCTGCTAGTGGTCTGGTGCGGGGTGGTCTCGTCGGTGATGGTGAGGTGGGTATCCGCGGGCTACCCCGGGGCCCGAGTCAGTGGTTTGAGCGAAGGGTGATCTGCAGGGTGAGGTCGACTTCGGCCGGGGCGCCGACGCAGGGGTCGCGGAGGTATGTGGAGCCGGGTCCGAGATGCGGGCCCATTCCGGGCAGCAGCCGGGACCTGGGACACCAACTGGGGACCGGGGACCTCCCGTGCGGTGTCCCAAGTCCCGATTAGGGGTCCCAGGTCCCGACAACATGCGGGCTCCGGCCCGGAAATCCCGTCATACGGACGAAACCAACCACCTGCCGGGCACGCCGGCGGTGACGCCACGTCGCCAGCGGCTTATGTACTCGCTGGCGGGTTATTTCACGCCAGCGTCCAAACAACCCGCTATCGAGCGGGCGGACCACCCCGGGAATCCCGAGATCCGGACGGAACCGGCCACCTGCCGGGCACAGCCAGCGGAAACAGGCCAAGAGTCGCCCCGGCAAGTGCCGGATTGCAGGCCGCATCCACCCGGACCCCGAGTCCAGGCCGGACTCACCGTATCCAGCCCGGAGCCGCGCCCCCAATCACCTCTTACCGTGCTGTACTCCCGCGAGACCAGCCGGCTACGCCGGCGGCCGCCATACGTCAAGCCCGCACAGCACCTGGAATACCGCCGTACTGCTGACCAAGGCGGATCGGAGAGCGAGCCTCAGTGCAGCAGGGGGTCGATGGCTGCGGCGATGAACAGCAGCGCCAGGTAGATGTTGGAGAAGTGGAAGAGGCGCATCGGGCGGAGGGCGGCGCCCTCGGCTCCGGTGTGGGCCCGCAGCAACAATGCCCGGGCTTCGCGGAGGAAGACGACGCCGAGGGCGATCGCGGCCAGCGGGTAGACGAAGCCGGTGTCCGCGACGGGCCAGAGCGCGATCGAGGTCGCGACCATGATGACGGAGTACGCCATGATCTGCCGCGCGGTGGCGACGGGGGTGGCGACGACGGGCAGCATCGGTACGTCGACCGACGCGTAGTCCTCGCGGTACCGCATCGCCAGCGACCACGTGTGCGGCGGCGTCCAGAAGAAGACGACCAGGAACAGTACGACGGGTGTCCAGGCGAGCTTGTTCGTCACCGCGGTCCAGCCGATCAGTGTCGGGAAGCAGCCGGCGATCCCGCCCCAGACGATGTTCTGCACCGTACGGCGCTTCAGGAGCATCGTGTAGCCGAAGACGTAGAAGGCGTTCGCCGCCAGCGCCAGGAACGACGAGAGCCAGTTGACCAGCAGACCGAGCTCGAGCGTTGCCAGCACACCGAGCACGATGCCGAAGATCGTCGCCGACCGCGGGCTGACCGCGTGCCGCGGCAACGGGCGGCGGCGGGTCCGGCGCATCTGCTCGTCGATGTCGCGGTCGAGCACACAGTTGATCGTGTTCGCGCTGCCGGCCGCGAAGATGCCGCCGACCAAAGTGGCGGCGACCACGCCGAGACCGGGCACTCCGCCGGCGGCCAGGAACATCACCGGCACTGTCGTGATCAGCAGCAGCTCGATGATGCGTGGCTTGGTCAGACCGACGTACGCCTTCACCACGTCGCGCACCGACGGACTCAGAACAGCTGTGCCGTCCGGCAGCGGCGCCGGGTACGACGTCGTCGCGGCTGGACGCGGGTCGACGGCCGTCACGAATACCTCGAACTCTCCTGTGTTGACGCCGGAGTCCGGCGCTGACGGATCGACAGTCTACGACGCCTCGTAGGAGGGTTCTGCCACCCCCCTGGGCGAGTCAGACGGCGAACCGTGCCATGCCGGTAACGCGGTCGTCGGGAAGCGGTAATCCGCCCATGAGATAAGGAGGCATGGCGACGACGCGAGCGGGCACCGATGTGATGTGCGAGACGTCCGCAGGGGGCCGGGAACAAGCACCTCGCTGTCCGGGTTCCGACTCAGTGGAAGGCGGCGAACGCTCAGGCGAGTAGGCTCGCACACGGTGACGCGCGGGGGCGCGATCGGACCCGGCCGGCAGGCCTGGAGCGATCCCCTCGACGCTGACCACACGAAGTTTTCGCAGCCGTTGAGAGGAGCGCCGCCGGCGTGACGGAGAAGACCAGCCCCAAGCTTGAATGGACCGAGCTCGACCAGCGCGCGGTCGACACCGTGCGGGTGCTCGCGATGGACGCGGTGGAGAAGGTGGGCAACGGCCACCCCGGTACGGCGATGAGCCTGGCGCCGGCGGCGTACCTGCTTTTCCAGAAGGTGATGCGGCACAACCCCGCCGACCCGACCTGGGCGGGCCGCGACCGGTTCGTGCTGTCGGCCGGTCACTCCAGCCTCACCCTGTACATCCAGCTGTACCTGGCCGGCTTCGGCCTGGAGCTGGACGACCTCAAGGCGTTGCGCACCTGGGGCAGCCTGACGCCGGGCCACCCGGAGCACGGCCACACCAAGGGCGTCGAGACGACCACCGGCCCGCTCGGCCAGGGTGTCGGCAACGCGGTCGGCATGGCGATGGCGGCCCGCCGTGAGCGCGGCCTGTTCGAGCCCGAGGCCGCTGCGGGCGAGGGAGTGTTCGACCACCACATCTACGCGATCGCCTCCGACGGCGACCTGGAGGAGGGCGTCGCCTCCGAGGCCTCCTCGCTCGCGGCTCACCAGCAGCTCGGCAACCTCACGCTGATCTACGACGACAACAAGATCTCGATCGAGGACGACACCAACATCGCATTCTCCGAGGACGTCGCGGCCCGCTACGCGGCGTACGGCTGGCACGTCCAGGACGTCGACTGGACGAACGGCGGCACCGGTTACGAGGAGAACGTCCAGGCCCTGTACGACGCGCTCCAGGCGGCCGACGCGGTCACGAACAAGCCGAGCTTCATCCGGCTGCGCACGATCATCGGCTGGCCGGCCCCGACCAAGCAGAACACCGGCAAGATCCACGGCTCCGCGATCGGCGCCGACGAGGTCGCCGCGACCAAGAAGATCCTCGGCTTCGACCCGGAGAAGGACTTCGAGGTCGCCGACGCGATCATCGAGCACACCCGCAAGGCACTGGAGCGCGGCAAGGCGCTCGAGGACGAGTGGAACATCAAGTACGACGCCTGGCGGACGGCCGCCCCTGAGCGGGCCGAGCTGTTCGACCGGCTGGCGAAGCGCGAACTGCCGGCCGGCTGGGAGGACGCGCTGCCGAGCTGGGAAGCCGACGCCAAGGGTGTCGCCACCCGGTCCGCCTCGGGTGAGGTGCTGACCAAGCTGGCGCCGCAGTTGCCCGAGCTCTGGGGCGGTTCGGCCGACCTCGCGGGCTCGAACAACACCACTCCGAAGGGCGAGCCGTCGTTCATCCCGGCCGAGCACGCGACCAAGGAGTTCCAGGGCAACGAGTACGGCCGGGTCCTCCACTTCGGCATCCGCGAGCACGGCATGGGCTCGATCCTCAACGGCATCGCCCTGCACGGCGGCACCCGCCCGTACGGCGGCACGTTCCTTGTCTTCAGCGACTACATGCGCCCGGCGGTCCGGCTGGCCGCGCTGATGAAGCTGCCGGTGACCTACGTCTGGACGCACGACTCGATCGGCCTCGGCGAGGACGGCCCGACCCACCAGCCGATCGAGCACCTGGCGGCGCTGCGGGCCATCCCCGGACTGGACGTCGTACGGCCCGGTGACGCGAACGAGACCGCTGCCGCGTGGGTCGCGATCCTCGAGCACACCGACCGCCCGGCCGGCCTGGCGCTGACCCGGCAGAACGTGCCGACGTACCCGCGTGGCACCGACGGCTTCGCGACCACGGAGAACGTGAAGAAGGGCGGCTACACGCTGCTCGACACCGACGGCACGCCGGACGTGATCCTGATCGGCACCGGCTCCGAGCTGCAACTGGCAGTGGAGGCCCGCAACACGCTGGCAGCAGAGGGCATCAACGCCCGGGTCGTGTCGATGGTGTCGCGCGAGTGGTTCGACGAGCAGGACGACGACTACCGCAACTCGGTGATCCCGGCGTCGGTCAAGGCCCGCGTCTCGGTCGAGGCCGGTGTCGGGCAGGGCTGGCGCGAGGTGGTCGGTGACGCCGGCCGCATCGTCAGCCTGGAGCACTTCGGCGCCTCGGCCGACTACAAGGTCCTGTTCAGGGAGTTCGGCATCACCGCCGAGGCCGTCGTACAGGCCGCCAAGGACAGCATCGCCGAGGCCGCCGCGCTCGGTGGCGCGGGCGTACCAGCCGGGCGGCACGCGGCCGGACCGGTCGGGCCGGCCGACTGAGAACACCTACAACAGAACATTTCGGAGGCTTCGGACCATGACTGATCGTTTGAAAGCACTCGCCGACGCCGGCGTGTCCATCTGGCTCGACGACCTGTCCCGGCAGCGACTCACCAGCGGCGGGCTGGCGCAGCTGATCGCGGAGAAGCATGTCGTCGGGGAGACCACGAACCCGACCATCTTCGCCAAGGCCATCTCGGACGCCGAGGCGTACGCCGAGCAGGTGGCGCAACTGGCCGCCGATGGCGCGTCCACGGACGAGGCGATCCGCGCGATCACGACGGACGACGTCCGCGACGCCGCCGACCTGTTCAAGCCGGTGTACGACGACACCGAGGGCCAGGACGGCCGGGTCTCGATCGAGGTCGAGCCCGGCCTGGCACACGACACCGAGCAGACGATCGCCCAGGCCAAGGAACTGTGGGAGACGGTCGGCCGGGAGAACGTGTTCGTCAAGATCCCGGCCACCGAGGCCGGGCTGCCGGCCATCACCGCGACGCTTGCCGCCGGCATCAGTGTCAACGTGACGCTGATCTTCTCGCTGGACCGCTACAAGGCCGTCATCGACGCGTTCTTCAGCGGCCTGGAGCAGGCGATCGAGAACGGGCACGACGTGACCAAGCTGGCCAGCGTCGCGTCCTTCTTCGTCAGCCGGGTCGACACGGAGGTCGACAAGCGACTCGATGCCATCGGCACCGATGAGGCGAAAGCCCTGAAGGGCAAGGCGGCGATCGCCAACGCGCGGCTCGCGTTCGAGGCGTACGAGCAGCTCTTCGACACCGACCGCTGGCGCGAGATCGAGACCGCCGGGGCCAAGCCGCAGCGTCCGCTCTGGGCGTCCACCGGCACGAAGGACCCGTCGTACTCCCCCACCCTGTACGTCGACAACCTGGTCACCCGCGGCGTGGTCAACACGATGCCGGAGGCAACCATCAAGGCGGTCGAGGAGCACAGCGAGTTCGCCGGCGGCGACACGGTCCGCGGTGACTACGCCGCCGACCACAAGGTGATCGACGACCTGGAGAAGCTGGGCATCTCGTACGACGACGTCGTACAGGTGCTCGAGGACGAGGGTGTGGAGAAGTTCTCCGCGTCCTGGTCGGAGCTGCAGGACACCGTGACCGCGGCCCTCAAGGCGGCGGCCAAGTGAGCACTCCGAACGTCACTGCGCAGAACGGCGACTGGGCCGAGGTCGTCGACCGGCTGGTCGCGGAGAAGGTCGCGTCGCGGATCGCCGCGAAGGACGCCACCGTCTGGGGTCCGGAGGCCGAGTCCGAAGCCTCGATCCGGCTCGGCTGGGTCGAACTGCACGAATCGTCGCGGCCGCTGCTGGCCGAGATCGAAGCCCTGCAGGCCGACTTCCGGGCCGAGGGCCTGGACCGGATCGTGCTGTCCGGGATGGGCGGCTCGTCGCTGGCACCCGAGGTCATTACCCGCACGGCCGGCGTGGAGCTCGTCGTACTGGACTCCACCGACCCGAGTGTGGTCGCGCGGGCGCTGGCCGGTGATCTGCAGAAGACCGTCGTCGTGGTCTCCAGCAAGTCCGGGGGCACGGTTGAGACGGACAGCCACCGGCGTACGTTCGTCAAGGCCTTCACGGACGCTGGGATCGACGCCGCGTCGCGGATCGTCGTGGTGACCGACCCGGGTTCGCCGTTCGAGAAGCTGTCCGCCGATGAGGGCTACCGCAAGACATTCCTGGCCGATCCGAACGTCGGCGGCCGGTACAGCGCTCTGACCGCCTTCGGGCTGGTGCCGTCCGGGCTGGCCGGGGCCGACATCGCGGAGCTGCTGGACCAGGCGGCGGAGGCCGCTCCGGCATTGCAGGCCGACTCGCCTGACAACCCGGCGCTGGTGCTTGGCGCCGTACTGGCTGCCAGCGCGGGACGGGACAAGGCGATCATCGCGGCCGACGGTTCCGACATCGTCGGGTTCCCGGACTGGGCGGAGCAGCTGATCGCCGAGAGCACAGGCAAGAACGGCACCGGTGTGCTGCCGGTTGCGGTCGACCCTGACGCCCCGGAGTTGCAGAGCGAAGCGTCGGACCTGACCAACGCATTGCTGGCTGAAAAGGCGATCGGCAGCGTGCCGACGGCTCTGACCTCGGGCTCTCTCGGGGGGCAGTTCCTGCTCTGGGAGACGGCGACCGCGGTGGCCGGTTACCTGCTGGGGATCAACCCGTTCGACCAGCCGGACGTGGAGAGCGCGAAGGCGGCCGCTCGCGGTCTGCTCGACGCTCAGCCCGAGCCGGAGGCTGCGGCGTTTACCGACGGTGCCGTCGAGGTGCGTGGTTCCGAGGGCCTGCTCGACGGTGTGGACTCGCTGAACGGCGCGGTCGACACGCTGCTGGGCAAGCTCGAGTCCGACGGATACCTGGCCGTCATGGCCTACCTGGACTCCGAGCGCGACGCGGAGTTGGCGTCCATCCGCCCGGTGCTTGCAAAGCAGACTGGCCGGCCGGTGACCTTCGGCTGGGGTCCGCGCTTCCTGCACTCCACCGGGCAGTACCACAAGGGCGGTCACCCGGAAGGTGTGTTCCTCCAGATCACGGCCGCGGCTCCGACTGACGTGGAGATCCCCGACCGGCCGTTCACGTTCGGCACGCTGATCGCGGCCCAGGCCGCGGGTGACGCGAACGTACTCGCGGAACGCGGCCGCCCGGTCCTTCGACTCCACCTGACGGATCCGGCTTCCGGCGTACGACAGCTTCTGTCTCTGTTCGACAACTAATCGGAGGAAGGCGGCAATGACCGCTGAGCTCGACGAAGAGACGACCGGTCCGCTGAACCCGCTGCGGGACCCGCAGGACCGGCGACTCCCCCGGATCGCGGGGCCGTGCAGCCTCGTGATCTTCGGTGTCACCGGCGACCTGGCCCGCAAGAAGCTGATGCCGGCGGTCTACGACCTGGCGAACCGGGGGCTGCTGCCACCCGGCTTCGCCCTGGTCGGGTTCGCCCGGCGCGACTTCACCAACCAGGACTTCGCCCAGATCGTGCACGACTCGGTCAAGGAGCATGCCCGGACCCCCTTCCGCGAAGAGGTCTGGCAGCAACTGGCCGAGGGCTTCCGGTTCGTGCCGGGCGACCTGACCGACGACGAGGCGTTCAAGCGGCTGCGGGAGACCGTGGACGAGCTGGACGTCAACCGCGGCACTGGTGGCAACCACGCGTTCTACCTGTCCATCCCGCCCGGACTGTTCCCGCAGGTCGTGCAGCAACTGTCCGAGCACGGGCTGACCGACGAGGTGCCCGGTTCGTGGCGGCGGGTGGTGATCGAGAAGCCGTTCGGCCACGACCTGAAGAGCGCCCGTCAGCTGAACCAGGTGGTCGAGTCGGTGTTCCCGCCGGAGGCGGTGTTCCGGATCGACCACTACCTGGGCAAGGAGACCGTGCAGAACATGTTGGCGCTGCGGTTCGCCAACTCGATGTTCGAGCCGGTCTGGAACAGCCACTACGTCGACCACGTCCAGATCACCATGGCCGAGGACATCGGCATCGGCGGCCGGGCCGGGTACTACGACGGCATCGGTGCGGCCCGCGACGTGATCCAGAACCACCTGCTCCAGTTGCTCGCGCTGGTCGCGATGGAGGAGCCGGTGAGCTTCGACGCCTGGTCGCTGCGGCAGGAGAAGAAGAAGGTTCTCGCAGCCGTGAAGCTGCCGGAACGCCTCGACCTGCACACAGCTCGCGGCCAGTACGCGGCCGGCTGGGCCGGTGGCTCGAAGGTCAAGGGCTACCTCCAGGAGGACGGCATCCCTACCGCATCCGCGACCGAGACCTTCGCGGCGCTGCGGGTCGACGTGGACACCCGCCGCTGGGCGGGGGTTCCGTTCTACCTGCGCACCGGCAAGCGGCTCGGCCGTCGCGTCACCGAGGTGGCCGTGATGTTCAAGCGGGCGCCGCACCTGCCGTTCACCAAGACGGAGACCGAGGAACTCGGCCAGAACGCCCTGGTACTGCGGATCCAGCCGGACGAGGGCATCACCATGCGCTTCGGCGCCAAGGTGCCCGGCACGGCGATGGAGATCCGCGACGTGAACATGGACTTCGCGTACGGCGGTTCGTTCACCGAGTCCTCCCCCGAGGCGTACGAGCGGTTGATCCTCGACGTACTGCTCGGTGATCCGCCGCTGTTCCCGCAGCACACCGAGGTGGAGCTGGGCTGGAAGATCCTGGACCCGGTGATCGAGTACTGGGCCGAGCACGGCAAGCCGGAGCAGTACGCGTCCGGCGGCTGGGGCCCGGACTCCGCGCACGAGATGCTCGCCCGCGACGGACGCGCCTGGAGGCGGCCGTGACATTCGTCCAGGGGACGACCCTCAGACCCCCGAAAGGACTCCAGTGATCATCGACCTCACCGACATGAAGGCATTCCGGGCGAGGCGGTGCTGCTGCGGTTGCACGGTGAGCTGGCCAAGGTGCCCGAGTCCGTGCTGACGCCGCTGCTGCTGCCCGACTCCCCCGTCATCGTCTGGTGGCCGGGTGGCGGGCCGAAGGTGCCGGCCGATGATCCGCTGGGCCGGCTGGGTCGTCGCCGGGTCAGCGACGCCGCCGCGACTCGTCGGGCGTCCGTCGACTTCACAGCACGGGCCGAGGGGTATGAGCCCGGCGACACGGACTTCGCCTGGACGCGGCTCACGCCGTGGCGCGCGTTGTTGGCTGCGGCTCTCGACCAGTACCCGACGAAGGTGACTGGCGCTGAGGTCGCGTCGGCCAAGAACAATCCGAGTGCCGTTCTGCTGGCGGCCTGGTTGCAGCACCGGCTGGGAGTCCCGGTCGAGCAGAAGACGTCACGTGGCCCGGGTATCACCGCCGCACGGCTGTTCACACCGACCGGCCCGATCTCGCTGACGCGCCCGGACGGTGTCGTCGCGACGTTCAGCATCCCGGGCCAACCTGATCGGCCGGTGGCGTTGAAGCGTCGTACGACGTCCGAACTGCTCAGCGAGGAGCTAAGGCGGCTCGACCCCGACGACGTGTATGCGCAGACACTGGCGTGCATGGTCGAGCGGGAGAACATGCCGGCCGACGCGAAGAAGGTGAGCGCGGTGGACCGACGGTCCGCGCAGACCGCCGCATCGAAGGCGGCCGAGAGTACGACGGGTGTCGAGGGTAAGGCGGCGTCGCCGGCCCTCGAGGCAAAGGCGGCCAAGAAACCTACCGCCAGCAACGCCGCCGCCAAGAAGACAGCCGCTAAGAAGTCGGCCGCGAAGAAGTCTCCGGCGCGGAAGTCCGCCGCCAAGAAGTCGGTCGCCAAGAAGACTGCGGCCAAGAAGAGCACGAGCAAGAGGGTGGCGGGGCGGTCATGAGTGCGCCGTCGATCCTGGTCAACCGCGACGCCGAGGGCCTGGCCCACGCCGTCGCGGCCCGGCTCATCACCCGGCTCGTCGACGTCCAGAGCAGCGGCAAGATCGCCCAGGTCGTGCTGACCGGCGGGCGCGTTGCGTCGGTCGTGTACCGGGCGGTGGCGGAGTCGCCGGCCCGTAGCGCGATCGACTGGAAGCGGGTCGAGTTCTGGTGGGGCGACGAACGCTTCCTGCCCGACGGCGACCCGGACCGCAACGAGACGCAGGCCCGCGAAGCTCTGCTGTCGCACGTCGATGTCGACCCGGATCGGGTGCACCCAATGCCGGCCGACACGGGTCAGGGCGCGGAGGCGGCTGCAGCTGCTTATGCCTCCGAGCTGGCCGCTGCTACAGGTGCTGGTGATCGCGACGGCGTGCCGACCTTCGACGTACTGCTCCTCGGCGTCGGCCCGGACGGCCACGTCGCGTCGCTCTTCCCCGAGCACGCCGCGCTGTACTCCGAGGACGTCGCCGCGATCGCCGTACACGGCTCCCCCAAGCCGCCGCCGACCCGCGTCTCGCTGACCTTCCCGGCCCTGGGCCGCGCCTCCGAGGTCTGGTTCGTCGTCTCCGGTGAGGACAAGGCGAAGGCCGTCCGCCTGGCCCTCTCCGACACCGGCCGCCTCCAGATCCCAGCAGCCGGCGTCAAAGGCCTCAACCGAACGCTGTGGCTCCTCGACGAAGCCGCCGCCCAGGAAATCCCCTCAACGATCCGAGCCCCTCGAACCTGACCTCTCCTGCGGCGTGCCGGCCGTGGTCAGACCCGCCGTACGACGCTGACTTCGGAAGAGGCTCAAGCGCAGGTAGTTGGGCGCCGATACAGGTCTGTGACAAGGCCGTGTCGTCGGCCGCATTTCTGCCCAACGGGAGTTTCACCGATGAATCGTCGTACCCTGACCGCTTTCGCCGCAGGCCTCGCTGCTGCAGCGGCTTTCGGCATGTCCGCGCAGGTCGCTGACGCCGCGCCCGCGCCGAAGTCGCACACGCACACTCACGCTCACGTGAGCAAGCAGGCGCGTCTGCTGGCCGTCGCCAAGAAGACCGTCGTGCACGAGATCGCCCGGAAGGACGTCGCTCTGGTCCGGGTCGTCAAGGACAGCCGCCTCCGCCACCTCGACGCGGCCACCGCCGCCACGATCCGTGCGAACGCAACCGCCGACCGCGCCGGTCTCGCCGCCCTCAAGAGCACCGCGTCCGCCGCGACCACCCTGGCCGAGGTCCGTACGGTCGCCGGCAAGGTCAAGGCCGTCCGTCCTGAGGTGTACAACCTCGTCGTCAACGGCGTCGCCAAGGCCGCCCAGGCCCAGGCCGCAGTGACCCAGAACGCCACCAAGATCGCGGACCTGACCGCCCAGACCGACGCCAAGGAGGCCGCCGGCTTCGACGTCACTGCCGTGCGTACGGCGCTCGCCGACGCGACCTCGTCCAACGGCAAGGCCGCAGAAGGCGCGACCGACGCCACCAAGGTCGCGGTCAAGCTCACCGCCACCGCGACCAACGCGGACCTGTACGCCCTGCGCGCCCGGCTCCACACCACCGATGTCGCCCTCGCCGTCGTCACCAAGCAACTCCAGGCCGCCCAGGACGCGCTCGCCGCGATGGTCTGACACCCCCCAAAGCCGGGTTGCGTGAGCCTCCACCCCGACCTTCCCGCCTTCGCCGCAACCCGCGCGCCCGCCCCGGCGCACGGGGGGTCCAGGATGTGGTAGCGATCAGCACGGGGCGGTATCAGCAAATCGACAGAGAGGTCACGGACGACAAGCCCAGCCTCGGTGAGTTCGGGTCAGTAGCGGCGCGGTCCGCGCCGGTTGGTAGTGAAGGCGGCGGGCTCCTCGTTGCCGATCCAGTCGCCGTCCTCGAGGCGACGAAGGCTGCTCTCGAGGTAGCAGGAAGGCGAGATCGAAGGTGGCATAGAACGTGACCTGCCCCATCGCCCGTTCAAGCCCGACCAGACGGGACACTTCCCAACCGAGGGTCGACGCGTCCCGGGTCTCGCGGGCGAGGAGGTGGTCGACGCCGATCCGGGCGACGTCGGATCGGCGTCGTTCGGGGTGCATCGCCAGGCAGGCAACGGCGCCGGTCGTCGCGGATCGGCAACCGAGCCCGCGTGTCAGCCGGCGGTACTCCTTCTCCGGGGGCATCGGAGAGCCGGCCTGGCCGAGGTCGGCTTTCGGGCCGGCCGGCCACGATCCGTCCTGGAGGCGGATGGCAAGGAGCCACTCGTAGGCACGCTCGGCACGGGGATCAGTGGCGAAGCCGGCGGCGGCGATCCCGCGCAGCGGTACGACGGTCTGCATGGTGATGAAGCGAGGACCTTCGATCGGGCCAGGGCCGACGGGCGGAATCGACCACGAGCCATCCGGCTGTTGGACGCCGAAGATCTTCTCGACCGCGGCCGCCATGGCCGGCCCGCGGTAGCCGAGGTAGGCCAGCTGGCAGAGCAGATGGCCCGCGACATACGGGCGGGCTTCGGCTGCCGCCAGCCGCGCGACGAGTGCGTCGATCTCCTCGCTCCGATCAATCTCGGTACGCCACGCGGTGACCTCGTCGTCCTCGTCATTCGCGCCCTCCAGCTCGCGGGCGGCCCGCCACCGCAGCGACGGGGACGGGTCTCCGAGCAGCAGGGTGCCGATATTCATGGCAACACTCCGAGGAGATGGGGCGCGGTGGAGGTGTCGGCTTCGACGAGAGCGCCGGGTGGGCCTTCGAAGACGATTCGGCCGCCGTCCGGGCCCGCGCCCGGGCCGAGCTCGATGAGCCAGTCGCAGGCGGCGAGAAATACCGGATCGTGCTCGACGACGAGCACGCTGTTGCCGGCGGCGGTGAGCGTGTCGAGCGTGCGGACGAGCACTGCGACGTCGGTGGCTTGGAGGCCGACGGTGGGTTCGTCCAGCACGTACAGGGCGGTCGCCTTCGTCGGGCGGGCGAACTCCTTGGCGAGCTTGAGCCGCTGCGCTTCGCCGCCCGACAGGCTCCAGCCCGGCTGGCGTACGACGAGGTAGTCCAGCCCAAGTGCGACGGCGGCCCCGCCAACCCGGCGTACCGCGTCGACGTCGCCCCACTCGTCGACCAGCTCGGCGATGCTGAGGGCTTCGATGTCGGCGAGGCTTCGGCCCCGCTGGAGCAGAGTTGCGGCCTCGTGGCGATACCCGGATCCGCCACAGGCATCGCAGGTCTGGGGCACCGACGGCAGGAACGACATGTCCTGCTGCCACACGCCTTTGCCCTTGCAGGCGTCGCAGCGATAGGCCAGGTCCTTGATCGTGATGCCCTGCTCCACGGCCGCCTCGCTCGCGGCGAACTCCTTCCGGACGGCGCCGATGAGCCCGAGGAACATCCCCGGTGAGGTGATCTCAGCGCGGGACTGGTCGGCCACGATCGTTCGGCTGGGTGCCCCGGAGATGGCGTCGTGATCGCCGGGCCGGACGCGTATCACGCCGCGGCCAGGAATGTTGGTCTTCGGTCGGGTCAGGCCCAGCGCGATGGTGTCGACGACGAGCGAGGACTTACCCGATCCGGACATGCCGCAGACGCCGACCAGTACGCCGAGGGGGACGCGGACGTCGAGGCCGTCGAGGTTGTTCTCCCGCGCTCCGGTGACCTGCATCCAACCTGTCGGCTCTCGACGGCGGTCGCGGTGCGTCGGCCGGACATGTCCGTCCAGAACCGCCCGCGTCACCGACTGCGGGCTGTCCAGCCCGACCAGTCGACCGCCCGATCGCCCAGGACCGGGGCCGATCTCGATCACGTCGTCGGCCGCGCGGATGATCGCCGGGTCGTGCTCGACGGCGATGATTGTGTTCCCGGCGGTCCGCAACTCGGTCAGCGTCCGGGCCAGGGCGGTCACCTCAGCGGGATGCAGGCCCCGGGAGGGTTCGTCGAGCAGGATCGTCATCCCGACGAGTTCGTGGCCGAGCACCGATGCCAGCTTGATGCGTTGCGCTTCGCCGGCCGACAGGGTCCAGGTCGTCCGGTTCAGCTGGAGGTAGCCCAGCCCGACGGCACGGAGGAAGCCGAGCCGACGCAGCGCGATGGTCCGGGCCTCTGCCGCCTGGGGATCCTCGGGTACGTCGATCGAGGTCAGAACAGCCTCCAGGTCGGCGAGCGAGGTTGAGAAGAGCTCATCCCGTCCGCGGCCCTGGAGGCGGATTGCCAGGTACGGCGTACGCAGCCGCCGGCCACCGCACTCCCGGCACGGAAACACGGTCGAGTCCTTGCCCCCGACGTCGTTCGCGGCCCACGCGTTCAACCCGCCCCACAACGCGTCGCCGTACAAGACGGCGTGTTGGGCCTCGTCACTCAACGCCTTCCAGGGGGTGCGGTCCAAGTCGAACCGGTAGCGCTCGGCCAGCGACCGCATCGGCGGCTCCTCGCCGCGGGTTGTGCCGAACCAGGCCAGACTGCCGCCGAAGACGCCGCCGAAGATGGGCGCGTCCGGGTCCACGATCAGTTTGGGGAAGTCGAACTCGTGCTCGACTCCGAGGCCCAGGCACTGCGGACAGGTCGACACCGGTGACCCCACCAGATGACGCGGCTCGATCGGCACCGCGCTGGTCCCGCAGTCGCCGCAGATCCACGCTGCTTCCGGCCTTGCCGACGTACGGCGAACCGTGTCGCGGCCGCAGGCAAGGCAGGTGCGGACACCGGCGCGGGCGATGATCACGGCAAGCAGTCGGTCGAGGTCGCTGGACCGGCCGACGGTCACCCGGTCGGCATCCCAGACGTAGAAGCCCGGCCCGCGCGAGTCGAAGATCCGGCCGGACGGGTCGATGCTCATCGTCGGGCCCAGGCCGGTCAGCGAGTCGACCGGAGCCTCCGGTCCCTCGCGGACCGACTGGCGCTCGTAGACCGACACGCACTCGAGCAGCCTCCTGGTCGCCTCGGACTCGACGACGTCGTGGACCAACGACGACTTGCCCGAACCCGATACGCCCGTGACGACGGTGAACCGGCCTTTGGCGAAGTCCACGTCGACACCCTGCAGGTTGTGGGCGCGGGCGCCGCGTACGCGGACGGCATCGCTCGATCGTCGGTCGGTGCGCGGCTTGGCGCGAGGCCGCACCCGCGGCTGCTTCTCGGCAACGGGCGGCCCGCAGTGCTGCAGGCGGCCGCCGTCGGGACCACCGCCCGGGCCCAGATCGATGCGCCAGTCGGCGGCGGCGATCACGTCAGGCTGGTGCTCGACGACGACCACCGTGCAGCCGCTGTCGGTCAGCCGGTCGAGCACCGCGAGGAACCGATCGAGGTCGCCAGGGTGCAGACCTGTCG
>WNGA01009094.1_pt1 | contig 17391 bp, 18 predicted proteins | sample 5400061 | NCBI WGS metagenome assembly WNGA01 (sample SAMN13153366, study PRJNA577476) | soil metagenome | isolation source: 100 cm soil or saprolite under grassland replicate 2 | place: USA:California | collected 2016-06-15 | reverse complement strand
CTGCCGCAGCAGTTCGATGCGATGATCCATTTCGACGAGACGCACGCGCTCGAGCCGCTCGACCGCAGCGCGGGCTGGATCGACGAGGAAGCGCCCGAAACCTATCCCACGGGCGTTTGACGCTCGAGCTCGCTAGGGCACGCGCGTCGGTTGGCCGCGCGCGGCTCATCGCTGCGCGCGATTTGCCAAACCGACCGGCGCAGGCAGACAATCGCCCGACCCGCGATCGGGAAAAGCCGCGATCCGCGGTATTCCTGTCGTTGTGAAAATGGAGGGGTTGATGCAGCGCTATGAAGCCAATCTCCCGAGCGTGGGCTTGGTGAGCTTCATGAAATCGCCGATCTGCGAGGACTTCTCGAAGATCGACGCCGACGTCGCCGTACTGGGCGTTCCGTATGATGCCGGCATCGGCTTCCGCCCCGGCACGCGATTCGGCCCGCGCGAGATCCGCAATTATTCGGTTCGCTACAGCGGGTGGGGATCATGGAAGGGTGGAGCGGGATACTGGGACATCAATACGAAGAGGCGCAAGCTCACGAACACGCGCATCGTCGATTGCGGCGATGTCGACGTCGCGTACTACGACATCGAGCGCAACATGCGCCTGATGACCGACAGCGTCACGGCGATCCTCGACAGCAAGGCGCTTCCCGTGATGCTCGGCGGCGATCATTCGGTCACGTACCCGCTCGTGCGCGCATTCGAGCGGTTCGCGCCTCTGGACATCGTTCACTTCGACGCCCACCTCGACTGGATCGATCACGTCGACGGCATCAAGTTCGCCAACGGCAGCCCGTTTCGTCGCATCAGCGAATTGCCGTTCGTGCGCAACATGACGCATCTGGGAATCCGCGACTTGCGCTCGCGCGAAGGCGATTACAATGACGCGCTCAAGTTCGGCGCCCGCATCTTCACGCGGCAGATGATCCGCGAGCTCGGCCCGAAGGCGATTCTCGAGCGCATGCCGAGCATGAACAATATCTATGTTTCGGTCGACATCGACGGGCTCGACCCGTCGATTGCGCCGGGCACCGGCTCGCCGACCGTCGACGGCCTGCTCTACCACGAGGTTCGCGAGCTGCTGCAGGGCATCGCGACGAAAGGAAAGGTCGTCGGATTCGACGTCGTCGAGGTCAATCCGTTTCTCGACCATCACGGTCAGACGTGCCTGCTGACGACGACGATGATCGCGGAGTTCCTCGGCGCCGTATTCGACCAGCCTCGATAGCGGCGGCTGGGTAGCGGAAGCAGCCGGAACAGGCTTGCTCGATCCATGCAATCAGGAGGAAGTGAAATGCGGCGAATCGTTGGGCTAGCAATTGCTTTGGTCGCGGCCTGGTTCGGCTGGGCGCAACCGGCGATCGGGGCGGGCACGTTGAAGGTTGCCGTTCCGTCGAATCTCAACACGCTCGATCCCGCCAAGACGAAGATCGGCGAGGAGTACATCGTCAACTTCCTCGTGTTCGGCGGGCTCACCGAAATCGACCGCGATGGCCGCGTCAAACCGGACATCGCCGAGCGGTGGACGTCGAGCGATGACTTGAAGACGTGGACGTTCTACCTGCGCAAGGGCGTCAAGTTCCACAGCGGGCGCGAGGTCGACGCGCAGGACGTCATCACGACGGTCAAGCGCATCCAGGACAAGGAGACCGGCTCGGTCACGCGCGTCAACTTCGAGCTGATCGAGCGGATGGAGGCCGTCGATCCGTACACGGTGCGCTTCTATCTGAAGGCGCCGTACGCCGGGCTCGCCGACATCTTCAGCGACCGCCAGGCGCGCATCGTGCCGCGCGACAAGCTCGACACGCTCGCGCGCGCGCCGATCGGCAGCGGGCCGTTCAAGCTGAAGGCGTTCGTGCCCGGCGATCGCGTCGAGCTCGAGAAATTCGCCGACTACTACGTTCAAGGCGTGCCGCAGCTCGATCAGGTCATCCTGCGGATCATGCCCGAGAGCGCCGCGCAGGCGGCCGCGCTCGAGACGGGCGAAGTCGATCTGGTGTGGAACCTGCCGCTCGAATCGATCGACCAGTTCAAGAAGAACCCGAACATCGCGATCGACTCGGTGCCGACGTCGACATGGGACGGCATCATCATGAACGGTGCGCACAAGCCGTTCAACGATTCGCGCGTGCGCCGGGCGATCGCGCTCGCGATCGACAAGAAGGCGATGGTCGAGCTGGCGCTGTTCGGTTACGGCACACCGACGCACACAATGATCCCGCCGGGTCACCCGTACTACAACAACGACGTCAAGATCACCGGCCCCGACATTGCGCAGGCGAAGAAGCTGCTCGCAGAGGCAGGCTACCCCGACGGCTTCACGATCACGATGTACACGCCGGTGGGACGACCCACGCGCGAGCGCATCGGCCTCGCCGTACGCGAGATGCTGAAGCCGATCAACGTCAAGGTCGACATCCAGCGCGTGCCGTGGGACAAGTTCATCGGCGAAGTCGAGGGCAAGCAGGCGTTCTACGTCGACGGCTTCTACAGCCGGCCGACGATCGACGCCTCGATCTATCCGTGGTACCACGCGAACGGATCGTGGAACACGACGCTGTGGAACTACAAGAACGCGGACATGGACAAGATCCTCGAAGGCGCGCGCGCGGCGCGCACCGAGGCGGACCAGAAGAGCTACTACCTCAAGTTTCAGCAGCTCGCGCTCGAGGATCCGCCGGGCGTGATCCCGTACGTGATCAACCACATGAACGCGTATCGCAAGAACGTGAAGGGCTTCCAGTCGAGCCCGATGATGTGGCTCGACCTTCGCAAGGTGACGGTGCAGTAAGCGAAGCGGCGGAACGCTTCGGTGTCATTCCGAGCCCGATGGTTTTTCGGGCGAGGAATCTGCTTTTCGCGTTTCGTTAACGGCCGCCGTCCATGGGCTTCTACATCGCGCGACGCGTAGCGTGGATCGGGTTGATCCTCGTCATCATCTCGATTCTGATCTTCACGATCACGCAGGGCATGCCCGGCAACGTCGCGCAGATGATCGCCGGGCAGTTCGCGACGCCGGACGTCATCGCCGCGATCGAGGCGAAGCTCGGCCTGCACGACCCTTGGGTGATCCAGTACTCGCGCTGGGCGGGCGGCATTCTGTCGGGTGACCTCGGGCAGTCGCTGATCATGGAGCGGCCGATCGGGCCGATGCTGCGTGATGCGCTCGCCAACTCGGCGAAGCTCGCCGTCGTGTCGTTCGTGCTGGTCGCCGTCATCGGCATCGCGCTGGGCCTGGTCGCGGCGATCCGGCACAACAGCGCGCTCGATCACGGCATATCGGTGTTCACGTTCTTCGGCATCTCCGTGCCGGAATTCTTCTGGGGCATCGTGCTGATTCTCGTCTTCGCCGGCTATCTGCGCTGGCTGCCCTCCGGCGGAGCGGCCGATCCGTCGGCAAGCTTCGGCACGTCGATCAGGCATCTCGTGCTGCCGGCAGCCACGCTCACGTTCGCGCTGATCGCGCACGTGTCGCGGATGACGCGCTCGAGCATGCTCGAGACGTTACGCAGCCCTTACGTGCTCTACGCGCGGGCGAAGGGGCTGCCCGAGCGCGTCGTGCTCGTACGCCACGCGCTTCGCAACGCGCTGCTGCCGACGATCACCGTGCTCGCGATCGACGTCGGCTGGCTGATCGGCGGCATCGTCGTCGTCGAGACGGTGTTCTCGTACCCAGGCCTCGGACGGCTGCTGCTGTTCGCGATCGAGCGGCGCGACCTGCCGCTGATCCAGGCGAGCATCCTCGTCGTCGCCGCGATCTACTGCTTCGCGAATCTCGCCGCCGACCTGCTGTACGCGTATTTCAATCCGAAGATCCGCTATGGCCGGGCTGCTGGCTGACGCCGCTTGGCAGCGGCCCGATGCAGGCGCGCATGCGTCGCGCCTGCCCGCGACGCTCGTCGCGGGTGCGCTGATCGTGTTGCTGATCGTGGCACTCGCCGCCGTTGCGACGTTCGTCACGCCGTACCCGTACGACGAAATGAGCATCATGGCGCGACTGAAGCCGCCGAGCGCTGCGCACTGGTTCGGCACCGACGAGTACGGTCGTGACGTGCTGAGCCGCACGCTGGTCGGCGCGCGCCCGACGCTGCTGATGGGCTTCGGCGCGACGGCCTTCGCGCTCGCCGTCGGCGTGCCGCTGGGACTCGTTGCCGGCTACCGCCGCGGCCGCATCGACGAAGCGATCATGCGCACGACGGACGTGCTGATGTCGTTCCCGCCGATCCTGCTCGGCCTGCTCGTGCTTGCCGTCACGACGCCCGCGTTGTGGAAGGCGATGCTCGCCGTGAGCATCGTCTACGTTCCGCCCATCGTACGTCTGACCCGCAGCGTCACGCTCGAGATCGCGCAGGAGGAATTCATCCTCGCGGCGAAGGCGCGCGGCGACGGCGCGTGGCACATCCTGATCTCGGAGATCCTGCCGAACGCGTGGCCGCCAATCGTCGTCGAGGGAAGTCTTCGCATCACGTTCGCGATTCTGCTCGGCGCCGCGCTCAGCTTTCTCGGACTCGGCGCGCAGCCGCCGACCGCCGACTGGGGACTGATGATCAGCGAGGCGCGCGCGTTCATCGAGCGTGCACCCTGGATTACCCTTGCGCCCGGCATCGCGATGTGCGTGACGGTCATCGCTGTCAATCTGCTGGGCGATGGCCTGCGCGAGGTGCTCGATCCGCGGATGCGGAGCGCACGCGCACCGTGAATGCCGTCGCGCCGCCGCTGCCGGTTCTCGACGTCCGATCGCTGACGGTCAGCTACGCGACGCGTAGCGCACGCCTGCGTGCGCTGCGCGATGTGAGCTTTTCGATCGGCGCGGGCGAAACGTTGGCGCTTGTCGGCGAGTCGGGATCGGGCAAGAGCACGGTATCGCTTGCGATCATGGGCTTGCTCGGGCGCGAAGCGACGATCCACGACGGCACGATCCTGTTCAAGGGCCGCGATCTTCGTCGTCTGAGCTCGGCCGAACGGCAAGCGCTGCGCGGCAATGAATTGAGCGTCGTGTTCCAGGATCCGTTCACGTCGCTCAATCCTGCGCTTACGATCGGCGTGCAGGTCGCGGAGCCGCTCGTGTTCCATCAGCAAGTATCGCAAGCGGCCGCGCTCGAGAAAGCGGTCGGCGCGCTCGCCGAGGTCGGGCTGCCCAATCCGCGCGAGCTCGCGCGCGCCTATCCGCATCAGCTGAGCGGCGGCATGCAGCAGCGCGCGCTGATCGCCACGGCGCTGATCTGCGATCCGGCGCTGGTGATCCTCGACGAGCCGACGACGGCGCTCGACGTGACGGTCGAGGCCGAGATCCTCGATCTGCTCGACGATCTGCGGCGCCGGCGCAGCTTGAGCATGCTGTTCATCACGCACAATCTCGGCCTCGTCAACCGGATCTGCGACTCGGTCTGCGTGCTGTACGCGGGCAGCGTGCTCGAGTACGGGCCGACGGCTGACGTGCTGAGCCGGCCCGCGCATCCGTACGCGCAAGGGCTGCTCGCGTCGATGCCGAGGCTCGATGCGGCGCATCGCCGATCGCGTCTCGTCCCGATCGCCGGCAAGTTCCCCGATCTCGCGAGCCTTCCGTCCGGCTGCATCTTTCATCCTCGATGCGCACACGCCGAGCCGCGATGCAGCGCGGACGATCAGGCGTTCGAACCCGTCGATGCGCGGCGAGCAGTGCGTTGCTGGAAGTTCCGGTCGATCGACAACATCGAGCCACCGGGCGCAGCGCGAACGCCACCCGATGCCGAATCGCGATCGCGCGAGACGTTGCTCGACGTCAGGGATCTGCGCAAGGTCTACTCGCTCGGCGCGCGTCTTCGGCCCTCGCGGTTGCGCATTCCGGCGATCGGCGCGAGCATCCCGTGGTTTCGGTTTCGGTCGCGCGACGTGCGCGCGGTGAACGGCGTTTCGCTGTCGATCCGGCCCGGCGAGACATTAGGGCTCGTCGGTGAAAGTGGTTGCGGCAAGTCGACGCTCGGCCGCTGCATCGTTCGGCTGCTCGAGCCGACGGCCGGAACGATCGCCTTTGGCGGACGCGACATCAGCCGCGACGACGCGATGAAATTGCGAACGTTTCGCGGCACGGCACAGATCGTGTTCCAGAACCCGATCTCCTCGCTCAACCCGCGCAAGACGGTCGGAGCGGCCGTCGGCCGCTCGCTTGCCAATTTCTCGACCGCATCGGCGAAGGAGCGGCGCGAGCGCTTGTTCCGCATCCTCGAGCAAGTCGGGCTCTCGGCGAAGTACGCCGAGCGCTTTCCCCATCAGTTGAGCGGCGGCGAGCGTCAGCGTGTGGGCATCGCGCGTGCGCTTGCCACGGGTCCGCGGTTCATCGTCTGCGACGAGCCGGTCTCCGCGCTCGACGTGTCGGTGCAGGCGACCGTGCTGAACGTGCTGGCTGATCTGCGCGACCAGTTGGGTCTTGCGTATCTTTTCATTTCGCACGATCTGTCCGTCGTCGTGCACATCGCCGATCGGATCGCCGTGATGTACGCGGGCAGCATCTGCGAGGAGGGGCCGACCGATGCCGTGCTCGCCCCTCCTTATCATCCCTATACCGAGACGCTGCTCGCGGCGATCCCGTCGCCCGACCCGGGCGCTGCGCCGCGCGCACGCGCTCGTACGCGCGCCGATTCGGCGGCGATGGACAAGCCGGCCAGGGGCTGCTGCTTCCAGCATCGGTGCCCGCGCAAGATCGGCGCGATCTGCGAAGACGTCGTGCCGCCGGTCGTCATGGCTGCACCGGGCCACGGCATCGCGTGCCATTTGCCGCTCGAAACGCTGAAGAGCGTGGCGCCGGTATTGCGCGTTCGCAACGCCGTCGATGCGCAACGAGCACGTTGACGCACGACGCCGAGCCGGACGAATTCGCATCCATCACGCGGAGGTCGATCGAATGAACGACAAAATCGAGATGCCTGCCGGTTACGTCACCGGTGTGCTCGGTGCGTCCGGCGGCTACGATGAAGGCCATCTGATCGCGGCGGACGATCACCGGCGTTTCTGCGGCATCGCAACGTTCCTCAAGGCGCCCCTGCTCGAAACGGTCACGGATCCGACGATCGGCATCGTCGGCATTCCGTTCGACGGCGGCAGCTCGCGCACCGCGGGCGCGCGCTTCGGCCCGCGCGGCGTTCGCGAGGCGAGCTTCCGCGTCAGCGGCTACAACGCCGAGCTCGACGTCCGCCCGCACGACGTTCACCGCATCGTCGATTGCGGCGATATTCTCGTCTCGCCGTTCTCGATCACGGACACCTACCGCTCGATCGAGCGCGGCGCGACGTCGCTGCTCGACCGCGGGTTGATCCCGATCTCGGTCGGCGGCGACCATTCGGTTACGTTGCCGCTGCTGCGAGCCGTGCACGCGAAGCACGGTCCGCTCGCGATCGTGCATTTCGACGCGCATTGCGACGTGTCCGATTCGCAGTTCGGCTCGCCGTACCACTACGGCAGCGTGTTCCGGCGCGCCGTCGAGGAAAAGCTGATCGCGCCGGGCAAGATGATCCAGATCGGCATCCGCAAGCACTATCACAAAGGTGAGATCGAGTTCGTGCGCTCGAACGACTTCGAAATGGTCACGGCCCGGCAGTTGAAGGCGATGGGGCCCGACATTCGTTCGGCGCTCGCACAAAGGCTCGCGCGACTGAAGGGCCAGAAGACTTACGTCACGTTCGATATCGACTTCGTCGACGCGGCATCGGCGCCCGGCGTCGGCAGTCCCGAGCCGTTCGGCCCGAACAGCTTCGAAGCGGTCGAGGCGCTGCGCGCCATTGTCGCGGTTGCCGACGACATCGTCGGGCTCGACCTCGTCGAAGTCTCGCCGCTGCATGACACGGGCAACATGACGAGCTATCTCGCCGCGCAACTGCTGTTCGAAATGGTGTCGCTCGTTCCGCGTGCGCGCAGCGAATGAGCGAGCCGGATTCTCAAGGAGGATTACGATGCAACTGCCGTTGACCATCCCGCCGAAGCAGGGCCACAAGACGCTGCTCTATGCGACGCCCGCGATGGACCTCGATGCGCTCGACGCGCACATCGCCGTGCTCGGCATCCCGTTCGGGTCGCCCTACACGATCGAGGAAGTTACCAACGATCAGACGAACGCGCCGACCGCCGTGCGGCAGGCGAGCGATCGCGTCATCCGCTCGCCCGAGCGGTGGGATTTCGATGTCGGCGGGCCGCTCTTCGACGGACGCGACATCAAGTTCGCCGACTGCGGCGACGTGCGCGGCGATCCGCGCGACTTGTCGGGTCACTACGAGCGCGCCGAACAGGCGGTGCGCAAGATCCTCTCCGCCCACGCATTGCCGATCATCATCGGCGGCGATCACGGCGTCACGATACCGGCGCTGCGCGCATACAGCGGACGGGGGCCGATCACGCTCGTTCACATCGACGCGCACCTCGACTGGCGCGACGACGTCAATGGCGTGAAGGACGGCTATTCGAGCCCGATCCGGCGCGCGTCGGAAATGGAGCACATCGGCGAGATTTACCAGATCGGTCTTCGGGCGCAGGGCAGCGCGCGCGCCGAAGAAGTCGAGGCGGCGATGGCGTACGGCGCGCATCTCATCAATGCGTACGAGCTGCACGACGTGGGCATGGACGCGATCCTCGATCGCATTCCCGACGGCGGCCGCTATTACCTGACGATCGACGCCGATGGCATGGATCCGACGATCATGCCGGCCGTGTACGGCCCCGCGCCGGGCGGCGTGACGTTCCACCAGGCGCGCAAGCTGATCCACGGTCTCGTGAAAAAGGGGCGCGTCGTCGGCATGGACATCGTGGAGATCACGCCGAAGCTCGACGTGAACCGGATCACGAGCATCACGGCTGGCCGGTTGATCGTGAATCTGATCGGCGCGGCCGTGAGGGCGAATTATTTCGATTAGCCCGGCGCGTGCTGCGCGTTCGCAATCGGGGCGAGCCAGTTGACGAGCGCTCGCGCGTCGCGCGCGCCCGATTGCCGCGCCGTCTCGTGGCCGTGCTCGAACACGATGAGCGTCGGAATGCCGCGAATCCGGTAACGAGACGCAATGGGCGCGGCCGCTTCGGTATCGAGCTTGGCAAACCGCATGCTGGGCTCGAGCTCGGCTGTTGCGCGCTCGAAATGCGGCGCCATCGACCGGCACGGCCCGCACCACTCCGCCCAGAAATCGACGACGACAGGAATGTCGTTGCGAGAAATATGCTTGTCGAAGTTCGCGGCCGTGAGCTCGACCGGATGCCGATTGAACAAGGCATTTTTGCAGGTTCCGCACACGGGCGATTCCGAAAGCCGCGCGGCAATGACCCGATTGATCGTGTTGCAGGTCGGGCAGACGATGTTCAATCGATGATCCATGGCGCTTTCCCTCTTGATGATTAGTCCGTCGAGCAGGGGCTTCGGTTCGCACCGGACGTGACGTGAAGGTCGCGACTTACAACGTGAACGGCGTCAACGGCCGCATGCCGCGGCTTCTCGAATGGCTCGCGGAGACGAGTCCCGACATCGTCTGCCTGCAGGAGGTCAAAACCGACGACTCGAAGTTTCCCGCGCGCGCGATCGCCGAGGCGGGTTATGGCGCCATCTGGCACGGACAACGCGCACACCATGGCGTGGCCATTCTCGTCAAAGGCGAAACGCCGAGGGAAATCCGGCGCGGTCTGCCGGGCGACGCGGCCGACGGGCAGACGCGTTATTTGGAGGCGGACGTCAAAGGCCTCGTGATCGCATCCGTCTATCTTCCGAACGGAAACCCGCAGCCTGGGCCGAAGTTCGATTACAAGCTCGCTTGGTTCGAGCGCCTGATCGCGCACGCGCAGACGCTGTACGCGGTGGGCCGGCCCGTCGTGCTCGCCGGCGACTTCAACGTCGTTCCGACCGACGCCGACATCTACAACGCGTGGCTGTGGCGATGGGACGCCGTGATGCAGCCGCAAACCCGCGACGCGTATCGACGGCTGCTCGCGCAGGGATGGACCGACGCGACACGTTATCTGCATCCGACTGAACGCATCTATACGTTCTGGGTCGACGTAGCGGCGTTTCAACGCAATGCGGGTTTCCGCATGGATTTCCTGCTGCTGAATGCGGCTGCGACCGTTCGGTTGAAGGACACGGGTGTGGACGCGCAATTCCGTGGCCGGGAACGACCGAGCGATCACGCGCCTGTCTGGGTCGTTGTCGCGGAGGCTGCATCGCGGTGACTGTGTCGGCGGCCTGCTCGGTGGAGACGCATCGGCCGAGACGCTACATCCGCACCGGTCTCGAGCGGTCAACGCGGCCGAACGCTTCCTCGTCTGCCAGCGCTGCCGTCCGATCGTCGAACGGCTAGCCGAGGCCCGCCTCCGCTGATGGTGCGCACGCGACCGGATCTCGGTGGCCTTTCGCTCGCCCGTCGTCCGCTACCCGTTCGGTTACAATTCGGCGCCTATGGACAGCGCGTTATATCTACCCGAATGGGATCCTCGACTCTCGGTCGGCGATAACTACATCGACACGCAGCACGCGATGCTCTTTTACCTGATTGCGCAGCTGAAGGAAGCGCTTGCCTCCGACGAAGGTCGAACGCTACTGAGGGTCCTGGACGAGGTGAAGAAGTACGCCACCTTTCATTTCGCAAGCGAAGAGAATCACATGGCCGTTGTGGACTATCCATATCGGCACGAGCACGCGCGGATCCACACGCGCATGCTCGTAGAACTATCCGACTTTATCCGGGCCGTCGAGACCGACCGGCAAGTCGGGAATGCGGCGCTTCGTTTCGTCGAGGACTGGCTTAATCACCATGTCGCTCACGAAGATCAGAAGTTCGCAAGGTACGCGCAAAGCGACCCCGTACCGGGCGCGATTTGAGGCTATTTCCGACCACTGAACTCCGAAGGCTCGCAATGCGATGGATGATCAGCTCGGCGCCCGGTGCAGCTATTAGGCGCCGCCGGCCTGCGAACGGCCTCGTTGGAATCTCGAGATGTCATTGCACCGTACCAAAGCCGACGTCCTTTTCAGCAAAGCTACGTAATGTGCCTTCGATGGCGGCACGCTCGTCGTTCAGACGTCCCTTGTCGCTCACGCTTCGGTAAGCTCTTCCGTTGCCGTCAATATTTCGTCATCAATGGCGCCCTGACCCGTCGGCAGCACGATTCGAACAATCTCGATTCCGCCGTTGGTTCGGATACGGCTGATCGCATCGAGCCCGGCGAATGGCCCCGGCTGACCATCCCGACGTCGGGCAGCTTTACATCGTCTGGCCCTCTCGATGGCTGCGACTCTGTAGCCTATTGAATGTGCACGACTTGCGGTATAGGCACGTCCGATGCTAGCCATTGGCCGCCCGGTGCCGCGCCACCACGTTCCCGGGTGGTTTGTTCGCCCAGAACCCAAAGGAGATACGACCATGGGGAACCTTGTCGCCGCAATCGGCTGTGTCGCGCTGCTCATTGCAGCTCCGGCTCAAGCGTTGTTTGTCGACTTCGAGACACTGCCGGCGGGATTGTCACCGACAACGAACCCCACGCAAGGTGGACTGCTCGACAACGCGTCCGAGCTCAATGACGAGATCGTTCCATTGCGCATCACGTCGGGTGCGCTGAGCTCGAACGCAGCGGATTCGTTCCCTAGCATCTCGGGGCTGCTCAATCTCACGGGGACGAGCTTTGGCCCGGCCCATTCGGGCACGAACGTCGTCGCTGGGCTTGAAGGCGGGAGCGGTGGGCCGGGTCAGCAGGCGATCATCGACTTCACACAGTTCGTCGAGATCCGCGTGCTGCAGGCAGGCTTCACGTTCGTCAGCGAGTGGATCCAGCTCTTCGGCGCCGGCACCAGCGCGCTCGTGACGGTCTGCGGTGACCTCAATTGCGGCGACCAGTTGTTTCAGACGACGGTGACGGGAAGCGGCCTCTTCAGTTTTACCGCGCCGGCCGGGAAGGAAATCCGCAACATCGGCGTCATTCCGCTCGCAACTGCAGGAGGCGGCGCCTGGATCGATGACGTCACGCTGCTCGGGAACCGAACCGTTCCCGAGCCGGGCACCGCGTTGCTGCTGACCGCCGCGCTCGTCGCGCTTGCATATCGACGCTCGAAGCCAACTCGTCGCTTTTGACGTACAAAGCCGCCTTGCCGCCTGTGTAGTCCGACCGCAGGCCGCGACTGGATATGAATCGTATAGCCGCTGCCGGCGCGCTTGCGCTGGCCCTTTGTGTGCCGTCAGTGGTGTGCGCAACCGTGCCGCGCACCTTCGTCGCCTCGACTGGCAACGATTCCAATCCATGCAGCCTCAATCAGCCCTGTCGTAGCTTCACCGCGGCGATCGCACACACGAATGCAGGCGGCGAAGTCATCGTGCAGGACTCCGCGGGCTACGGCCCCGTGACCATCCCCAAATCGGTATCGATCATCGCACCGAACGGAATCTAGCCGGCATCACCGTGACGAGCGGCGACGGCGTCACCGTCAGTGCGCCAGGCGCCACCGTTGTGCTGCGCGGCTTGTCCATCAACGGACAGGGAGGAGACAGAGGCATATACATGGATCAGGCAGCGCGGCTGCGCATTGAAAGCTGCATCGTCTCCAATATGAGTTCCGCGGGCATCCTTCACGGCGCCGCAAACGGCGAGATGATGGTCCTCGACACCATCGTGCGCGACAACGCAGGCCACGGGATCGCTGTATTCAGCGCAGATGCCTCTATCGTGGTCGACCATGTACGAAGCGAGCACAATTCAAGCGACGGCATTTTATTCCCGACACCAGGTAGCACTAAGGCAGCTGCCGCCATCGTTTTCGGATACGACAACGGCGGCGCAATGTATGCGAGGGGCGCCGCGCTATTGTGACTGCCAACGCGAACACCGCCACGCTGGTCGCTGGATTTCACCTCGAGTGCTTCCAGAACGCGCTGATCATCACGTTCGGCAACAATGCCATACAGAACATAAGCACGAGCGGCTGCAATGCCATTCTCGAGCCTCTCAAATGACCGGACGCGGGCCGGATTCGCGATTTGGCACGTCGTGAGAAAGCATGAACCGCGAACGTCCAGGCGCGGGCCGCGCTCGATTAATTAAGCGCTCGCGCAACGCCTGTAGCCGGCGCGCGCGTACCATTTCGCGCGGATTGGTCATGTTCGCGGATTCCGCACGCGGCCGCTTTGGGGGCTGCTGCAGCGTTCGACGCGGCTCATCGAACCGATCAGCTTGAACTTCCTCAGAGCTCGCCGATATTCGTCACTCGCGTGACTGCCACGATCGCTATGATGGATGCAGGTGTCCGGTGCAGGCTGCCTGCTCGCAAACGCCGCTTCCAGCGCGGCCGCCAAACGCGCCAGCTTCCAATCCGGCATGGTCCGCAACATGAACTCGCGCGCGCATGTAGTCCTTGTCCCGTCAGCCGGTCGCTCCGGTTGCGAGCAAAGGGGGCGGCCGGAGCCGCCCCCTCGCGTCAGCCGGTCGCTCCGGTTGCGAGCAAAGGGGGCGGCCGGAGCCGCCCCCTCGTTTGTCAAAGGCCTACCTACTGCTTGCAGATCTTCCAAATCACACCCGTCCCGGGAATCTGGACGAGCGGAGCATCCGCGGGATCAATGAACTTGCTGGCGGGATCGGACTGCCCGAAGTCACGCACGGCCCCGTAGTCGACGAGGTACGCGCAATCGTCGGGCCCGAACTTGAGGTCCACCGGACGGTTGATGCCGCGAAGCCCATCCACGAACGCCTGCTCGAACGTCGTGTTATGCGCAAACCGCGTCTGCTGGAGCTGAAGCGGCTCACCCGACCGGCTGAAGTTCACTAGCTCGATATCGTGCCCGGCCTCCGGCTCGCCATTTGCCGCCGAGAACCCGAAATCCCCCTCGCGCGCGACGAGCGCGGCACCGCGCCGGACCGGCCCGGTGACGAAGGAGGTCGGTACGAAGTCAAGGCCGACCGCCGCGACATCTGCCGGCTCCAAGGCCAGGGGGGCCGTGATCGGCTGAGGCGGAAACGCGAGGACTGGCTTGACAGGGATATCAAGCGCGAGGATCGCGGCGCAGTCTGGAAAGAGATCGTCACCAGGCCCGCAGACCGGATTGAACACCGCCTGCGTCGAATCCAGGAACCCGAATCGGTCCGGCCACCCGTGGTAGTCCGGGCTCCCATCGGCATTTTGCTGGGCGAGCGCTAGGCGGTCCGGCGCGTTGTTGACCGGCCGTGCGCCCCGCTCGTCTTCGCCGTTCTCGGTCACGAACAATCCGCCTTTTAGGGGATGATCGTTCGGCGCGAACCGGATACCGTATGGGTTGCGATAGCCCCACGAGACGGGCTCGATCGTGGCCTTCGGGTTATTCGCGTTGACCTTTGCTCTCAAGATGGCGCCGTCGCAGATACCCGGCCCCGTTGCGCTCGTGAACGCCGCGACGTGCCCGCCGGGATTCGTGACGCCATGGGGCGAGTACCCGCTGGTGAAGACCCCGCCGCCTGACGAGAAGGTATTGGTGCTCAGCACGATGTCCTGACAGGGGATGTCCTGCTGATTCGCGCCACCGCCGTTATCGAGTCCGACCACCCCCGCGTTGGTCGTCGACCCCTGAGACCAGTAGATCCAGTCGCCCTTGAAGGTGATCTGCTCGGCCGGATGGTCACCCGTCGGCAGGCCGGAGATGAACGGGGTGACCTTTCCGCTGTCAGGATCCACGACCACAATGCGCGAACTGTTGTTCTGCGCCCCCACGGTGCGAATGGCCTGATTCGAGTCCGTGGCGAAGAGCTGCCCGCCTTGAAAGCCCTTCTCGAACGCGATATCGATCGCAGGGCCGTGCGGCTGCAGGCTGTCCGGCCCCGAGCTGGGCTTGGCGAGTGGACCACGGAGTAGGCTCCCATTCTGGTTGAACACCAGGATGTCGGGCGTGAACGGGTTGGTGGACGAGGTCACGCCCCCGACGGTGGCGCTCGTCTCATCATTACACCGGCTCGGCAGGCCGTGCCCTGACTCCAGCACATAGACTTCGAAGTGATTCTTGTTGCCCTTGAATGCGACGGCGGTCGGGAAGTTCAGATTCTTGGCGAACACGGACACGTTGTAACCCGAAGGCACCACGATGTCTTCGCCGTTGCCCGGATTGTAGGCAACGGCCTCAACCGGACAGATGGGGTTTCCGACCGTCGACGCCGCGCCAGAGGAGGGCTGCACGATCAACAGCACTCCCACCGGAGCCAAAAGGATGGAAGAACAACGCAGAGTACGAGTTTGCATAGCCTAACCTCCTTTCCTACCTCCACCAGCCGTCATCGGCTCAGCGAGGTGATAGCGATGCTCCCTGACTCCGCTCAACCGAACATGCGATGAGCTGGCGTGTTTTCGGTGACAAAACGGATCGCGAGGCGCCCGCGCGCGAGATGCGAGATGAATGCCGACACCAATAGCGACCATGTCGGTTCTCTTCGTGGCGTTAAACGGGGCGCAATGTTCCCGTCCGCTTACGGACTAGTCCGTAGGCCACGTTAATGGAAGTCATGCGTGCAAACGCTGGAGCACATCCGGTGGCGAGCGCTGGATCCCTGCCAGCAGAAGCACTCAAACATTACGCGCGGCGGCAGAGCTATTGTCAAGTTTTGTGTATGGCAAGGAGACCAGGCGGTGACCCGTGCGGGTTGATGAACTGTTTTCCTGCGCGCACCCTGGTTGATCTCCAGGCGGTCGTTGGAATTTCACGTGTGCTGCGGGGCTGTGTTGAGCCGTAATAGCTGCGATTTGATCTGACATGATGGTTAGCGGATTGCCGCAATGCCTGCGGAGAGCGCGCAACTAGACATCTGCCATTGCGGCACTGTTGGACACACGTCTGCGAACGCTGATTACCGGAGGCGGCGACGGCATGCCGCATGTCGATCAGAACAGGGATAAAGTATGACGTTGCTCGAACTCACGGTTCCGGTGCATCTACGGGCTGCGCACGCAATGCCGGACTCTCGACCAGCCAATCGATTCTCACGCAACGGCACGTTCCCAGTCGGTTCGACGCGATCTGTCGTTACGGCCTCGTCCGAGCGAAAATTGATGCTTATGGATGCGATAAGCGAGTTCGACGCCAGCAATCGTAACTGCCGCATTGGCAAATGATTGAAGCCTATAGTTGATGCGCATCGCTGCTTGATCGCTCGCTGGTCCTGCTCAATGATGTTGTTCAGATACTCCGAACTTTCACTCGGCGCCAAGCAGGGTGCTCACGTCGGCAAGAGTCGCAACGCCCGATGGCTCGGTACATCCCCAGTGTGACCTTGCGCGGAGCTGCATCCGCATGCGAGGCGAGTGCCTTTCAAAAAACGCCTGCGCAGCGGCAATGCCCCGATCCGGTCGCGGCATGAAGTCTATGCTGCGCCCTCGCTTGTCCACGGCTCGGTACAGATAGTGCCATTTGCCCTTGATCGAGATGTAAGTCTCATCAACGCGCCAAGAACGACCGATCGAGCGGGCAAATCGCTTGCCCTCCACCTCAACGCCGATCGAACCGTTTTCGGGAATCTGCGACTTCTTCGCGACTCCGACCAATCTAGGCATGTGCTGGTCCTCGTAGAATGCCGGCATCTTTTCTGGGAGTGCGGCGTGGTCAGTCACCTGCTCTACCTCGAGGCAGAGGCGACGGGCGTGCGCGCGGGACCGGCGTCGGCTGCTTTTTCGACGACGAGATGCACGAATTGTTCGGCATCGACGACGACGAGCGCCGGCAGACCTTGTATCACTTTACCATTGGCGGTCCCGTCGACGATGCGCGGCTGTCGACCTTGCCGCCCTGATTTCCAACGTCCGAGAACGGTTGATGTCGCTCGCCTGGTTTCCCATCGCCATCCTTGGCGTCTGGCGGATAACACATCTGCTGGCCGTCGAGGATGGGCCGGGCGAGGTGATCGTTCGCTTGCGGTCGATCACGCACACGGACGCGTGGGGAAATCTGCTGGACTGCTTCTATTGCGTGAGCGTTTGGGTGGCGGTGCCGTTCGCGATTGCAATCGGAAACGCATGGATGGAGCAATTGCTCCTGTGGCCTGCGCTTTCGGGCGGCGCGATCCTGCTCGACCGGATCGTGGATCGCGCGTCACCGCCATCTGCCGCGCTTTACGTCGAGCACCCGACCCAAACCGTAGAAGGCCATCATGACATGTTGCCAAGATAAGCGCCTCGCCGCTGCGGCGACCTCCGGCGGGGCCGTTGCGCCAGTCGAATTCGAGTATTGCGGACGGGCCGCGCTCACCGCGGTAGGATCGGCGACACGCCGGATCTACTGGTTCGAAGGTCCCGACGCACGCGTGCGCGTGCATCCGCGCGACGCCGCCTCGCTTGAAGGCGTTCCCAATTTGCGCCGAGTCACTCCGATGCGCTGACGGCGGCGCTCGATTCGGACTTTGAATCTGTGAAGGGCAGTCTTCACCCGCCTTACTGAACCCGACGCGGAG
>WNGA01006028.1_pt1 | contig 17391 bp, 17 predicted proteins | sample 5400061 | NCBI WGS metagenome assembly WNGA01 (sample SAMN13153366, study PRJNA577476) | soil metagenome | isolation source: 100 cm soil or saprolite under grassland replicate 2 | place: USA:California | collected 2016-06-15 | reverse complement strand
TCGCCGTCTTGAGATTAACTGTTAACTCAAACCGTGTCGGCTGCTCCACGGGCAGGTCGGCCGGCTTGGTACCTTTTAGGATCCTATCTACATAGTGTGCCGCTCGCCGGTATAGGTGTGGAAAGTCCGTGCCGTAAGAAATGAGACCGCCAGACTCTACAAAAACGCTATCGTCGTGGATCGCTGGAATACGGCTCTTTATCGCCATGTCGGCAATACGTTTTAGGTGCGCGTTGATAACGGGAGCCCTCAACATTATAAGAGCCTCGGCTCGTTCCTTGGTCGCGGCTCGAAACGCGCTCTCCAATTCGTCGGGACCTCGTACCTCGAGAGATTGGAGCTGGAGACCCAAGGAACGAGCTGCAGCCTCGGACTCTTTGAAATTAAGAATGAAGCGTGGATCAACCGGACTCCAGAGAACTGCGATACGCCTAAGCCGGGGAACAACTTCTTTGAGTAGCTCCAGCATTTTTCCTCTTAACTCCGTCGCCAGTGTCGTAACGCCGGTGACGTTTCCGCCCGGATGCGCAAGACTGGCAATTAGCCCCATTTCAACTGGATCATCTCCGATCGCTATGACGATAGGGATGACACTCGTTGCTTGCTTGGCGCGCTGTGCCGCGGGCGTTCCCGTCGCTACAATGACGTCAACTTTGAGTCGAACCATCTCCGCGACAAAGCCGGCAAGCTCCTCGATCTTTCCGCGGGCATAGCGATACTCAATGGCAATATTCTTGCCTTCGATGTAGCCGAGATCACGAAGCCCTTGGCGGAATCCCTCGTCGCGAGGCTCCGGACTCGACCGGGCCGCCAGATAACCTATCCGGTGAATTTTTCCTGACTTCTGAGCCTGTGCGGAAAAGCAAACTGTAAAAAGAGCAACGGCTAAAGCAACAAAAAAATAAATTTCTTTCATTAATCGCCTCACGCCTATCGAATCACTTTGTCCGCTCTCACCAGCACGTTCGGCGGAATCGCCTAACTATTTTAGATTTTCGATTTTGGATTTTAGATTGTTCGATCATCGGATAACACGATCTGCTCTAGCCAAAACATTAGGTGGAATCGTCAGACCGATCTGCTTCGCCGTCTTAAGATTGATCACTAATTCAAACTTCGTCGGCTGCTCGACTGGAATGTCGGCGGGCTTAGTGCCTTTGAGAATCTTGTCCATTTGGCTGGCGGCGCGCCTGTGCGCGTCAAGATAGTTGGCCCCGTAGGATATGAGGCCCCCGGCTTCGACCCAACCCCTGCTCTCGAATATCGCCGGTAACCGATTTTGTACTAAGAAATCCAAAATCCGCTTCTGGTGAGAAGTCAGTACTGGATCCATTAATGCGAGGAAGCCATCTGGTCGATCCTTAATCATGAGTGCAAAAACCGTATCGAGCTCATTAGGGTCTTTCACGCCTCGATCTTGCAACGCTACCCCCAACGGCCCTGCCACCTCTTGAGTTGCTTTCGCTTCGAGTGCCATGCCGGCATTGCCCTTATTCCAAACCATGGCCACCCTTGAAAGCTTGGGAAAGATTTCTTTTAGCAGCTCTAGCCGCTTGGGCCACAAATCCGAGGCTAGGACGGAGATGCCCGTGATGTTACCACCCGGGTGCGCGAGACTGGCAACAACGCCGGTTCCAATCGGATCGCTCGTGCTGAAGAAAACGATAGGGATTGTTTTAGTCGCTTGTTTAAGAGCGAAAATAGCTGGCGTACCACCTGTAAAGATCGCGTCGACTTTCAGTCGGACCAGTTCGATTGCGAGCTCCGGAAGACGTTCTGCCTTTCCCTCCGCAAAGCGGTACTCAATAAGAATGTTCTTTCCCTCAATGTAGCCGAGCTCCCGAAGCCCCTCAATGAATGCGTCGAGATTGGCGTTAGGAGGCGCACCGAGTAGTAAAACACCAATCCTGGGCATCGTTGCTTGTTTCTGCGCGTGGGCCAGATAGAGCGGAGCAAAAAGAAGTGCGGCCAAGATGAACAATGTGGAAGTGACTTTTTTCATGGATTTTTCTCCTGCGGTTATGTGACGCCCCGTGCGCTGCGCCTGTTTTTTCACTTGATCACCTTATCCGCTCGCGCCAGCACATTCGGCGGAATCGTCAGACCGATCTGCTTTGCCGTCTTAAGATTGATCACCAGCTCAAACTTCGTCGGCTGCTCGACTGGAATGTCGGCTGGCTTAGTGCCTTTGAGAATCTTGTCCATTTGGCTGGCGGCGCGCCTGAACATATCGGCAAAGTTCGGCCCATACGATATGAGACCACCCGCTTCGACCCAATCTCTGTTTTCGAATATCGCCGGCACCCGATTTTTTGCTAAAAATTCTAGAATATGCTTGCGGTAGGAATTGAGGACTGGATCCATTAAGGCGAGGAACGCATCCGGTCGATCCTTAGTCATTACTGCAAAAACCACTTCGAGCTCATTGGGGTCTTTCACCCCTCGATCTTGCAACGCTACGCCCAAGGGTCCAGCGACCTCTTGGGTCGCTTTCGCTTCGAGGTTCATGCCGGCATTACCCTTATTCCAAAGCATCGCCACCCTTGAAAGCTTGGGAAAGATTTCCTTAAGCAGCTCTAGACGCTTGGGCCATAAGTCAGACGCTTGGGCCGTTATGCCCGTGATGTTGCCACCCGGGTGCGCGAGACTAGCGACAGCGCCGGTTCCAACCGGATCGCTAGTGCCGAAGAAGACGATAGGGATTGTCTTAGTCGCTTGCTTGAGAGCGAAAATGGCTGGTGTTCCCGCGGTGAAGATCGCGTCGACCTTCAGTCGGACCAGCTCGGTTGCGAGCTCAGGAAGACGAGCTTCTTTTCCCTCCGCAAACCGGTACTCAACAAAAATGTTCTTCCCATCAACGTATCCGAGATCTCGCAGCCCCTGAATGAATGCATCGAGGTTGGCGTTGGGCGCACCGAGATATAAGACACCAATCCGTCGAGTCGTCTCTTTCTGCGCGTGAGCCAGATGGACCGGAGCAAAAAGAAGTGCGGCCAAGATGAACAATGTGGAAGTGACTTTTTTCATCGATTTTTCTCCTTCATTGACGAATCATATCTCGTGCCTGGTTTTCACTTGATCACCCTATCTGCTCTCGCCAGCACGTTCGGCGGAATCGCCGAACGATTTTCGATTTTGGATTTTGGATTTTAGATTGTTTGATCATCGGATAACTCGATCTGCTCTGGCTAAGACATTGGGCGGGATCGTGACGCCGATCTGCTTCGCGGTTTTGAGATTAATGATGAACTCGAACTTCGTTGGCTGCTCGACTGGCAGGTCGGCTGGCTTCGCGCCTTTCAGAATTTTGTCTACGTAGTTTGCAGCCCTCCTCGCCAAATCGATTCCGCTCGGCCCATACACCAGAAGAGCGCCAGCCTCCGCGAACCGGCTGGTAGAGTAAATCGCCGGGAGCCTAGTCTTAGCTATTAGCTCTGCCGTATCTGGGGGAATGACGGAGCAGTCAGACACGAACAGGGCGTCGGCGCGCTCGCGAGTCGCTGCCCGTAGTGCACCCTCGATCTTTTCGGGACCACTCACCTCCAGGTATTGCAGACGCACTTTCAGAGCTCGAGCTGCGGCTTCCGATTCACTCTTGCGTTTGACGCCCACGGTTCCTCCTGATGGCGGACAGTAAAGAACAGCCACACGCGAGATTTTCGGGAAAGCCTCTTTGAGGAGCTCGAGTTGCTTGCCGGTAAGGTCGGGAGTGATGTTGGTCAACCCTGTGACATTTCCGCCGGGCCGCGCCAGACTCGCGACGAGTCCTTGGCTTACGGCGTCGGTGGACGCGGTCATGACAATGGGGATCGTGCGAGTGATTTTCTTTACGGCCAAGGCAGCTGATCCGCTGGTCGTCACAATGATGTCCAATTTGAGACGAACCATTTCCTCGGCGAGGGACGGGAGTCGATCGGCGCGATTCTCCCAAAACCTGCGCTCGATCAGAATATTCTGGCCCTCGATCCAGCCGTGATCGCGAAGTCCGTCGAGGAAGGCTTTCTCCCGCGGTGATACCGAGGAAGATTGTTCAAGGCCTAGGTAGCCGATTCGAGCGATTTTTCCTGTTGTCTGCTGCGCCTCGGCGGACGGGCAAAGCGCAAAGAGCATGGCGCATAGCGCGAAACGGAGAAGGCTCTTTCTGACTCCTGACCACTGACTACTGACGATTCTCATCGAATCACCCGATCTGCTCTGGCCAAAACATTGGGCGGAATGGTTAATCCGATCTGTTTGGCGGCTTTTAGGTTGACGACAAACTCAAACTTCTTTGGTTGTTCTATAGGTATATCCCCGGGCTTGATGCCTTTGAGGATCTTGTCGACGTAGGTTGCCGCGCGCTTGTCTAAATCGGTGATGCTCGCGCCGTAGGTCATGAGTCCACCGCGATCGACGAAATCACGCGTGAAATACATCGCTGGCAACCGGTATCTGACAGCGAGATCCGCAAGCTGGGTTCGCCGGGCAGCGAAAATGGCGCCACCCAGCACCAATACGGCGTCCGCTCGTCCTTTCCGCGCGTCCCGAAAGACCGTCTCAAGGTCCTTTGGCTCTTTTACGTCCAGGTATTGAAACGATACCTTGAATGCCGTGGCGGCCGCCTCCACTTGCTTTAATTCTTCTGCTGTCCCCGGTTCGGTCGCAATCCCGAACACGGCGACGCGCGACAGTTTGGGAACAGTCTCTTTCAAAATCTCAAGCTGCTTGCCGCTTATTTCCGGCGCTAGGGTGGACAAGCCCGTAATGTTTCCGCGAGGGCGCGCAAGGCTGGTGACGAATCCGTTGGCGACCGGATCGCTGTCCTGAGCCATCACGATTGGAGTTGTCCTGGTAACTTCCTTGGCAGAACGAGTGCCTGCCGGACCGCCTGTCACGATCACATCAACGTTGAGGTGCACAAGTTCCGCGGCGAGAGCGGGATAGCGATCGAGTTTACCCTCGGCATAGCGATATTCAATGAGGATGTTTTTCCCCTCGACGTAGCCAAGCTCGCGAAGCCCTTTCCGGAACGCATGAAGGCGAGCCGAGTTACCGACCGCGGATGCATACAAAAGTCCCACGTACGGAGTTTTCGCCAGCTGCTGCGCGTGGGTGGACGTACAAAGCGCGATGAGCAGAGTGCACGGAATCAAACCAAGGATCCTATCCTTCATTGCTGTCCTCTCACGCCTTGCGCCTCACGGCTCGTGCCTCACCGGATCACTCGATCAGCCCGGAAAAGTACTGATTGCGGAATGGTTAGATTGAGCGCTTTCGCAGTTTTAAGATTGATGACGAATTCAAACTTCGTCGGCTGTTCCACCGGCAGGTCGGCGGGATTGGCGCCTTTGAGTATTTTATCTACGTAGATGGCAGCGCGGCGAAATAGTTCGAGATCGTTTGCCGAATAGGACATCAGTCCGCCGCGTTCGACCCAGGTGGTGCCCTCGTACATCGATGGAAGCCGGTTCTTTAAAGCCAGGTCCGTGACTTTCTTCGAATCACGAAACAGTGGATTATTCGTGATCGTGATCAGCGCATCCACGCGCGCCTTGAGCGCTTCTTTAAACGCGGCTGGCAAATTTGGATTGGAACCGCGCACATCTAGAGATTGAACCTCTAGCTTTAGAGCACGTGCCGCCGCCTCGTAGTCTTTGAAGCCAATAGCCGAGGTTGCGTCCACATCCCGAAGGATGCCGACGCGCGATATCTTCGCAACCGCCTCCTTAAGTAACTCCAGCCGCTTCCCGCTCAAGTCGCGCTGAAGCGTGGCGAGTCCCGTGATATTGCCACCGGGGTGCGCCAAGCTATCGACCATCCCCGCCCTGACCGGATCCACTTGAGTCACCATAATAATGGGTATCTTGTTGGTCGCCTGCTTGGCGGCGCGGAGCGCAGACACAATCGGCAGAACGAGAATATCGACCTTGAGCTGAATCAGCTCGACGGCGATGCTTGGGATCGTCTCGACTTTTCCCTCGGCGCCGCGAAACTCAATCGCGAAATGTTTCCCCTCGACATAGCCGAGATCGCGCAGCCCCTGACGCAACGCCTCGACGTAAGGTCCTTGATTCGACGGCGTGCCAGTTCCCGATATGTAGCCGATCCGCGGTACTTTCGTCTGTTGCTGCGCGTGCGTAGGAAAGGTAAGAGCAACGAGCGTAATGCCTAGAGCCAGACAAAAGAGTCTTATTTTCATTTTCTCCTCACGCCCGACGCCTCACGGCTCACGCCTCTGGTCACCGAATGACTCTATCTGCCCGCGCCAGCACATTCGGCGGGATCGTCAGTCCGATCTGCTTGGCGGCTTTCAGATTGATGATGAATTCGAACTTCTTTGCCTGCTCCACGGGGAGATCGGCGGGCTTGGCGCCTTTGAGGATCTTATCGACGTAAATGGCGGCGCGGCGGTGCTGCGCGACTGGGTCTGAGGCATAACTCATGAGACCGCCTTCCGCCACAAAGTCAGGACTGGAATACATCGTTGGCAACCGTGAAGTAGCCGCGAGATTTATGATTCGCGGCCGGTGACTGTTGATCAGACCCGTCGTCACGACGCTAAGAACCTGTGCGCGTCCCTGACGCGCCGCTTGGAACGCGTTGTCCAATTCTTCAGGTCGGCGCACCTCCAGCAGCCGCTTACCGGCTAGATCATAAGCAATGGCGGTGAAACCGGTGATGTTACCGCCTGGTTGCGCCAGACTGGCAATGAAGCCTTGTTCCACAGGATCGGCATCGATAGTACCCATGACGATCGGGATCGTGCGGGTCAATTTTTTCAGCGAACCGATTGCGCTGACGCCGACGGCAAGAATGCAGTCCATCTTGAGATGAACGAGTTCGGCCGCAAACTCAGGAAAAAGATCCGTCTTCCCTTTGACAAACCGCCACTCGATCACCAGATTCTGTCCTTCGATGTATCCAAGATCGACCAGACCTTGTCGAAACGCTTCTGCGCGGGAGTCGATGCCGAGTCGCGGTGATAGATAGCCGACTCGATAAGTCCTCTTGGGCTGCTGCGCCTGGGCGGAAACGTAGAGCGCAAAGACCAAAGCGTTAAGCGCAAGACAGATGATGCTAAGTTTTCTCCCGCTTCTCACCCTTTGCACTTTGCACCATGCACTTTGCGATTTTTCACCGAATGACTCTATCTGCTCTCGCCAATACGTTCGGCGGTATCGTCAGGCCGATCTGCTTGGCGGTCTTGAGGTTGATCACTAATTCAAACTTCGTTGGCTGCTCGACTGGTATGTCGGCTGGCTTGGCGCCTTTGAGAATCTTGTCCATTTGGCTGGCGGCGCGACGAAATAAATCGGGATAGCTCGGCCCATAGGATATGAGACCGCCAGCTTCGACCCAGTCACTGCTTTGAAATATCGCCGGCACGCGATTTTTTGCTAAAAATTCTAGAATACGCTTGCGGTAGGAAATGAGCACCGGATCCACTAAGGCGAGAAACGCATCTGGTCGATCTTTAGTCATCACAGCAAAAACCACTTCGAGCTCATTCGGATCTTTCACCCCTCGATCTTGCAACGCTACGCCCAACGGCCCCGCCACCTCTTGGGTTGCTCTCGCTTCGAGTGCCATGCCGTCATTGTTTTTATTCCAAAGCATGGCAACCCTTGAAAGCTTGGGAAAGATTTCCTTGAGCAGCTCTAGCCGCTTGGGCCATAAGTCGGAAGCCAGGCCAGACATGCCCGTGATGTTACCACCCGGGTGTGCGAGACTAGCGACAACGCCGGTTCCGATCGGATCGCTCGTGCTGAAGAAAACGATAGGGATTGTTTTAGTCGCTTGCTTAAGAGCGAAAAGGGCCGGTGTACCCGCGGTAAAGATCGCGTCGACTTTCAGTCGGACCAGTTCCGTGGCGAGCTCAGGAAGACGATCTTCCTTTCCCTCTGCATAGCGGTACTCAATAACAATGTTCTTCCCATCAATGTAGCCGAGTTCCCTCAGCCCCTGAACAAATACATCGAAGTTGGGGTTGGAATGAGGCGCACCGAGGTATAGAACACCAATCCGCGGAGTCGTCGCTTTCTGCGCGTGCGCTGGATAGACCGGAGCAAAAAGAAGTGCGGCCAAGATGAACAAGGTGGAAGTAACTTTTTTCATCGATTTTTCTCCTTCATTGACGAATCGTATCTCGTGCCTGGTTTTCACTTGATCACCCTGTCTGCTCTCGCCAGCACGTTCGGCGGAATCGCCTAACGATTTTGGATTTTCGATTTCCGATTTTGGATTGCTCGATCATCGGATAACTCGATCTGCTCTGGCTAAGACATTGGGCGGGATCGTGACGCCGATCTGCTTCGCGGCTTTCAGATTGATCACGAATTCGAACTTCATCGGCTGTTGGACGGGAAGGTCAGAGGGGTTTGTGCCTTTCAGTATCTTGTCGACGTAAACCGCCGCGCGCTGAAAGTTGTCGGCGATATCCGGCCCGTAGCTCATAAGACCGCCGGCCGCGGCATGTTCGGCTCCTGAGTAAATCACCGGTAAGCGGTGCTTCACCGCGAGTTCGATAATCCGGGCTCGGTTAATAGTTATAAAAGCACTTGGATGCGCAAGAACGGCCTGAACACCGGACCGTTTTGCCGCGTCGAATGCACCTTCGAGATCATCGGCGCCTTTTGCCCGAAGGAGCTGTAGCCGCAGCCCCAATCCTTTGGCCGCAACCTCAGCCTCCCTGAAGCGCTGCTCCGAACCGCCCATTCTCTGGAGAAAGGCTACCCGCGTAAGTTTGGGAACCGACTCCTTCAGAAGTTCGAGCCTCTTCTCATTTAACTCTAGGGCAAGGAGTGAAAACCCAGTGAGGTTTCCACCGGGTCTCGCCAGGCTCGCTACTTGACCATCACCAACTGGGTCGTTGGCTGAGGTGAAGACAATGGGGATGGTTTTGGTCGCGTTCTTTGCAGCCTGGGTCGCCACGGAAGTATCGGCAACGATGATATCGACATTGAGACGAACCAACTCAGCGGCAAGTTTCGGCACGGGTTCCAGCTTTCCTTCCGCGTAACGATACTCAAGGACAATGTTTTTTCCCTCCAAATAGCCAAGCTCGCGCAGACCGCGCTGAAAGGCTTCAACACGCCGTGCCGCAGTGGAGGGAGTGGCGGAAACTAGAACGCCGATGCGCGGAATCTTTCCCGACTGCTGCGCGTCAGCCGGAATGCCAAGCGCAAAGAGCGTGGCGTAAAGCGCAAAGCCAATGATAATTAGTTTGCCCACGAATTTCCTCTCCCGTTCTTGCTGGCGACTGTATTCTGCGTTCCGCGTGTGCTGTGACATGGGAGAATTTATTCCTAATTTTCTCTCTCGCGTTCAGTCTTGACCGTCAATTTGGCTTCCTCCATACTGGAAGCATTCTGGAGGAACTCATGGCCACGTTGAACATTAAGAATATGCCGGACCGCTTGTACAAAAGGATTCAAGCACGCGCGAACCGTGAGCATCGGTCTATTGCCCAGGAAGTGATTCATATTCTGAGTGTGGCAACGGAGCATACCGATCCCCTCTCTATTCTGGATCTTCAGGGGCTCGGAAAGGACGTTTGGAAGAAGGTTGACGCCGGCAAACACGTAAAAAAGGAACGGCGCGAGTGGGATTGATCGAGGGACGTCAGTCCCGGCCCCGTTGCTCTCGATACCCAAGTCTTTATTTACTTTATCGAGGAAGAGACAAGTTTTCTCCCTCTGGTGAAGCCTCTGTTTGAAGCTTTCGATCACGGTGACCTCGTCGGAGTTACATCAGGGCTTAGTTTGATGGAAGTCTTGGTCGTCCCTTATCGGTCCGGCAATTCTCTGCTTGCCGATCGATATGAGTCTTTATTGACAAATAGTCGCGGGCTTCGGTTTATCGCGGTTGATTGACGTGTTCTAAAAGCCGCGGCGCAGCTTCGAGCAGTGTTCAAACTCAAGCCTCCCGACGCGATTCAAGTCGCGGCTGCGCTGGCAGGGAACTGCAGCGCGTTTGTGACCAACGATCGACGAATTCCCTCCGTCCCGGGATTAAAAATCCTTCAACTCAAGGATTATCTTTAGCATCAATAGCCAGAGGCCATTCGGCCTCCTCGGAACGAGAGCAACCAAATTCCTCATGACTATCGGATCACCTTCTGCGCGCGGGCGAGAACTTGCGGCGGAATCGTCACGCCGAGCTGCTTGGCGGTTTGTAAATTGATCGCCAGCTCGACGCTGTCGACGGTTTCGATCTTAAGTTCTTTCGGCGGGGTACCGCTTAAAACTCGCTGGACGTACTTAGCGGAAATCCGACCGATCTCATAATAGTTCTGGCCGTAGCTCGCCAGTCCGCCTTTGGCGACGAGGCTTTGATCCTGGAACATGGTCGGTAATTTTTTCGCCTTGGCCGTGTCGATGATGAGCTGCGCCTGGCTGACCACCACGGCATCCGCGATATAAAAGAAAGCGTCGGCCTCCTTGCTTTTGATTTCCTGAAGCGCTTTGCGCAACTCGTCGACCGAGTTAACCTGCCGCTCGATGAGCTTGAGCCCAAGCCGTTTCGCTTCCTCCCGCGCCAATGCGACGCCCTCCGCAGCCACTTTGCCTTTCGGGTCATAAAGCGTCAGCACTCGGCCGAGCTTCGGAAGCATTTCTTTCAGAATCTCCAGGCGTTTCGCCGTGAGATCCTTGACCGGGTAATGAACTCCGGTCAGCCTGCCGCCAGGCATTGCGAAGTCACTAACCAGGCCGGAGGCCACCGGGTCGCTGCCCACCGAGAAAACGATCGGTATATTCACCGTCGCCGACTTCGCCGCCGCGATAACGGAGTTGGCGATCACGTACAGCAAGTTGAATTTCTCTTGTTCAAAGTTTCGGGCCGCCTCTTCGGCTGCTTTGGGATCGCCCTTGGTATCGCGAATCTCCAGGATAAATTGCTTTCCTTCCTGGAGTCCTAGTTCCTTCATGCCGTACCGCAGCCCTTCCACCGTTTCGTATAAAGGCCCGCCGGGGAGGATGACCCCGATGCGATATAGCTTCGGCTGCTGCGCCGCTGCCAACCCCGCATACCCGGCAAGAAAAACGAGGATAGCAAGAAACCCCGCCAATTTTTGATTTTGAATACTCCGACTTAGCTCAGTACAGGGTTTCGATTTTAGATTGCTTTTGGAATGAGAAGCGATCCAAACTAATTTGCTCATCGTTCTTTCCCCCAATCCAAAATCATTTGATCACTTTGTCCGCCCGCGCCAGCACGTTGGGCGGGATCGCCCCACTATTTTAGATTTTGGATTTTCGATTTTAGATTGCGGGATCATCGGATAACTCGATCTGCTCTAGCCAAGACATTCGGTGGAATCGTCAATCCGATCTGCTTGGCGGTTTTGAGATTGATCACAAACTCAAATTTTGTCGGTTGCTCGACCGGCAGGTCGGCGGGCTTGGCGCCTTTGAGGATCTTGTCAACATAAACGGCGGCACGGCGGTAATTCTCAACATCGTTGGCTGAATAGGATACAAGGCCGCCGGCCTCTACATACTGACTTCCTTCGTGCATGGAAGCCAATCGGTTCTTGATTGCAAGCTCTGCAAGGGGCTTTGTATAACCTGCGAGTAAACGTCCTCTCACAGGGATAATCGCGCTCGTGCGGCCCTTAGCTGCAGCTTGAAATGCGCCCTCCAAATCTGGATTCGGACCTCGCACTTCTAAGGATTGAAGCTGTATCTTTAGAGAGGGCGCCGCCATCTCATATTCTTTAAAAGCAATAGCCGCCCCCGGAGTGTCCGCATCCCAAATGACTCCGACGCGCGATATCCGCGGAACCACCTCCTTAAGCAATTCCAACCGTTTTCCGCTTAAGGCTCGACTTAGTGTGGTGATTCCTGTGATATTTCCGCCTGGGCGCGCCAAGCTGTCGACGAACCCGGTCTCAACCGGATCCTGAGTAGTTACCACGACAATGGGGATCGTTTTGGTCGCCTGCTTAGCAGCGCGAATCGCTAGAAAAGGTGCGACGACAAGGACATCCACCTTGAGTTGCACGAGTTCGGTCACAAGGCCTGGGAGCCGGTCAACCTTTTCCACACCGTGACGATTCTCAATGATGATGTTTTTTCGGTCAATATAACCGAGCTCTCGCAGCCCTTGCCGAAATGCCTCGAACCCAGACCCTGGATTGGAGGGTGTGCCGGTTCCCGACACGAAACCTATCCGCGGAAGTTGCTTCGGTTGCTGCGCCTCGGCGGCAACAGTTCCCAGCAAAAGAGTTGCCAGTAGCCAGACAAAGCTTTTTCCGCTCATTAGTTTCGCTCCCGTGTTGTGGCCGACAACCGATAACTAATCACTGACCACTGTCATCTGATCACTCGATCCGCCCTCGCGAGCACATTCGGTGGAATCGTCACGCCGATTTGCCTCGCGGCTTTGAGATTGATGATGAATTCGAACTTAGTCGGCTGTTCCACCGGCAAGTCCGCTGGCTTCGCGCCTTTCAGAATCTTATCGACATAAAGAGCAGCGCGGCCCCACAAATCAGGGACGTTGACCCCATACGACATCAGTCCACCGGCCTCCACAAACTCGCCGTCTGTATAGATTGCCGGTAAGCGGCTCTTGACCGCAAAGTCCACGATCCGTGTTCGGTGAGTAGCGGTGAGAGGGTTCCTCAGCGCGATAAGGGCATTGGCATGCTCTTTTTTGATGACCGAGAACGCAGGCTCGAAATCATTGACAGAGCGCAGTTCCAGAGGCTGAAGCGTCACACGGGATGCTCCGGCGGCGAGCTTCATGTCTTCCAACATCAGTGCGTTTGGGTCGGTCCACCAGAGGACTGCAACGCGGGAGATCTTGGGAAACGCTTCCTTGAGCAGCTCCAACTGTTTTCCGCCCAACTCTGAGATGAAACCGGACAACCCTGTAACGTTTCCACCAGGGTGCGCAAGGCTGGCAACCAGCCCCTGACCTACAGGGTCGCCATACGTTATCACGATCGGGATGGTATCGGTCGCCTTCTTGGCGGCTCGCGTCCCCGAGCCCGGCGCCACGATGATGTCTACATTGAGACGCACAAGCTCCCTCGCGAAGTTCGGTAGCCGTTCAGGTGCTCCCTCGGCGAAACGGTACTCAGCGGCGATGTTTTTCCCCTCGATATAGCCAAGTTCATTCATCCGCCGCCAGAATGCCTCCAAGAGCAACGAGTCAGCGGCGCGGGAGCCGCCTGCTAAAAAAGCGATCTTAGGAACTTTCTTCGGCTGCTGCGCCGCGGCGGGAGGAGCAGTTATCAGCAAGACAGTTGCCAGTAGCCAGACAAGAAGTTTTGGCCTCATCTTTTTCGTTCCTGTTCTTGACTGACTACTGATGACTGTTACCTAATCACCCTGTCCGCTCGTGCCAATACATTCGGCGGAATTGTCAATCCGATCTGCTTGGCGGTCTTTAAATTGATCACCAGCTCGAACTTTGTCGGTTGCTCAACGGGAAGATCAGCGGGCTTGGCTTCTTTAAGAATCTTGTCCACATAAACGGCGGCGCGGTGAAATAAAGCAGGGAGGTACACGCCATAGGACATGAGTCCTCCAGCGTCTGCAGATTCGCTGTCATTGTACATCGCCGGCAGCCGCTTCTTCGCCGCGAATTCTACGATGCGCTTTCGGTAAACACTCGCCAACCCAGCCGGCACAAAAAGGGCGCCGGCGCGGTTGCTGACGGCCGACTCCAGCGTGCTTTCGAGCTCGCTTGACGTTCGAACCTCAAGCGATTGAATCTGTAGTCGCAACGTTTGGGCAACGATTTCCAACGTTCTCAATCTACTCGCCATGCCCGCATTGGCTGGATCCCAAAGGAACGCTATTCGCGTGACCTTGGGCAACGTCTCCTGGAGAATTTCCAGCGCCTTTCCATCCGAGTCCGGACCAAGCATAGACAATCCCGTGATATTGCCGCCCGGACGTGCCAAACTAGCGACCAATCCGGTTCCAACCGGATCGGCGCTGGCTGCCATGACAATCGGAATCGTTCTGGTTGCTTGCAGCGCTGCTTGGGTTACCGGCGTTGTCGACGTCACGATGACGTCCACCTTCGAGCGGACCAGGTCGGCGGCGAGGCCAGCGAGACGATCGCTCTTACCCTCGGCGAATCGCCATTCAATGGCGATGTTTTGGCCCTCGTTGTAGCCTAATTCACGCAGTCCGTTCCGAAATGCCTCGATGCGCATCGAATAGGTGGGCCGCGAGCCGGGCATCAGAAAGCCAATCCTCGGAGTTTTCTTCGCCTGCTGCGCTTGAGCCGGAACGCTAAGAGCCAAAAGCATAGTGCCCAGAATAAAGCCGGTGATTCTTCTCTTCATGTTTTTTCTCGGCCTCTCTCCACCCGACACTCGCCCTTCCTCTCACTTGATCACTTTTTTTGCGCGCGCGAGCACCTGCGACGGGATGGTGACTCCTAGGTGCTTTGCAGTCTGTAGGTTAATCGCCAGCTCGACACTGTCGACAGTTTCGATTTTCATGTTCTTTGGATCTGCGCCGTTGAGAATCCGCTGAACGTACTTCGCTGAAAGCCATCCGATCTGATAGTAATTTTGGCCGTAACTAGCGAGCGCGCCTTTGGTAACCAGACTCTGCTCTTGAAACATCGTCGCGATTTTTTTCGCTCTGGCCGCATCGATTATTAGTTGCGATTGATTGCCGACCATCGGGTCCGGGGTGAACAGGAATGCGTCGGCGTCTCCAGCCTTTAGTTTTTGAACTTCGTTCTTCAGCTCGTCAACGGAGCTCACATGCCGTTCAATAAACTTGATGCCGAGCAGCTTCGCTTCGTCACGCGCCAAGGTCGCCCCCTCGGCGGCGACACGATTGCTCGGATCGTAGAAGGTGAGTACGCGGCTGATCTTCGGAAGGATCTCTTTCAGGATTTCGAGTCGCTTGCTCGTCAAGTCCCGAACCAGATAGTGAACGCCGGTGAGTCTGCCTCCAGGTTTTGCGAAACTGTCTACGAGACCGCCGGTGACCGGGTCGCTGCCGATGCAAAACACAATCGGCGTCTTGACCGTCGCTGCTTTTGTCTTCACGATGACCGGCGTCGTAAGCGCGTAAATCAGATCGACCTTTTCCTTTTCAAAAGCTTTGGCGGCGTGCTCGGCGGCGGCCGTCTCAACCTGGATATCACGGATCATCAGGCTGACGTGTTTACCTTCCTCGAGTCCCACCTCCCTGAGTCCTTGGCGCAGGCCGTCGAGGGTTTCATATTGCGCCCCGCCCGGAAGCAGGACGCCGATGCGAAATATTTTTGGCTGTTGGGCTGTGGCGATATGAATAAAGGCAAGAAACCACAGAACCGGGATAACAATGATTTTAACAATCATAAATTTTGCGCAGCCTTCCGGCAGGACTGCATGGTGAGATCCGGCAGCCGAAGTGGTTAACCCTAAGTCGGAGTGATAGTCTGGTAAGCGCGGCATACCAGCTGAACACACTTCATAGCGCAACTGCCGTACCAAGCACCAGATTCACCGGCAATTAGAGCAAGCTGTTGAATTGCCGGGCCAATTTGCTCGGAAGGCGAACGACGTTAAGGGCTTTAGGCCAGGTCAGTGTAGTCAGTTTGATATACCCTGTAGCAAGCTTGCGTCAGAACCAAATCATAAGGATGATCCGCGCAGCTTGAAGCGCGCCTACCTTATGCGTAGAGTCTGGGCCAATCGAAAATAGGAGGCCCGACCTTGAACAAAACGTGGCTCGTTACGGCGTTCTTCTTTGCACTCCTTAGCCTTATTCTTTACGGCGCTTTCCTGATTTTGACCCCGTTTCTAACCGCGATCACCTGGGCGATGATTCTCGCCATTCTCTTTTATCCGTTCTACGCGTGGCTGCTTCGCCTGATGCGCGGGCGCGCGACGCTCGCTTCGCTTCTGGTCATCGTTCTCATCACCATTTTAGTCATCGCACCCGGCATTCAGCTCGCGTGGTTTCTATCCGACGAGACGGTGTCTCTGGTTCAAACGGTCCGCGCGCTCCTGGATGAGGAAGGGAAGCAACAATGGCTGGCGAAGCCGTGGGTACAGCACGTGATGAGTTGGTGGAACATGGTGACGTTCCGTTTGGTGGACTTTAAGATCAATTGGAAAGATCTGCTGATTCAAGGGGCGCAATCGTCATCGACGTTTATCGTCGCGCAAGTCAAAGGGATCGCCCAAAACGTGCTGCTTTTCACGGCCAACTTTTTCCTCGCCCTTTTCACGCTGTTTTTCTTTTTGCGCGATGGCGCGGCTTTCGTCAGCTGGGCGCAACGGCTGCTGCCGATGGACCGTGAGCATCAAGAGCGGCTGTTTAAAAACATCGTCGACGCGGTGACCGCGGTGGTGCACGGATCGCTGGTCGTGGCGATGGTCCAGGGCTTGCTCGCGGGATTAGGCTACTGGGTTTTGGGCGTGCCCTTTGCGGTGCTGTGGGGCGTGATTACTGCCTTTGCCGCCCTGCTGCCGTTCGGCGGCACGACGCTTATCACGATTCCGGTGTCGCTTTATCTGTTTCTGCAAGGGGATAACGTCAAAGGGATCTTCATGCTCATTTGGGGTCTCGGCGTGGTCGTCACCATCGATAACGTTCTGAAACCGCTGTTCATCGGCACTCGGATCAAACTTCCCATGCTGATTCTATTCTTTGGCATTCTCGGCGGTCTGACCGTGTTTGGCGCACTAGGGCTGATACTAGGACCGGTGGTGTTCGCCCTTCTTGCTGTATTGCTCGACCTCTACACGGAAGAGTATGGCGTCAACGAGTAGGACGAGCCAACGGTGATTGCGTATAAATCGCGTCTCGGTTATGAAATCGTTAGAAGGTGTCACGGGAGGGGCCATGGCTGACGATCTACAAATCAAACGTGAAATTGTTTTGGAAGCGGATGCCGAGACGTTGGAGCGAATGCGCAAGGAGGGGCATGCTCGCGGCTTCACGGTTTTTTGCGATGAAGGGGAGCGTATCGGCGGCGACAATACCGCGCCGCCGCCGTTGGCGTACTTCGGCCTCTCGGTCGGCTTTTGACTGCTCACACAAATTTCCCGGTACGGGGAAATGCTCAAGACCCATATCGACAAGGCAAAAGTCTTTGTGACGGCGCGCTTCAAGAACGAAGGCTCGGTGTTGCGAGAAACCGTGCAAGCGGAAGGACTGGGTATCGAAACCCGCTGCGAGATCACTTCGACCGAGCCCGCTGACAAAGTGGCGAAGGTCGTACGCAACGCCGAAGCCGGCTGCTATGTTATTCAGACCATTCGCAATCCGACTGCGGTGAAGAGCGAGTACAGGCTCAACGGCCAGCCGTTCGATCCGGAGGCGTTTAAGAAATAAAAATTTTCGGGTTCATTGTGAAAGCGTATTTACCACAGAGACATAACGCGGCCGAGTCGCAAACAAACAAGAGAAGAATTTTGCCGCAAAGAACGGCATGGGCGCAAAA
>WNGA01006025.1_pt1 | contig 17393 bp, 9 predicted proteins | sample 5400061 | NCBI WGS metagenome assembly WNGA01 (sample SAMN13153366, study PRJNA577476) | soil metagenome | isolation source: 100 cm soil or saprolite under grassland replicate 2 | place: USA:California | collected 2016-06-15 | reverse complement strand
AAGTTCGAGTCGTTCGCCGCCAACGACAAGCTCGTGCTGGTGCGCAACCCCGACTACTGGGGCCCGAAGTCGATCCTCGACAAGGTCATCATCCGCACCATCCCCGACCTCGCCGCCCGCCGCCAGGCGCTGGAGGCCGGCGAGATCCAGGGCTACGACAACGCCGACCCCAACGACGTCGAGCAGCTCAAGGCCAACTACCAGGTGATCCAGCGGCCCGCCTTCAACGTCGCCTACGTGGGCTTCAACCAGAAGAAGAAGCCCCTGGACAACATCAAGATCCGCCAGGCGGTCGCCTACGCGCTCAACCGCGAGGCGCTGATCAAGGCCAAGTACCCGCCCGGCTCGGAGGTTGCCAAGGAGTTCATGCCGCCGCTGGTGCAGGGCTACAACGACAGCGTCACCCAGTACTCCTACGACCCCGACAAGGCCAAGCAGCTGATCGCCGAGTCCGGGGTGAAGAACCCGACCATCGAGTTCTGGTACCCGACCTCGGTGAGCCGGCCCTACATGCCCGACCCGGCGGCCAACTTCCAGGCGTTCAAGTCCGACCTGGAGAAGGTCGGGTTCAAGATCGTGCCGAAGTCGGCCCCGTGGCGGCCGGACTACAACAACGCCACCCAGTCCGGCCAGGCTGCCATGTTCCTGCTCGGCTGGACCGGCGACTTCGGCGACGCCGACAACTTCGTCGGCACGTTCTTCCAGAAGTTCTCGCCCCAGTTCGGCTTCACGAACAAGGAGATCTTCTCCCAGCTCGACGCCGCCGAGCGGGAGACCGACGCGGCCAAGCGGGTCGAGGACTACAAGCAGGCCAACGAGACGATCATGAAGTTCCTCCCCGGCGTGCCCTACGCGCACACCGGGCCGTTCCTGGTCTTCACCAAGAACGTCAAGGGTTACGTGCCCAGCCCGGTGACCACCGAGCTGTTCTCCACGGTGTCCCTGGGATAGCGCACTAGCGAGGTGGCTCACCGCCGCGCGCTGGCTGGACTGAGGAGCGACGAAGGAGCGACGAGGGAAGCCAGTGCACAGGCGGCGGTGAGCCACCGAGCGTTTCTGTAAAGGAGGAGCGTGCGCCGGGACGGCCCCAGCTGGGCCGTCCCGGCGTCACCAACCAGCCGTGCTGAAGTTCACCGTCAGGCGCCTGATCCAGCTCGTCCCGATCCTGATCGGCCTGTCGATCCTGGTGTTCGTGTGGATCCGCGCCCTGCCCGGCGACCCGATCCAGGCCCTGCTCGGCGAGCGGGCGACCCAGGAGGCGGTCGAGCGCGCCCGCCAGCTCTACGGGTTCGACCGTCCGCTGTGGCAGCAGTACCTGTCGTACCTGCACTCGGTGGTGCAGTTCGACTTCGGCCAGTCGGTGGTGAGCCGGCGGCTGGTCACCACCGAGATCCGGGAGCGCTTCCCCGCGACCGTCGAGCTCGCCGGCGCCGCCATGATCTTCGCGGTCGGTCTCGGTATCCCGCTCGGCTTCGCCGCCGCCAAGCGCTACCAGGGCCTGGTCGACCAGCTCTCCGTTGCGGGCTCGCTGCTCGGCGTGGCCGTGCCGGTGTTCTTCCTCGGCCTGATCCTCAAGTACGTCTTCGCGGTCAAGCTGCACTGGCTGCCAACGGTCGGGCGATCCGACGCGACCTCGACCGCGCCCCATCCCACCGGCTTCTACGTGCTCGACGCGCTGATCACCAACGACCGCGTGGCGCTGGTCGACGCCTTACGTCATCTCGTCCTGCCGGCGATCGCCCTTGGCACCATCCCGCTGGCGATCATCACGCGGATCACCAGGGCGGCCGTGCTCGACGTGGTGAACGAGGACTACGTCCGCACCGCCAGGGCCAAGGGCATGTCGCCCGCCGTGGTCGACCGGCGCCACGTGCTCAAGAACGCCATGCTCCCGGTGACCACGATCATCGGCCTGCAGACCGGCCTGCTGCTGTCCGGCGCCATCCTGACCGAGACGGTGTTCGCCTGGGGCGGCATGGGCGCCTGGCTCTACCAGGCCATCTCCTTCCGCGACTACCCGGTGCTGCAGGCCGGCATCCTCTTCCTGGCGGTCGTCTTCGTGGTGGTGAATCTGCTGGTGGACGTGACCTACGCGCTGCTCGACCCGCGCATCCGGGTACGGTGAGGACCGCATGAGCCTTGTCGAGACAGAAGCCAAGGAGCTCGGGGTCGAGGCCGAGCCGTTCGTCGGCCGCTGGACCGACGTGCGCCAGCGCCTGCTGCGCAACCCGAGCGCGCTGGTCGGCCTGGTGCTGATCGCCGTGTTCGTGCTGGTGGGTGTGTTCGCCCCGTTGCTCGCCCCCTACGACCCGCGCGACGGCGACCTGTCGATCATCCGCCCCGGCCTCTATCCGGGGCCCTCCGCCGACCACCTGCTCGGCGTCGACCAGATCGGCCGCGACGTCCTCTCCCGGATCATCTACGGTGCCCGCTCGTCGCTGGTCATCGGCCTGGTGGCGCTCGGCTTCGGGGCCGCCGTCGGGCTCGCCATCGGCGCGCTGGCCGGTGCCTTCGGCGGCTGGGTCGACGGCACGCTGATGCGGCTGGTCGACATGATGCTGGCCATCCCCGGCCTGCTGATCGCCATCGGCGTCGCCGCCGCCATCGGCCGCAGCCTGACCGCCGTGATGATCGCCATCGGCGTGGTCAACGTGCCCGTCTTCGCCCGCCTGCTGCGCGGCTCCATGCTGGCCCAGCGCGAGAGCGACTACGTGCTCGCCGCCCGCGCGCTCGGCGTGAAGCGCGGCCGCATCGTGCTCGGCCACATCGTGCCCAACTCGATCGCCCCCGTGATCGTGGCGGCCACCCTGGCCCTCGCCACCGCGATCATCGACGCGGCCGGCCTCGCCTTCCTCGGCCTCGGCTCGGCCGACCCGGGCGTGCCAGAGTGGGGGCGCATGCTCGCCGAGACCCAGTCCCTGCTGCAGAACGCACCCCACGCGGCCATCTTCCCCGGGCTCGCGATCGTGGTCTCCTGCCTCGGCTTCTACCTGCTCGGCGAGGGGCTGCGCGAGGCCATCGACCCCAAGTTCCGGCGATGACCGAGCCACTGCTGTCCGTCGGCGACCTGCGGGTCACCTTCTCCCGCCGCGGCCGGCGGCCGCTCCACGCCGTCGACGGGGTCAGCTTCGACGTCGAGCCGGGCCAGACGATCGGCCTGGTGGGCGAGTCCGGCTGCGGCAAGAGCGTCACCTCCCTCGCGATCCTCGGCCTGCTGCCACGGCGCGGGGTGCAGGTGAGCGGCTCGGTCCGCTTCGGCGGCCGAGAGCTGCTCAAGCTCTCCGACGCCGAGCTGCGCGAGATCCGTGGGCGCGACGTCGCCATGGTCTTCCAGGACCCGATGACCTCGCTGAACCCGGTGCTCACCGTCGGCAGGCAGATCACCGAGGTGCTCCAGCGGCACTTCGGCAAGAAGGGCGCCGAGGCCGAGCGCGAGGCGGTGTCGCTGCTCGACGCGGTCGGCATCCCGGCGGCACGGCGGCGCGTGCGCGACTACCCGCACCAGCTCTCCGGCGGCATGCGCCAGAGGGCGATGATCGCCATGGCGCTGGCCTGCCAGCCCAGGCTGCTGATCGCCGACGAGCCGACCACCGCGCTGGACGTCACCATCCAGGCCCAGATCCTCGACCTGCTGCGCGCCGTGATCGCCGAGCGCGACACCGCGCTGCTGCTGATCACCCACGACCTCGGCGTGGTCGCCGGCACCTGCGAGAGCGTCCACGTCATGTACGCCGGGCGCTTCGTGGAGTCGGCCGGTTGCCGGGACCTGTTCGCCCTGCCGCGCCACCCCTACACGGCCGGGCTGCTCGCCTCCGTGCCACGGCTCGACCAGCCCCGCGGCACGCCGCTGCACCCGATCAAGGGCTCGGTCACGGACACCATCCCGTGGACCTCCGGCTGCGCCTTCGCGCCCCGTTGCGGCAACCGCGTGGCCCGCTGCACCGCCGAGACGCCGGGGCTGGCGCAGGACGACTTCGCCGCCGAGCACCTGCTGCGCTGCTTCAACCCGGTCGAGGCCGAGACCGGGGAGCGGGTCCCGTGAGCCTGCTCGAGGTCAGGGGCCTGAAGGTCCACTTCCCCATCACCGAGGGCGTGCTGTTCGAGCGCAGGATCGGCGCGGTGCAGGCGGTCGACGGCGTCGACCTCGACATCGAGCGCGGTGAGACGCTCGGCCTGGTGGGCGAGTCCGGCTGCGGCAAGAGCACCGTGTCCAAGGCGATCCTGCGCCTGGTCGAGGCGACGGCGGGCAGCGTCAGCTTCGACGGCATGGACGTCACCCGGCTCGGTGCCGAGGAGCTGCGCCGCCTGCGCCGGCGCATGCAGATGATCTTCCAGGACCCGTACTCGAGCCTCGACCCGCGCCAGAGCGTCGCCTCGATCCTGTCGGAGCCGATCCGCACCCACAACCTGGAGCGCGACGGCGCCAAGGTCGAGGCGCGCGTGCGCGAGCTGCTCGAGGTGGTCGGACTCCCCGCCGAGGCCGCCGCCCGCTTCCCGCACGAGTTCTCCGGCGGGCAGCGCCAGCGCATCGGCGTCGCCCGCGCCCTGGCGGTGCGGCCCGACCTGATCATCGCCGACGAGCCGGTCAGCGCCCTGGACGTCTCCATCCAGGCGCAGGTGATCAACCTGCTCGAGGAGCTGCAGGAGGAGTTCGGCCTCACCTACCTGGTGGTCGCCCACGACCTGGCGCTGGTGCGCCACATCTCCGACCGCATCGCGGTCATGTACCTCGGCAGGATCGTCGAGGTGGCGTCCTCGGACGAGCTGTACGAGTCGCCGCTGCACCCGTACACGATCGCGCTGCTGTCGGCCATCCCCATCCCCGACCCGGCCGTCGAGGTGGGACGCCGGCGCATCCTGCTCACCGGCGACCTGCCCTCGCCGGCCGACCCGCCCCCCGGCTGCCGCTTCCACACCCGCTGCCCCTACCGCCAGCCCACCCGCTGCCACGACGAGGCGCCGGCCCTGCGCCAGCTCGGCACCGGCCACACGGTCGCCTGCCACTGGGCCGAGGACATCAAGGCCGGCAAGCTGAAGCCCCACGAGGTGCCGGTGGAGGACACCGACGCCCTCGCCGCCGCCCTGGCGGAGCAGGCCACGACTGCCCCGCAGGCAGGGCTACCGAGGCCGTGACGGGCGACCCACGCCAGTGGTACGGCTCCGTCGACTGCCCCGCAGGCAGGGCTACCGAGGCCGTGACGGGCGACCCACGCCAGTGGTACGGCTCTGTCGACTGCCCCGCAGGCAGGGCGACTGGAAGGGCCCGGCGCGGGCTCGCTCGCGCCGCCGTCAGCGCAGCGGCCGGTCGGCGGGGAGGGGACGCTCCGCCGCCAGCACGGCGGCGAGGCGCCGCACCCGCGGGTCCGCGGCCAGGTCCTCGACGCGCAGCGGCAGCCGCAGGCACCAGTTCGGGTGCTGGTCGACGGTGCCGGGCACGTTGGGCCGCTCGGTGGTGCCCACCGCGTCCTCGAGGGTCACGGCGACCAGCATCGACGGGGTGCGCGCGAGGAAGGCGTACAGGGCCGCGATCAGCTCGGCGACGCCGTCGTCGCGGCCGGGACCGGCGGAGGGCTCGGGCGCCCCCGCCGTCGGGGTCCGCCGGCGCGCCCCGCTCCCGGCGGCCGGGCGGGCCGGGAGCAGGCCCTCCGCGGCGAGCAGGGCGAGCAGCTCCTCCCGCTCGGCCTCCTGGCCGGTCGCGGTCGCGGCCAGGTCGCCGTCGGCGACCACGCCGATGTCGTGCAGGTGGGCGAGGTCAGCGCCGGAGAAGAAGCCGGCGACGGTGGGCAGGTCATGGGTGGTGGCCGCGGCGAGCGCGAGCCGCGGGTAGTCGGCGGCGCGGCGGCGCCCTGAGGCCTTTGGGGCGGCGCCGTCCCGGCCGGGGGCGCGCTCGAACCAGCTCAGCCGGTAGGAGAGCACCTGCTCGGCGGCAAGGCGCTCGCGCACGCCGGGGGCGACGGTGCCGAGGTCCTCGCCGATCACCAGGGCGCCCGCCCGCTCGCTCTCCAGGGCGAGCACGCCGAGCAGGTCGTCGGCCGGATAGCGGACGTAGGTGCCCTCCGTCGGCGGCCGGCCCGCCGGGATCCAGTACAGGCGGAACAGGCCCATCACGTGGTCGACGCGGAGCCCCTGCACGTGGGCCAGGCTGGCACGGAGGGTGCGGGCGAACGGCTGGTAGCCGGCGGCGGCCAGCCGCGCCGGGACGAACGGCGGGACGCCCCAGTCCTGCCCGTGTGGGCCGAGCGGGTCGGGCGGCGCGCCGACGGTGACGCCCGGGGCGAGCTCGCGCTGGAACGTCCAGGCGTCGAAGCCGCCGGGGTCGACGCCGACGGCCAGGTCGCCGAGCACGCCGACGGCCAGCTTCGGCACGGCGGCGAGCTGCTCGGCGAGCAGCCACTGCAGCCAGGCGTGGTAGCGCACCTCGCCGGGATGGCCGGCGGCCCAGCGCCGCACCGCGGCGCCGCCCGGGTCGCGGTAGGCCACGGGCCAGGCCCGCCAGTCGGCCCCGAGCTCGCGCTGCAGGCCGCTGAAAGCGGCGAACTCGTCCAGGCCGGGGGTGGCGGCGCGGTAGGCGGCCAGCCCGGCCGTGCGCGCCGGGTCGGCGTCGAGCGCCTGGTGGCAGCGCCGCAGCGCCTCGTCCTTGAGCCGCTCGACCGCCACGTGGTCGATGCGGGCGTCCGCCGACAGGCGGCGGCCGGCGGCCGCCAGCTCGGCCACGCGGGCGCGACTCTCCGGGTCCAGCCCCGCCACTTCCGGGACGGCCTCCACCCGCAGGTAGAGCGGGTTGCGGAACAGGCGGCTCGAGGGGAAGTAGGGGCTCGGCTGCGTCGGCAGGGCCGCGTGGAGCGGGTTGAGCAGCACGAACGCCGCGCCGAGGGCACCGGCCACCTCCGCGCCAGCCAGCTGGGCCAGGTCGCCGAGGTCGCCGATGCCCCAGCTCGCCCGGGAGGCCAGTGCGTAGAGCTGGGCCACGAGACCCCAGGCCCGGCCCCCACCTGCCAGCCAGGCCGGCAGGTGGCAGCGGGGCGGCGCCACCACCAGCACGGTCGACCCCCGCTCGCCCTCCACCCGGTGGTAGCCGGGCGGCAGGCCGCCCGGGAGCGTGGCCGGCAGCGGCCCCTCCTCGCCCGATTCGAGCACCAGCCGCACCCGCTCCCCCCGCGGCGGCGCCCAGCGGCGACCGCGCCGAGTCCCTGCCGCCCTCGGCGAGCCGGCGGGCAGCCCGCTCCGCAGCACCACCACCGGTGGCCAGGGATCGCGCGGCCCGTCCTCGGCGCCCATGGCGGCGAGCACCGCCTCGATGGTGGCGTCGGAGACCCGGCGGCGGCGGCCACCGGCGTCCTCGAAGCTGGTCGCGACGCCGAGCACCCGGGCGCGCCGCCGCAGCTCCTCTGCGCTCATGCGAGGCACCATACCGGCTACCGGGCTCGATTCACCGGGGGGCTACCGCTCGGCTCTGCGTGGCCGCCCGCCGCCTGGGTTGCGGCCTCGCTCTTGAGCCCCCCGGACCCTGTGTTGACCGGGGGGCTACCGCTCGGCTCTGCGTGCCCGCCCGCCGCCTGGGTTGCGGCCTCGCTCTTGAGCCCCCCGGACCCCCAGCGGATTTCCCCGGCGGCGGGGGGCTACGGCAGACTGTCGAGCATGGCGACCCAGCGCGGCCGATGACGGCGGTTCCCGAGCCGATCTGGCCCGGTCGGCCTGACCCGCTCGGAGCGACCTGGGACGGGGAGGGCACCAACTTCGCCGTCTTCTCCGAGCACGGCGAGGCCGTCGAGCTGTGCCTGTTCGACGACGGCGGCGAGCGGCGCCTCACCCTGCCGGAGGTGACCGCCCACGTCTGGCACGGCTACGTGCCCGATGTCGGTCCCGGCCAGCGCTACGGCTTCCGCGTCCACGGGCCCTACGAGCCCAACCGCGGGCACCGCTTCAACGCGGCCAAGCTGCTGCTCGACCCGTACGCGCGGGCGATCGAGGGCAAGGTCGGCTGGGACGACTCCGTGTTCGGCTACCGCGTCGGCGGCGACGACCTCAGCCCCGACGACCGCGACAGCGCCGCCCACGTGCCCAGGTCGGTGGTGACCCAGGACAGCTTCCCCTGGGGCGACGACCGCAGGCCGGACGTGCCGTGGGCCGACACCGTCGTCTACGAGGCACACGTGCGCGGCTTCACCATGCGCCACCCGGACGTGCCGGAGCACCTCCGTGGCAGCTACGCCGCGATGGGCTCGCCGCCGGTGGTCGAGCACCTGCGGCGGCTGGGCGTCACCAGCCTCGAGCTGCTGCCCGTGCACCACTACGTCTCCGAGCACCACGTCGAGGCCCGCGGCCTGACCAACTACTGGGGCTACAACTCGATCGGGTTCTTCGCCCCCGAGGCCCGCTACTCGGCGTCCGGCAGCCACGGCGAGCAGGTGCGCGAGTTCAAGGCGATGGTGCGCAACCTGCACGCCGCCGGCATCGAGGTGATCCTCGACGTGGTCTACAACCACACCGCCGAGGGCAACCAGCTCGGGCCCACGCTGGCGTTCCGCGGGCTGGACAACCGCGCCTACTACCGCACCGTCGACCACGACCCGCGCCTCTACATGGACTACACCGGCTGCGGCAACACCCTCAACGTGCGCCATCCCCAGGTGCTCGCGCTGATCATGGACTCGCTGCGCTTCTGGGTCAGCGAGATGCACGTCGACGGCTTCCGCTTCGACCTGGCCAGCTCGCTGGCGCGCAGCTTCCACGAGGTCGACCGGCTGAGCCCGTTCTTCGACCTGATCCACCAGGACCCGGTGGTCAGCCGTGTGAAGCTGATCGCCGAGCCGTGGGACGTCGGCGAGGGTGGCTACCAGGTGGGCAACTTCCCGGTGCGCTGGACCGAGTGGAACGGGCGCTACCGGGACACCATGCGCGACTTCTGGCGCGGCGCCGAAACCGGCGTGGCCGACATCGCCTACCGCCTCACCGGGTCCTCGGACCTGTACCAGTCGGACGGCCGCCGTCCCTACGCCAGCATCAACTTCGTCACCTCGCACGACGGCTTCACCTTGAACGACCTGGTCAGCTACGACGACAAGCACAACGAGGCCAACGGTGAGGGCAACCGCGACGGCACCGACGACAACCGCTCCTCGAACTGCGGGGTGGAGGGGCCGACCGGCGACCCCGAGGTGGTCGCGCTGCGCGAGCGACAGAAGCGCAACTTCCTGACCAGCGTGCTGCTGTCCGCCGGGGTGCCGATGCTGGTGGCCGGCGACGAGATCTCCCGCAGCCAGGGCGGCAACAACAACGCCTACTGCCAGGACAACGAGATCTCCTGGCTGGACTGGAACCTGGACGAGCGGAAGGCGTCGCTGGTGGAGTTCACCAGGGCGATCATCGCGCTGCGCCGCGACCACCCGGTGTTCCGCCGCCGCAAGTTCTTCCAAGGCCAGGCGATCCACGGCTCGGGCGTGAAAGACATCGGCTGGTTCACGCCCGACGGCGCCGAGATGACCGAGGCCCTCTGGCAGGCGCCCGACATCTCCACCCTCGGCGTGTTCCTCAACGGCGACGAGATCCCCGACCAGGACAAGCGCGGGCGCCGCATCACCGACGACAGCTTCCTGCTGCTGCTCAACGGCGGCCACGATCCGGCCATGTTCACCCTTCCCGGCCGCCCCTGGGGCAAGGAGTACGAGCTGGTGGCCGACACCGGCCTCGCCTTCGTCCAGCCCGCCGGCGCCGAAGCCCCCAGCTACATGGCCGGCGAGGAGCTGTCGATGGCCTCCCGCTCCCTCGCGGTGCTGCGCAAGCGCTCCTGAGCCGTGGCCGGGCACATCGAGGTGGGCTCGACCTACCGGGTGCAGCTCTCGGGGCGGTTCGGGTTCGCGGCCGCCCGCGGGGTGGTCGGCTACCTTGCCGACCTGGGCGTGTCGCACCTGTACGTCTCGCCCATCCTGCGTGCCCGTGCCGGCTCGCCGCACGGCTACGACCTGGTCGACCCCACGCAGGTCGCGCCGGAGCTGGGCGGCGAGGCGGGGCTGCGGGCGCTGGTCGCGGCGCTGCGCGAGCACGGCATGGGGCTGGTGGTGGACCTGGTGCCGAACCACATGGCCGCGTCGCACGAGAACCCGTGGTGGGTCGAGACGCTGCGCCACGGGCCCTCCTCGCCCTCCGCCAAGGTGTTCGACATCGACTGGGAGGCGGGCGGCGGGCGGGTGCGCCTGCCCGTGCTCGCCGCGCCGCTCGACCGGGTCGCCGGCCAGGTCCGGGTCGACGGCGACTGGGTCGTCTACCACCAGCACCGCTTCCCGCTCGCCCCTGGCAGCTCCCGCCTGGAGGAGCAGCACTACGAGCTGGTCGACTGGCGCCGCGCGGCGGTGGACGGCAACTACCGCCGCTTCTTTGACATCAACGAGCTCGTCGGGGTCAGGCAGGAGGACCCGGAGGTGTTCGAGCTGACCCACGCCGCCGTGCTCGGGCTCGTGGCCGAAGGGCTGGTCGACGGGCTCCGCGTCGACCACGTGGACGGGCTCGCCGACCCGACCGGCTACCTGGAGCGCCTCGCCGCCCGGGGGGTGCCGTGGGTGGCGGTCGAGAAGATCCTCGCGGACGGCGAGCGGCTGCCGGACTGGCCGGTGGCCGGGACCACCGGCTACGAGTTCCTCGCCGTGGCCGACGGCCTGTTCGTCGACCCGGCGGCGGCCGCGACCTTCGCGGACCGCTATACGCGGCTCAGCGGCCGCGACCCCGACACGGCCGGCCTGGAGACGTCGTGCAAGCGCGAGGTGCTGCACGGCTCGTTCGGTGCCGAGGTCGCGGCCGTCGCCAGGCGCCTGCCGGGTGACCCGGTGGCGAACCGGGCCGCCGTCGAGCAGCTGGCGATCCACTACCCGGTCTACCGGACCTACGTGCGCGACCGGGTGTCCGACGCCGACCGGGCGGTGGTGACGGCCGCCCGGGCGGCCTGCGGGCCGTCCGAGGCACTGGACCGGCTGGTCGACGCGCTGCTGCTCGAACGGCCGGCGCCCCTGGCGGTGCGGCGCTTCCAGCAGCTCACCGGCGCGGTCATGGCCAAGGGCGTCGAGGACACGGCCTGCTACCGCGACACCCGCATGGTCGCGCGCAACGAGGTCGGCGGCGACCTGGCCCGCTTCGGGCGCTCGGTGGCCGAGTTCCACGAGGCCAACGCCGAGCGGGAGGCGCGCTGGCCGCGGAGCCTGCTGGCCACCTCGACGCACGACACCAAGCGGGGCGAGGACGTGCGCGCCCGTCTGGCGGTGCTCAGCGAGCTTGCGGAGCGCTGGTGGGAGCTTGCCGAGCGCTGGACGGCCCGGCTCGCCGGTCCGGTCGAGCCGGGCGACGCGCTGCTGCTGTGGCAGACGATCGTGGGCGCCTGGCCGCTCGAGGCCGAGCGCTGCCGCGCCTACATGGAGAAGGCGCTGCGCGAGGCCAAGCTACGCACCAGCTGGGCCGAGCCCGACACGGGCTACGAGCGCGCAGTGGCCGAGCTGGTCGGCCGCGCCTACGCCGACGCCGAGCTGCGCGCCGAGCTGGAGGCGTTGCTGGCCGAGGTCGCCCCGGCCGGCCGCGCCAAGGCTGCCGGGCTCGCCTTGCTGCGCCTGACCAGCCCAGGCGTGCCCGACACCTACCAGGGCACCGAGGTGGAGCAGCTCACCCTGGTCGACCCGGACAACCGCCGTCCGGTCGGCTTCCGGCCGGACGGCTCGCTGAAGCACCTGGTCACCCGGACGGCGCTGCGGCTGCGCAGGACCCGCCCGGAGCTGTTCGCCGGCTACCGGCCGCTGCCAGCGCCCGGGCGCCTGATCGCGTTCCTGCGTGGCGAGGACCGCCTCGCCGTGGTCGTGACCCGGCTGGGCGGTGGGGCCGCGGACGAGGAGCTGGTAGAGCTGCCCGGCGGTCCCTGGCGGGAGCTGCTGAGCGGCCGCACCCTTGCGGGCGGGCCCACCCCGACGGGCGAGCTCACCGCGCGCTTCGCCCACGCCCTGCTGGTCCGCGACTGACGGCCAGGGCGGCTGGAACCGTTCGCCCGCCGGGCTCCCACTACCGCGGCCGTTGACCGCCACCTGAGGGCTCTTTAGCCTGCCGAGGAGATGACCATCGACCCCGAGCTCGTCCGCGCCGGCCGGCGACTGCGAGACCGCCTGGCCGAGCTCGGTGCCGAGGCCGAGCGGGTCCAGGCCGACCTGCGCAGGCAGGTCGGCCTGATGCGGGCCGCCGGCGGCTCGCCCGCCGAGATCGCGGCCGCCGTCGGGCTCGGCGAGGACCAGGTCCGTGAGCTGCTCCGGGCGGCGGACGGCGCGGCCGTGGTGGGCGATGCGGTGGCGGCCCGTCTGGAGGAGCTGGACGAGGCCGAGGACGTCGACCTCGGCGGGCCGTCACGGGAGGCCGCGACCGGCTGGGTGACGCTGTCGTGCGCCTTCTGCGGCGCCTCGCAGGAGAACGTCGGCAAGCTGATCGCCGGCCCCGGGGTGGCGATCTGCGACGGGTGCGCGCGGCTCGCCCTCGACCTGCTGGTCGCGGGCGAGAGCGACGGCGGCTCCCTGCGGCTGGTCGGCGGCGACCCGCGGGACCGGTTCCGTTGCAGCTTCTGCGGCAAGCGCTCCCGGCGGGTCGGCCACCTGGTGACCGGGAGCGGCGGCGTCAACATCTGCGGCGAGTGCCTCGACCTCTGCAACGAGATCCTCAGGGAGGAGCTCGGCCGCTGATCCCCGCCGTCGCCCCAGCAGCGACGGGAACCGTGGCTGTGGGGGACGATCTACGTCGTTCGTAGGTCGACAGCAGACTGCCCCCTCTCGGATTGTCTACCTATCACAGCCGGATCTGACGTAGTGAGCAGATCGGGCGAGGAGGTAGGCATGCGAGGGCATCGAGGCGGGTTGGCAGCGGCGAGCATGACCCGCGCGGTCGGCGTGGTTCTCGTCCTCGTGGTCCTCGCCACCGGCCTGCTGGCCGCGCCGGATGCCGACGCCCTGCCGCTGCGGCGGCGCGAGGTCGGCGCCACCGGCGCCTGGTCCTGGTTCGGCGACCCGCGCACCGTGTACTACCAGGGCGCCCACCGCCGCACCTACGTCGGCTGGATCAACCGCGCCGGCAGCATCCAGGTGTCGAGCTACGACCACGACACCGGGGTCCGGGTCACCGCCACCCTCAAGGCGAACTTCCAGATCGACGACCACAACAACCCGTCGCTGCTGCTGCGCCCCGACGGGCACCTGATGGCGTTCTGGTCGGCCCACATCGGCGGGCGGATGTACTACCGGCGCACCGTCAACCCCGAGGACGTCACGGCCTGGGGGCCCGAGCAGTTCGTGCCCACCAACACCGAGGGTCCCTGGGGCTACACCTACCCCAACCCGGTGCAGCTCTCGGCCGAGAACAACCGCACCTGGCTGTTCTGGCGCGGTGGCAACTTCAACCCGACGTTCTCCACCTCGGGCGACGAGGCCAGCTGGACGCCCGCCAGGACGCTGATCAGCGTGCCGGGGCAGCGGCCCTACGTGAAGTACCACAGCAACGGCGTCGACACCATCCACGCCGCCTTCACCCAGGCGCACCCGCGCAACCTCGCCACCGACATCTATTACGTCCGCTACAGGGCCGGCAACCTGGAGCGGGCCAACGGCTCTGTGATCGAGCCGCTCAGCCAGGCCCCGATCGTCCCGTCCCAGACGGACCGGATCTACACCGCCGCCATCCACCACGGCCAGCGAGCGTGGGTCCACGACGTCGCCGCGGACGCGGCCGGGCGACCGGTGGTCACCTACGCCAGCTTCGTGTCCACCAGCGACCACCGCTACCACTACTCCCGCTGGACCGGCACGCGCTGGGAGGACCACGAGATCGCCAGGGCGGGCGGGTCGATGAGCGTCGACCCGGCCGAGCCGCACTACTCCGGCGGCATCACCCTCGACCACGAGGACCCGTCGATCGTCTACCTCTCCCGCCAGGTGGGCGGCAAGTTCGAGGTCTCCCTGTGGCGCACCAGCGACGGCGGCCACAGCTGGACCACCCGGTCGATCACCGGCGGCTCGGTGCGCGGCAACTACCGGCCGGTCTCCCCGCGCGGCAACGGCGGCCCGGACCTGAACGTGATCTGGATGCGCGGCGGCTACCCGAGCTTCACCACCTACCAGACGGCGGTCGACGCCGAGGCGCTCAGCCACGACGTCTACAACCCCGCCAGCGTCTCGTGGGGGCCCGGCCGGCTGGACACGGTCGCCTCCGACGGCGGCGGCGGGCTGATCCACAAGTTCTTCTCCACTGGCTGGTCGGGCTGGTCGAGCCTGCCGCGCGGTCCCGCCGGCCACGCGCTGAGCTCGCCGGCGCTGGCCTCGCAGGGGCCCGGGCGGCTCGACGCCTTCGCCACCGACGTGGTCACCGGCCACCTGCTCCACGCCAACTACGACGCCGGGGTGTGGAGCGGCTGGACCGACCGCGGCGCGGGGCCTGGCGGCCACCGGGTCGGCTCGCCCGCCGCGGACTCCGCCGGGCCCGGGCTGCTCGACGTGATCGCGCGCGACGCCGTCAACGGTCAGGTGGTGCACTGGAAGCTGGACGGGACCTGGCGGGGGCCCTCGCCGGTGGCGCCGAGCCCGGGTGGGGCCTGGGTGCCGAGCGTCGCCTCCTGGGCGCCGGGACGGCTCGACGTCTTCACCGTCGACGGCAACGGGGTGCTCGCGCACCTGTACCACTCCAGCCGCTGGAGTCGCTGGGAGCGCCAGGGCCTCGGCCCGGGCGGCGTCCGTTACGTCAACCCGGTCGCGGTGACCGCATGGGGACCACGCCGCCTGGACGTGTTCGCCACCACCACCGGCCGCCGGGTGCTGGCGCACCGCTGGTTCGACGGCGCAGGGTCGGCCGGCTGGAAAGGACCGGAGTCCCTCGGGACCGGCGCCGACCGCTGGGCGGTGGCCGGCATGGCGGTGACCTCCTGGGCCCCGCGCCGCCTCGACGTCTTCACCTCGGAGTTCTACGCGCACGGCCTGCTGCACTCCTGGTTCAACGAGCGCTGGAACGGCCCGGAGTCGCTGCACTTCGCCGGCCAGCAGATCGCCGTCCTGGCGGACGCCAACCCGCGCGCCTTCCCGATCCCGCTCAGCCCCCGCGCCCGCCAGCTGGCCGAGGATTAGGGTCTGGCTGCAAGCACATCACGGCGAACCTGCCCCTTGGCACCGAAGATCCCGCCGCAGCTACCCGGGGCCCAACAGGGATCCCGGCAAAGGACCCGATGGGGGGTTCGGGGGGGAGCTGTCTCGGGCTCCCCCCGATTCAATCTAGGCCCACGTGACGAGGCCCAGCTCGGAGGCCTCGGCGATGCCGTGGTGGCGGGGGACGACCCGCACGGTGTAGCCGAACGCGCCCGACGTGGCCAGCGGCACCTCGCCCTCGAAGAGCCAGCCCTCGCCCTCGCGCCTGCCGTTCTGCTTCAGCGGGGCGAGCTCGGCGTCGGCCAGCTCGTCCTGGTCGTTGACGCGGCCGTAGGCGACCTGGACGTCGACCTCGTCGGGTGAGAGCGCGCCGAGGTCGACCACCACCCGCACCGGCAGGCGGCCGCCGAGCGCGCGGCTGGCCTCGTCGGCCTCCACCTGGCGCACGGCCATGCCCGGCCACGCCTCGCCGACGCGGCGCTTCCACGCGCCCAGCTCGCGCGCGGCGGCGAAGCCCTCGGAGCGCAGCAGCCGCGAGCTGGCCGCCGCCGGCAGGTAGAGGCGCTCGGAGTAGTCGCGGACCATGCGCGAGGCGAGCACCGCCGGTCCCAGCGAGACGAAGTTGTGCTTGATCATGCCGATCCAGCGGTGCGGCAGCCCGTCGCCGGGCCGGTCGTGGAACAGCGGCAGGATCTCGTGCTCGAGCAGGTCGTAGATGGAGGCCGCCTCCAGCTCGTCGCGCCGCTCGTCCGCGATCGACGGCTCGTCGGCGGACGGGATCGCCCAGCCGTTGGCGCCGTCGTACAGCTCGTCCCACCAGCCGTCGCGGATGGACAGGTTGAGGCAGCCGTTGAGCGCCGCCTTCATGCCGCTGGTGCCGCACGCCTCGTAGGGGCGCAGCGGGTTGTTGAGCCAGACGTCGGCGCCGGCGACCAGGAGCCGAGCCATGCCCATGTCGTAGTCGGGCAGGAAGGCGATGCGGTGCCGCACGGCGGCGTCGCCGGCGAAGCGGGCGAAGTCCGCGATCAGCGCCTTGCCGCCCTCGTCGGCCGGGTGGGCCTTGCCGGCGATCAGGAGCTGGATGGGCCGCTCGGGGTCGAGCAGCAGCCGGGTCAGCCGATCCGGGTCGCGCAGCAGCAGGGTGAGCCGCTTGTAGGACGGCACCCGCCGGGCGAAGCCGACGGTCAGCACCTCGGGGTCGAAGGCCCGGTCGATCCAGGAGAGCTGCCCGTCGACCACCCCCCTGCCGCGCCAGGCGGTCGCCAGGCGGCGGCGCACGTCGGCGACCAGGCGCTCGCGGGCGAGGCAGCGGATGCGCCAGATCTCCTCGTCGGGCGCCTGCTCGAGGGCGTCCCAGTGGTGGCCGCCGTCGGCGAAGCCGGCGCCGAGGTGGCGGCCGAACAGCTCGGTCCACTCGCTGCTCACCCAGGTGCCCGCGTGGACACCGTTGGTGACGTGGCCGATCGGCACCTCGGCCGCCTCGAACCCGGGCCACAGGCCCCGGAACATCCTGCGCGACACCTCGCCGTGCAGCCGGCTCACGCCGTTGGCCCGCTGGGCCAGGCGCAGGCCCATCACGGCCATGTTGAACATGGAGGGGTCGCCGTCGGGCTCCCCGCCAAGGTCCATGATCTGCTCGACCCCGAGGCCGGTGCCGACCCCGCCAGGGCCGAAGTAGCGCTCGATGAACGAGCGCGGGAAGCGGTCGATGCCGGCCGAGACGGGCGTGTGGGTGGTGAAGATGGTGCCGGCCCTGACCGCCTCGATGGCGGTGGGGGCGTCGAGGCCCTCCTCGGCGATCAGCCGGCGGATGCGCTCGAAGCCGAGGAAGCCGGCGTGGCCCTCGTTGGTGTGGAACACCTCGGCCCCGATCCCGAGCAGGTCGAGGGCGCGCACCCCGCCGATGCCGAGCAGGATCTCCTGGCGCAGCCGGTGCTCGCCGCCGCCGCCGTAGAGCCGGTCGGTCACGGCGCGCTCGGCCGGGGCGTTCTCGTCGACGTCGGAGTCGAGCAGCAGCAGCGGCACGCGACCGACCTCGGCGCGCCACACCTGGGCGTGCAGGGTCGCGTCAGGCAGGCCGACGCTGACCAGCAGGTGCTTGCCCTCGGCGTCGGTGACCAGCTCGAGCGGCAGCTCGTGCGGGTTGAAGGCCGGGTAGGACTCCTGCTGGCGGCCGTCGGCGGTGAGGACCTGCCTGAAGTAGCCGGAGCGGTAGAACAGGCCGACGCCGACCAGCGGCACGCCGAGGTCGCT
>WNGA01006023.1_pt1 | contig 17397 bp, 23 predicted proteins | sample 5400061 | NCBI WGS metagenome assembly WNGA01 (sample SAMN13153366, study PRJNA577476) | soil metagenome | isolation source: 100 cm soil or saprolite under grassland replicate 2 | place: USA:California | collected 2016-06-15 | reverse complement strand
AACCCATCCTAGCATATGGGTGTGTCAACGATGGTCACAGTAGCGGTTGGGGATGAGGGGTTGGGGATTTGAGGACGAAAGAGCAGACCAACGGTTGTGGCAGCTTGGTGGAAACTACCCGATTTTCGGGTGGTTTCCCTGTCACGATGGATAATGTGCGTTTCTATTCGTGAGAAAGTATTCTCTCGGCACATCCTGGAGCAACGGCTGGCCTCGCACGTGGTACAGCACGCGCCGTTCGATCGGGTACACTGACACGATATCATCTGAGACAGTGCGACCTTATCGATCACGAAGCGTCGCGAACCCCGCCGTACTTGGGATGGTGCTGAGGATTTGCTCAGGTGCCAACGCCTGCGCCTCAGCCCACACGGCTGCAAAGGCGTTGTCGCCCAGCATTGATCGCGCATCTGCCAGCGCCAACTCCACAGTGGCTTGATCGGCTGGCGAGTGCGGACGGCGGCCGCGTGCTTAACAGCTAGGCCACCAGATCCGGCCGTGTTCACTCGACAGCCGATCGAACAGCCCTAGAGGCTGGTCGTGTTTGAGGAGCGGCTCCCACCGCCGCCACCCGCCGCAGTCGATTCAATACCAGCAGGCTCAACAGCAAGGGCAGGCTGACACCAACAATCATGGCGCCAACCAAACCGAATGCCCGCCATCCCGATGGGTCCGTCTGATTGAAGGCGCCGATGTTGTAGATGACGACCGGCGGAATCAACGCCGACGCGATGAACAGCGCCAGCACCACCGCGCGCAGCACCGCCACCTCGCCCTCCATTGCGGCCGTCACCGCCATCACGCCCAACCCACCTGCCGTCGCGCCCAGCAGCCCCACGGCAACGCGCGTCAACAAGTGGTACGCATCGACGCCAAACAGCAGTTCGGGACCGAAGAAACAAAAGCCGCTCAGCACGAGCGCCGCACACCCGACCGCGGCACTCACAACGCGGATCCAACGCGGGGCACGCATCGGTGTCATACGACCTCCAACACGAAATTGTAGATCGTCTCCGCCGAGCCATCTGGCAGTGTGCGCACTTCGCCCATCAAGGTGGGATCGAAGTCAAATGCACGCGCATTGCCTTCCGGGTCGTTGTCGAAGAAGACCTGCGTCGTCAACAGGCGTGTATTCGGCCCTTGCACTTTGACGTGAATGTGGGCTGCGCGCCACAGGCCGGCAAAGGTGTAGGGCACTGGCAGCAGTGTTAGGAGTTCATACGATCCGTCGGCTCGGGTGAATTGATGGCCACGATAGTTATAGGTAAGATTGTCATAGATCCCGTGCTCATTCACCTGCCAAAAATCGAGCACCGCCCCGGCGAGCGGCCTGCAGCGCGTGTCGAGGACGCGGCCGCGCAGCACAAACTCGCGGCCAGTGTGCCCCGGCAGGCGGAAGTTGGTCTTGAGCGGCGTATTAGGGACGTAGTATGGCCCTTCTTCAAAGGCGCCAGTCGGATCGTCATGGTCATTGATGCAGGTCGGCGTCGGCACTAAGTCGATTCCCTGTGCGGCAACGGTATCGGGAAATTCGTAGACCAGGCGTTGTGGAAAAAATCGCTTGGAGAGAAAACCGCCGCCAACCCCAAATGCGGTCAACCCAATCACGCCAAGACCGGCGGTCAGAACATCGCGGCGCGTGAGCTTGCTTGCAGATTGCTGCGATACGTTAGACGTTTCCGTACGGTCATTCATGCTACGATCGTTCATGATGCGTACCTCCCTCAATATTTCATGCCACACGCAAGGCGAGCTCCGATGGACTGCTCGCGTCGAGATTGACCAACGCTGCACTTTCAGCCCAGACGCGGTCTTGCAGCGCGTGATCATACGAAATCGGCACGGAAGGCTTCGGCTTGCCCTTGACAAAGTACTGCCCTGTTACGCCGTCGAGCTCGGGCGAGCTTGCGAGATACACGGCGGTCTGCGCGGCCTGCTCGGGGGTCAGCAGGAACCGTTTGATGATGCCAGTAAAGGGCCGTAGGATGCGTGGCGTGGCATCGTCGACAATATTGGTTGCTGTCACCACAGGATGGAGCGCGTTCACGGTAACATTTGTTTCTGCCAAGCGGCGTGCTAATGCATACGTACACAGCACCATTGCCAGCTTTGCCTGACCGTACGCTGTAAAGGGCTTAAACGCTTGCTCACTTTGCAGATCATGGGGGTTGATCGAGCGAGTCATAGAATTGGACGCGACATTGATGATGCGTGCCGGTGCGCTGGATCGGAGCGTATCGAGAAGAAGATTGGTGAGCAGAAAGCTCGCGAGATGATTGATCGCCAGATTCATCTCGATCCCATCCACACTCAGTTGGCGGTGCCGCAGTTGCGCCCCTGCGTTGTTCACCAGGATTTGCAATTGGGCATGCCGCTGCTGAAACTCCTGTGCGAGGTGGCGAATCGCCTGCTGCGAGGAGAGATCGGCAAGCAGCAGATCGAGTGCTGTGTTACCCGTCACCGCCGCAATCTCGGCTTTGACCGCCTCGCCCTTGCGCCGGTCTCGTCCGACCAGTACGACGGTCGCGCCTTGCTGCGCGAGCCCTATCGCGATAGCTTTCCCAATTCCGAACGTTGCACCCGTGACGAGCGCGATCTTGTCGTGGAGCATACGTATCTCCTTCATTGGTTGCTTCACGTCTATCGATATCATTGCGCGAGAAAGGTCTGCACGCCACTCGCGATCCGCCACGGCTCGGAGGTGTCCCAGTCAGGATAGCGCGTTCGGAACTGCTGATCAAGGGTCGCAATAATCGCTTCGGTACTGCTGCCCGCAGCGGCAAGCCGCTTCGTCTCCGACGACAACAGGGTCAGATACTCACGGGTGGTCGCGAGGAGTCCAGCGTTGCCGACCTCACCGTGACCTGGAACGACGATCCTCGGGCCAAGGCGTGCGAGCTCCTCGACGATGGTGATCCAGCGGCGGCCATCGACATCCACATCGTATGGCGGGAAGAAGGGGAAGATTGGATAGAAGCGGTTCTCAACGAGATCGCCGGTGAAGAGGACTCGCTCAGAAGGCAAGAAGACGACCTGATCCCCGCGCGAGTGCGCACGACCCCATGTGCGTAGCTGCACCACCTTGCCGCCGAGATCGAGGTCGGCGCCGCCATCGTAGACAACGTGCGGATCGACGAACGCGACGCCTTCGAGCTGCTGTGCTACGGCATCGCCGAGACCGCGGAAGGTCTGGAGATATCCGTTTGCCTTCTCGCGGAATTCTTCGTGCTGCGAACGGTTGTAGACGATCGTCGCGTCGCCAAACGCCTGGGCGCCGAAGCCGTGCTCGGGATGGAAGTGCGTGATCGTCAGAAACAGCCGCCGGTCGTCTGCGAGGTTTCTGGCGATGTCGTGCACGATCGCGCCGTTGCGTGGCCCCAAGCCGGTGTCGACGACAAGCGCGGCTCGCTCGCCAACGATCACGCCGATGTTTGGGACGAGCGGCACTCGTCCGTCTGCAATCACAAACACGCCGTCGGCGATTTCCACGGGACTGCCGTGAACGACGGGCGCTGCGGCGGTCGGATCCAGGGCGGGGGTTGCCGAGTCAATATCGCTCATGGTGTGCTCCTTTATCTGATTGTGGACAGGTATTGTCATTCGGATCCTGGGGAACAGGCGCGAGCGTCTCACCGCTCGGTTGGCCATCACTGCGCCTCGAGCCTGGCGAGCTCCTCACGCACGACCATCAGCCCGTTCCCGGCGCGCGGGTAGCCGACATAGACGCCGAGAAGTGTCGCGAGTGCCTCAAGCTGCTGCCGCGTGCAGCCATGGTGGATTGCCCAACGGGTGTGGACGCGTAGCTGCTGCTCGGCGCCACCCTGGGTGATCAGCGCTGCGACGACGATGAGGCTGCGATCGCGAAGGCTCAGCTCGTCATCGACCCACGCGCCGGCCGCCGAGCGGATCGCTTCCTCGCCGAAGCGCTCGCCAACGCGCTCAGCGAACCACGAAGCGACCGCTTCGGGCCGGATCTGGAACTGGCTTGCGTAGACTTCCAACCCTCGTTCGTACCGTCGATCGGTCACCATTACATCACCTCGTTCTTGGCACTCACATTTTCCTGGGAGCGCAGGCGGTATTTCTCGGCGGAAAGACAAATCAAGATAAAAAGGCCTCGACCTCACTAACCAGCAACATGCGTTCAATTGCACCGTCTTTCTCGACAACTTCTTCGTGTTGCAATCGAACAACACATCCATACTTCGACCTTCCCACCTTACATCGCTCGTGTGCCGGTGACGTTGGACGCAGGGAGCATTCCGGCTTTTGACGTGCCAGTGAGGGTGTCACCATCGATGCTCACGTCGAAGGTGAGGTGCAACCGCATGGGCTTCGTAATCGATTGCTTCCAGGTGAGTCGATTCCCATCGAGAACTGGGTCAATCAACGGCGTGCTTTCTGCACTGCTCTTGGCGATTCCTTCTATGACGCCATTGTTCTCGGTGAGTTCAAGAGCAACGAGTTGTATACCAATCGGGGTCGAGATACGGATGTTCCAGGTGCCTGTCAGCGACATATGTTCTCCTCTCATACATTCTCCAACCGTGTTGAGCTGGATGCCACCTGTAAAGGTCAGAGAAGGTGCATTACATGGCGACGGCTTCAAGTCCCGTGTTCTGCCAGGTGGTCCCACGTCGTTCATACTCGAACAGATCTTCCACGGCGCGGGCGATGCGAGAACCAAACGCACGTTCGAGCAAATACAGCCCAAGGTCCAGGCCGGAGGTGACTCCACCAGCGCTGATCAGACCGCCATCGTCGACCACGCGTGCGCGAACCGGGATCGCGCTGGTGGCACTGAGAACATCCATGCCCAGATGATGCGTCACCACATGGCAGCCTTCAAGAAGCCCGGCCATCGCCAACGCCAGGGAACCCCCACAGACCGTCGCGACCGTGACTTTGGGATTGTCCAAGGCTTTCCTCATCAAGGTCGGGAGGTTCGTCTCCGTCGTCCGTGCCAGCAGGACTGGAATGGTGTCGATCGTGCCGCCATCTTCGGGTTCGCTGATCAGTCCCGCTGCCCCCGGTACAATGATGATATCGGCGTTGTCCGGGTCGAGGGTGGCTGTTGCATGCAAAACCAGGCCACCTGATCCGCCAACCACCGCTCGCGGTCCTTCGGCTGAGACGAGTTCGACCGTGAGCGCTCTGCCAGCGGCAATTCCTCCCGCCCACAACACTTCATACGGGGCAATGACATCAAGTGGGTCGAAACCATCAAATAACACAATTTGAGCGTATATCATGGAACATCCTTTCATCAGTGCTTTGCGAAACACAATGATGAGCGCTTGCAGGGATGGTTCAATACTGCGCCTCGATATAGCCTGTCGGTGAGATTCTGACGGAAAAGGAGTGTGTACCATAGAACTGAGGCTGAATTTGCCGTTTTTCTTCCTTCCTGCGCCGAAAGCTGACTTTGTCTGAAGTCGCGCATTGAACGTGGCGTGGCATGTTCCTTGTTACAAGGTGAACGTCTTCACGTGGCGTACACGAGCCTCTCGATCGGCTTCACACACAAACTCGACCTCAGTTCTCTGGTACAAGGTATCTTTTGGTCCGTTTCACACGTACAGGCCGATTAGGCGAGGCCGATCTGCTGCGCCAGCAGCGCGGCGTCCCAGAAGGCGGAAATCACGATCAACTGGTCGCCGACCCACTTGGTGGTCTGGGCGAACTCGACGTCGAACGCCTTTCCCGTCGGAGCGATTACCTTGCCGTCAGGAAGGACCATCTCCCCGGTGAAAGTTCCCGTGACGTTGGTGACCACGGTGATCCAGTCGCCTCTTCCGAACTGAATCGGGTATGGGTCGCTGTGCACATAAATATCGGGGAACATGCGGAGCAACTGCGCCATCGCGGCGGAGTGCGGTTCCCGTCCGTAGATCGGCTCCGGGACCCCCGTGATGTGCGCGACCATGTCTGGGTGGTGTACCGCGTCCACCCCTGCAAAATCGCGGGCGTTGAAGGCGTCGTCGCCCTTTTTCATGAGCGCGAGCAGGTGTGCGGTCCGGCTGGTGTTCTCGGTCGTGGTGTCCCTGATGACTCCTTTTCCGACAGTTTCTTCGCCCTTGCATTGAGCGAGTATATTGATCGCTCAGGGCTTTGCAGACAATGACGGCTGGTTGTCGTCTCGTCTACTATAGGGCAGGCTCATCGTGCCGAACAGTGGCATGAATGCCACATATCAACGGATTCAAGCCAAATGATGTGAGCTACACTCGCAAAGATGGTTGGAGCGTGGTGTTCCTCTGCGAGCGCTCGACGCCGAGTGATTGCCGCGAAACGGGGAAGATGATAGAGTAGAGCTATGCATACTGTCGCTATTCTTGCGCTGGATGGAGTGGTGGCATTCGATCTGTCCACTCCGCTTGAGGTATTCGGGCGCACCCGTTTGTCAGATGGGCAAGCGGCGTACCGGCTACACATCTGCGCGCCCACCAACGAGATCGACGCAGGCACATTTATCCTGCGCGGTCCCTATCGTCTGGATATGCTGGCTGAGGCGGACACCATTCTCCTGCCCGGTCTGACTGATGTAACGATGACGATCCCCGCAGAAGTCGTGGTCGCATTACGCAACGCAGCGACAGGTGGCGCTCGGATCGCGTCGATCTGTAGCGGAGCCTTCATCCTGGCGGCCACGGGACTGCTGAATGGGTTGCGTGCAACTACGCACTGGGCTGCAGCAGGCTTACTGGCACAACGCTATCCCAGCGTGGAGGTCGATGCCAATGTGCTCTTCATCGATAATGGACAGTTTCTGACCTCGGCTGGGGCGGCCGCTGGGCTTGATTTATGCCTGTATATGATCCGTCAGGATTACGGTTCTGCTGTGGCAGCTTCTGCCGCCAGGGCTTCGGTGATGCCCTTGGAGCGCGAGGGTGGACAAGCACAGTTCATTGTTCATGAGCCTCCCATCCCGGATGGGATCTCACTTGAACCGGTGTTACGGTGGATGGAAGAGAACGTGCAACGCGAACTCAGACTCGAAGACATTGCTGCCCAGGCCAGGATGAGCACCCGTAGCCTCAGCCGACGTTTCCGTGAGCAGACCGGCATCACGCCGTTCCAGTGGCTCAATCGCGCTCGGTTACACCAGGCGCAAGGCTTGTTGGAAACGACTGATCGCCCAGTTGAGTGGATTGCCAGTCAGGTCGGCTTCGGCTCGTCAACGACGTTCCGAGACCAATTTAAGCACCTTGTCGGTATTAGCCCACAGGCATACCGACACGCATTCCGAGGAACAACACCAAAGTAAGAGCAGAGCGATAGTGTAGGTTCTACGGCCCCCTCTGGCTGTCGCAGGAACGCATCCGTGCTGTATCCCTACAACGATGCGGGTGGGAAGCAGAGTATTCATCGAATCCGACGAGGATTGGTGGTGGTGAATGCGCTAGGATCCGTGGGCCTATCTATGAACGGCACTATGGCTATGCAACGCGTAGGCCCGATCGACCTGGTCCTGGTGATTCTGATCGTGGCCGGCTGGTATTTGTGTGAGGATCGGCAACGTTGGAAGGCTCAGGCATAATGGGATGAACACCACGCCTGTCAAGAAGGAAGCTGCTATGCAAACGATCCACGCGCCCACCATTCTTGCGACCGGAGCAACCGGTACGATTGGAAGCGCCTTGATACAGGAATTAGCCGAACGAAACGTGCCGTTCCGCGTACTGGTTCGGTCCAGTTCACGAGCGCAGTCGCTGCCGAGGCTGCCTAGAATGGAGGTGGTCATCGGCGATTTCGACGACGCGGAATCGATACGTCGCGCTCTGGAGGGAATGGAACGCGCATTTCTAGTGACGAATTCTACCGAACGAGCGGAAACGCAGCAACGGTCATTTGTCGACGCAGCTCAGCGCGCAGGTGTGAGGCACATTGTGAAGCTATCACAGTGGGCAGCTGATCCTCATTCACCGGTGCGGTTCCTGCGCTATCACGCCGCTGTCGAACAGCACATTCGAGAATCCGGCATCGTATACACATTTCTCCGTCCGAATCTGTTCATGCAGGGATTCTTGAGTTTCCGCGACACAATTGCCACGCAGGGCAGGTTCTTCGCCCCGATTGGAAACGCCAGAGTCAGCGCCGTGGATATCCGTGACATCGCAATGGTTGCAGCTACGGCGCTGGTGGACAATGGGCATCAGGGCAAGATCTACGGGCTGACAGGGCCTGAAGCGCTCACACATCAGGACATGGCTGATAAACTTGCCGATGCGCTGCATCGGCCAGTCGAATTCGTCGACATTCCACCGCAGGCAATGCGCGAAACGCTCCTCGCGATCGGTTTCCCGGAGTGGCAGGCCGATGGTGTGGTCGAGGATTATGCCCATTACGGACGCGGCGAAGCAGCCGGAGTCACCACTGGAGTGTACGACGCCACTGGAAAACAGCCGCGCTCGTTCGATATATTTGCGCACGATTATGCCCTGGCATTCTCCTAATCGGATCACTCGCTCTTTTTCGGAATTGGGGATGTGAGCTGGCTGCGGACAGCGTTCGAGGCGCGGGTACCGCGCTGGATCTCTTGCTACTAATCTGGTGGTTGTCCTGTCGGGGCTCGTCGAGCTTGCACTTGGCCAGGCGCTGATCGCCCTGTCGCGTTATCGGACAAAAGTTGGCTGGCTCGCCGCCTGCTTCGTGGCGTAGGAGGCTGGCAAGTAGCCCGGCGTCTCCTGAGCGATCATAGCGCACAATACCGAACATGAGGTCGGAGAAGACGCAATAAGGGCAGGAGTTCTGGGCTCAACCATGGAGTTGCCAAGAGCTTCTGCCCTTTGTAATCACCAATCTCCGGCTCACGCACGATACTGTGCGCTATCGCCCACGAATGGATTGCCCGCCACGGCGGTCGGAACCGGGACACACGGCTCCACGCGCTTATGAACTTTTACAAATTAATCGGGTATAATACCGGCGATCATGGTGCCGCTTGAGCTATGTGCCTGTGCCGGAGGATCGCTATGACCCGTGCCTTTGACCTCACGACCGCAGAACGCGTCGAGCTGACGCGCCTGCGCGATACCGCTCCACAAGCCTACCTGCGTGAACGCGCAGCGGCGCTCTTGAAAGTCGCCGATGGCACCTCAGCTGCGCGTGTTGCCCGTCAGGGCTTACTGCGTCCGCGCAAGCCCGATACCGTCTACAGCTGGATTGATCGCTTCATTGACCAAGGAACCGCCGGCTTACGCATGCGAGCAGGACGCGGGCGCAAGAGTGCTTTTCCCCCCTCGCTACACCACTCCTGAGAGCGCTGCCCAGGAATTGCGCCAAACCGTCAGCCGCACCCCTTGCGCCTATCGCCAGCCCGGTACTCGCTGGACCTTGACCACTTTGCGGGCGGCTTGTCCCTGGCTGTGGCTGCGCAGCGACACTGCGATGCACCAGCTACTCAAACGGCTGCGCATCACCTGGCAACGCGCGCGCTCCTACATCGATAGTCCCGACTTGGACTATGACGCCAAGCTGGCAAATGTGCAAGCCGTGCGCATGCTGGCGAGAGAGGCTCGCGGACAGGTGGTGCTGGTCTACCTTGATGAGGTCACCATTGAGCAGCAACCGACTCTGGCAGCCTGCTATGCGCCGCAGGATCGTGGCCAATCCCAGCCGTGCGCACGCTGGAGCCACAGCAGCAATACTCTGACACGGGTGGTCGCGAGCTTGGAGCACGCGACTGGCCGAGTGGTCGCTCGGCGGGCAAGCAAGATCACGCTTGCCACCCTGGTCCAGTTTTTCCAGGATCTGCGCGCGGCCTATCCACACGCCGAGCGGATCTATGTGGTGCTGGATAACTGGCCCGTGCATATTCACCCAGATGTCCTGGTGGCGTTGGAACCACAAGAAACCCGCCATCTGCGGCCGCTGCCGCCGTCGTGGCCAACCAGGCCGAGTGCTGCGGCAGTCAAGCGCTGGGGCAAGCTGAATCTGCCGATCCAGTTGGTGCCGTTGCCGACCTACGCCTCGTGGTGCAATCCGATCGAGAAGTCGGGTACCCTCTGGGTGCCGCAAACTGCGCCAGGAACTGACACATCTGCACCCCTGGGCCGCAGATCTGCCACGGCTGCGAGAGGAGATCGACCAGTTCTTGGCCCAGTTCGCGACTGGCTCGACCGAGCTCTTACGCTATGTCGGATTGGGAATACCCGATTAATTTTTTAATGTTCATCAGCGCGTGCGGTACCGTTCCGCGAGCTGCGGCGCCTGAGCGGCGAATGCCGCGAGGTCGGCATTGAACACGGCGTCGAGCAGATCAGATCGCTCGACGCCGGGAGCGCAGATGACCTCGCCCATGGCTAGCCCGCGCAAGCTGGCCGTCACGACGTCGTCCGCTGACATGCGCGGCACCGCGCTGAGGTCAAGCCCTTGACGTTCGTGGAACTCGGTCGCGACTACCCCCGGGCAGAGCGCTTGTATCCGCAGGCCGTGGGACTTCAGCTCCTCGTGCAGCGCTTGCGACAGCGCGACGATGTGAGCCAGCGTTCCCGTGTACACGGCCCGGCGAAGTGGCAGCTTTTCGATCGGCGCCGGCCCGCTAAACGCAAGCATGCCCGATACATTGATGATTGTGCCTTCGCCTCGCGCGACCATGCCGGGGGCAGCGGCCCGCGCCAGCATCGTCGGAGCAACGACCTTCACGTGCAGAAGCTCCATCGCCTTGTTGGCTGGCAGCTCGATGAACGGCATGTAGTGCGCAACACCAGCGTTGTTGACGAGCATGGTGAGCTCCTCGCGAGCGCACACGTCGGCGACAAGGGGTCGGACGTCGACGTTTGGGAGCGCGGCGACAAGTTCTTCGAGACGATCGCGGCGACGGCCCACGACAGTGAGGTTGTACCCGTCGGCACCGAGCCGTCGGGCAAACGCCCGACCGATGCCAGAGGATGCGCCGGTGACGAGTGCCAACCGCATGCGGCTGTCACGGCTGTTCTGCGTGGTGGCGAGATGATTCACGGTGGACCTCTCTTTCTTGAGTTCGATGTTGTCGTGTCAATGAGATGGACGGCGGCGCTCTTCGCGCGATCACGCAAAGAATCGGCGCTCTAGTTCGCCTTCGGTGGGAATCGTTGACAGCAAGGCGCGCGTCTCGGCGACGACGCGGCGCGTGAACGTCGGATCGCGCACGAGCGATGAGCCGAGCATCGGATCGCCGTTTTCGTCGTAGTAGACGCCAGTCTGACCGGATTCATCCATCAGGACGTTGGTGGCGACGCGCGCGGCTTGCTTCGGGGTGCTCCAATACTTCATGAAGGGCGCAAGCAGGGGAAGGATGGAGTTCGCCAAAACGCGTAGGAAGACATTGGCTTCGCGCCCGAGACCGGTATTCGGCGTAAACTCCGGTTCGAGGGCGTTGAAGCGTAACCGTGGGGTCTCACGAGCGAACTCGATCGCCGTGGCGAGCGTGCACTGCTTCGATGTGGCGTATGCGTCCGCGCCCGGCATCGCGGAGCCGCCGGGCTTCCACTCACCGCGCGCACTCGCCTCTGCAGAGATATAGCGAGCGCCGCGGAAGCCGGCGGCCACGGCAGGCTTGCGCTCGGGATCTTCTACAGCGGAGACGACGAAGACGACGTTCGTACCGTCGGGGAGATACGGCACGAGCGCCTCGGTCAGCGCGAACGGCCCGAGGTGGTTCGTTGTGAACGTCATGTCCCAGCCCAGCGCATTCTTCGCAGCGCGCATGGGGAAGATGCCCGCATTGTTGAGCAGACCGGCTATCTGAAGCCGGAGCGCGATGATCTCCGCGGCCGCACGCCGCACGCTCGCAATATCCGACAAGTCGCACACAACCGAAACAGCGTGCTGGTGTTTTTGCTCGATGGCCTGCTGCACCTCGTCGAGCTTTCGGCGATCGCGGCCGACCAAAATGACCGTGCCATGCTTGGCCAGCTCGAATGCGGTGAGGCGGCCGATGCCGGAGGTCGGGCCGGTGATGATGTACGCCTTGCGATCGAATCCATTCTCCATCATAGAATGCGGCATATTTCCCTCGCTTAGATGTGTGTCTAGTCAGTCATTCATGCGTAAAAGTTTTAGGCAATCACGCGCCAAACAGCGTCGAACCCAGCCATACAATGTTGCTCTGCGTTGGCTGGGTCAGAGATCATGAAGTCGATCGTGGCGTCCGCCAGCGCGCTCATCAGGGCAATGACGAACCCCAGCGGAGCATCGCGCATTGGCCCATTTTCACGGCTCCGCTCCAGCAGCTTTGCGATGCCAGCCATCATCCGGCGCGCAGTTTCATGGCTCTCCGAGGTGATATCGTCCGATATGTCGAGATGTGCGAGCGTCCGGCGCTTCTCGGGGCAGGACGTCGCCCAACGCAGCCAATGGATCCAGAGATGGAGCAGCTGCTGGCGGATGTCGCTCTCGGTCGGGAGTCCGTCGAGGGCCGCCGCAGCCATCTCAGCCTTGAGCTCGAGGTAGAGCTGGTTCAACAAATCGGCCTTCGTCTCGAAGTAGGTAAAGAGTGACCCATTCGAGACATCAGCCTCCTTGGCGATCGTTGCCGTCGCTGCGCCCAATCCTTGTGCGGCGATAATGCGGATCGCTGCTGACATGATCGCACTGCGTCGTTCCTCGCTTCTCGGCCTGGCCATGCTTCCTCTCTTTCATCTACATGATGATAATATAAGAGAGTGACTAGTCAGTCAAGATGTACCATCGTGCTACCTCTATCGATGAGCGCCGGAAGCGGCTGCGTTTCGACTTCCGCCGCAATGGTGATAACGGCGAGGCGCTGCAGCAGGCCGATCTGCGGCGCGGCTAAACCGACCCCATCGGCGGCCTGCATGGTCGCGAACATGTCGGCAACTAAGAATTTGAATGCGGGGTTGGGCAAGCGGACTGGACGCGAACGAGTTTTGAGGATCTTCTTATCCTCAGGATCGTCAATGCGCAAGATACATCGTAGCGCCATTCTCGGTGTTCCTCACACAGGTGACGGTTCGACTGAACGTATAGCATAGCCAAAAGCGCCAAGTCGTCATATGGGCCAGCGAGACACACGCACGGTATCGACTGGGGTTCGACAGCGACGAAACGTGGCCAGACATTTCGTGCGGTTCGAGTATGGGAAGCGGGCTGCCCAAGCTCTGCCGCTTCGCTGCTCTGCAACGATAGATACGGAAAGGCAATCGAGCCAATCTGCGTAGCAACATCGCTGTGATCTTGTCGACGCGAAGCGGCGTCGGGCTGCTCGCTGGTTGGGCCGTGTGCATTTCCTGCCGAGCACGTGGCACTACAGTGGCCAGCGTGCCCAATCTATTAGCCGAAGCGACAACTGTGCCCACTTGGCAGCCTGCTCGACAATGTCCAATAGCGTGCGGGTATCTATAGTGCGTCGGCCAAGCGTCTGGATCACAAAGCGCTGCAGATAGGTATTCGGGCGGGCAACCTGTGCCCCAAACAACAAGTATACGAGGTCTCCGCTGGCCATACCGTGACGCGCTGTGCGGGCTTGAGAACGGCGCGCGAATCCTGGCTTCAAGGTGTATTATAGTGGCTGACAGCACCGGGCCGGATTTCGCGCGGCTCGTCAAAAAGCACAACGGCATAAGGAGACAACTGTGAGCGAATACAAGCCCAGCCCGCGCGCATGGGTGGCAGAACAAGTTGAGCGTTATGAGAGCAGCGGCGGAACCGAAGCGTTGACCCTGCGGGATACCGGCCTGCCGGTCATCATTGTGACCAACCGAGGCTGGAAGACTGGGGCCATCCGCAAAACGCCATTGATGAGGGTGACTGACGGTCGGAACTATATCCTGGTCGCCTCGCAGGGCGGCGCACCCAAGCACCCCCTGTGGTATCACAATTTGAAGGCTGACCCAAATGTTGAAATCCGCGATCAAACCGACGTCTATACGATGCGGGTTCGTGAGGTCAGCGATCCGGCTGAACGACAGCGCCTGTGGGCGCTCGCGGTGGCAGCCTACCCGCCGTATCAAGAGTACCAGGCCAAAACCGACCGCATCATCCCCGTTTTGGTGGCCGAACCCGTGGAAAAATAGCTCCTAGCGCTCGCCCTACGCGGCTGGAACGCCTATTCCCTCGACGCGAAAGCCGGTAGCGTGCCATTGTGCTACCGGCTTTGATCTCCCCTCATCTTCACCACACCTAAAGCACACACTGTGTCACCGGATGCCCTATGAGGCGCTGTGCGGGCTTCTCAGAAGCCAACATGTCACAGGTCGGTACTGGGCTAACGGGGCTGTACGCGCTTGCTAGCATGACCCACGCGGGTGCTTAAGGGCGCGATCTCGCGCGCGCGAAGCGGTTGGACTGCAACGGCGCTCTGGGCGGCGCGCTACTTGTGGACACGTCGTTGGCGCTTCGCGCGTGAACGTCTCATCGAGACAAAGCTCACCGCCGGACGAGAAAGGTGTGGGGTAGGACTACGCCTTGCGTACTGGGTAGCGCAGGTGTGTAACGCCGACGCCCGGGATCACCGTCGGGTTGCCAAGGACGGCTGGGGTGCCGGCGAGGTGGTCAAAGAGTCGAACTCCGGAGCCAAGAAGAACCGCTGCGATGTCGACGCTGATTTCGTCGAGGAGTCCAGCATTCAGCAACTGCTGGATGGTGTCAGCGCCGTGGACCCCGACGGACTTCCCAGCGGCGGCGGTTTTGGCTTGGGTCACGGCGCTTTCGATGCCGTCGGTCACGAAGTGGACAGTCGAGTTGGGTCGCGGCCATCCGGCGGGGATGTGGTGGGTAAGGACGAATGCTGGTCCCCAAGCGTGATTTCCGCCCCAGCCTTGGGCGACGTCGAAAGTGCGTCGCCCGGTGAGCACGGCGCCAAGTCCGGACGTGAGACCGCGAAGGTGCTCGGCGCTCGGCCCGGACACCTTGAACGTCATGGGGTCCGACCCTCCGGTGTTGAATTCGACGTCCCCCGAAGTGGAGTACCAGTCGAACACTTCGGCCACGCCATCGTTGAGGTCGGCGACGTAGCCGTCGAGTGACATGGACATGATTGCGACAACCTTCGACATTGCGATGTTCCTTTCTTTGAGGGTGCGCTCACTTGGCACGATGGCGAGTGCGAGTATACCTTTTGTTAGGCGTCCGGGAGGAGCACTCTTTTCCATTAGGGCGTAAACAGCTTCCAGTGTCCCTCGGACACGACGTCGACTGTTCCGTCGACCACTTTGATGGCGGTCTCGTCGTCAATCACGTAGGTCGGCACTGGTACCTCGGCGGCCATTCTTTCCACGTTGGCCGTGGAACTTTCCGGGTGATCCTCGTGATCCAGGTGCGGAAGCAACGCAAAGTCAACCAGTCCCAGCCCCGTATCGATGACGAAGGGCGTATTCGGGTCGTCGTACGTCTCTCCGAAAATAGGGGCCGTCACCATACTGCCGGCGCTCACCCCCACATAGACTGTCTCGCGCAGCGACGGCAGGAGGTCTGCCAGTCCGGACTCCCGCATCCAGCGGCACAGATACAGGACATCGCCGCCATTCACCAGCAGGGCGTCAGTCTCCTGGACAGCAGCGATCCAATACGCTTCTTTGATGCTGGGGAGGGCCGTGAGTTCCAGCACGCCCAACGACTTCCAACCCAATTCGCACATGGGGTTGGCGGTTGATCCGCTGATGAACCGGTAGGCCATTGAAGGCCCGCCGGGGAAGGGGTAGATCGCAGTGGGAATGCAGAGGGCGCTGGCCTCGGCAATCGGTTTGCCCAGGAGGTCGACCAACGCGTTATGGATAGTGGTGTTTTTGATGCCAGCAGAAGTGAGCAGAAATTTCATGATACCTCTCCTTGCCGTCGTTCGGCCGTAATCGATCATTCCTGTTCAACTGCGGACTTATAATCGTTTAGGTCTTGCACGAGAGCCTTTTTCGCCACGCCCTTGAACAGTCCCATTGGGAGCGATTGTAATTTTGCAACGATACCTTGAGGCTTGGTTTCATGAGCACTCGTCAACGTCATGCCGCCACCGCTCTCTGAAATACTCATGGTGGATACGAATACAAATCCATCACTTTCTGCTCTGGTTTTGTAGAACGCGTTCTCAGCAGCATCAGTGATCCACTTTTCCACGCTCGCTGGCTTGCCGAAGAGCATGCGGGTCTCTCGCCACCGTAGTCCTACGAGACCGTTTGCCGGTTTTTCGAGCACCTCAATGTTTTCGATTCCGCTGATGATGTCCGAGGCGTTCTTGATGTTGGTGATTGCGGCCCAGATCGCCGCCTTGGAACCGTTGACGGTTACCTGTGCTTCAACGAGCATGGTGTTCCTCCGAGGGTTCGAGTGATGGTCTATCGCCCAGGAATGCACTCTTTTTGCTATGTAGAACAGATGTGCGCTCGCATTATATAACGATATGTTGGCGTGTCAAGAAGCTCCAGCACGCAAGTCGATACGCTAGGATATGGTTGGTATTGTACTAATGAACAACCAGGCATGCTGTTGCTCTGAGCCCGAACCCTTCGGACACGAGCACGAGGGGGGAGTAGAGAAGGGTGATAATCATCACCATCTTCTCTTTAAGGAGAACACCGAGGCAGGATAGTTCTCTCTCTATCGAGTATTGTAGGAGTGACTTCGTGGATGCTTTCGCTTACAGCACGACTGCTACCGGCAGGTGTCCAAACTCCTAGCTGATCCCGGCAAATTTACACAATTTACATTGCACCTGCCTGTCTCGTTTTCCCTTCGGCGTAATCACACGTTGGGTAGTCGAGCGTTTGACCTCGGTTCACTGATTTTTGTCTGAGTACTCTGGAAATTAAGTTTCCCGATACTTTCCCCTCACCCCCTGCCCCCTCTCCCACGCCGGGGAGAGGGGGAACGATTGCACTGCGCTGCGCCGTCCTGCTCCCCTTCCCCCCGCGTGGGGGACAAGCGGAGCGCAGGGGGCGGGCTGGCTGGGGGATGGGGGTGACAGTAGCGAATATAAGCGAACTTCCTTTACACAGTACTGAGTCTGCATGGACTTCCATCGAGGAGGCACGTTCAGCCCGTAAAGGTATATGGATTGTGCGTTAATGCTGCACACCTGCTAGTTTACCATCGGCGTTTGTCCGGTGGTTTTCTTGTAAATGATGCGGTTGATGATATGTCTGAGGATTTTTTCGAGGGAAGTACAGGAGCGGCAGGAGCTATCGTAGTTATTTCCGTGTGACTTGCATTGTTCCTTTGTAGGTATGATGAGCATAAAAAATCCGCTTAGTAGTGAGCTTCTTGCTAAAGGCTGCTAGGATGAGAGCCTAGAAGCCTACGACTAAACGGAGTTTCTTGCCATCCTCAGTAGATCACAGATGTTAAATTGGTGCTAGGTCGACGGCGGAGATGACGCCATAAAACCGCTCAATCGCACGTATCAGGAAGCGCGTCATCCGATCTAACCGAAAGCGCCAGCGAGCTACGCGCCGTGGCCCACGT
>WNGA01008112.1_pt1 | contig 17406 bp, 20 predicted proteins | sample 5400061 | NCBI WGS metagenome assembly WNGA01 (sample SAMN13153366, study PRJNA577476) | soil metagenome | isolation source: 100 cm soil or saprolite under grassland replicate 2 | place: USA:California | collected 2016-06-15 | reverse complement strand
GAGATCGAGAGTGGGACCGCGAGCGATCCGGGCCTCGTCGGCACTCCGCACGCCAATCCGGACTACAACGACTTCGCCACCTTCCCGAACACGCACGACGTCGGTGTTGTGATCCTGAAAAAGGCTGTCAGCCTGTCGAGCTACGGCGTCCTCCCCTCGCCGGGATATTTCGACAAGCTGGCGACCAGGCGCGGGCTCCAGGACGAGCTCTTCACGATCGTCGGCTACGGGTTGCAGGACGTGAAACCCGAGCCGGTCGATCTCGTCCAGCGCTTCTACGGTACCGCCAAGCTGATCAACCTCAACAACCAGCTGACCGACGGCTACAACATCCAATTGACCGCCGATAACGGCGCATCCCATCAGGGCGCTCAGTGCTTCGCGGACGAGAACGCCTGGATCCGTAGCTTCCTGCGCTAACAGGACTTTCAGTTCCGGTACGAGGAGGGGCGCCTTTCGGCGCCCCTCCTCAAGGCGGACTGAGATGCGCAGATCTACGGAGTCGGATCGGCGTACGAGCCGCCCCGGATGTCCGAGTTCCCGAACGTGCCCGGGCAGTCGCTGTTCGGTGCCGGCCGGGTCGGGTCGGATGAGCTGCCAGGTGCGGTGCCGTCGGCGACCTGCTGACGGTACGCGTCGATCGCCGGGCAGTCGGCTGCATTGCGGACGTCGTTCCAGACGACGAGCACGAAGTCGTTCGTGGCGAACGCGTAGTCGTAGTCGCCGAGGAAGCCGGCCAGGAGGTTGTTCTGGCTCGAGCCGCGTGCGTCGCCGGTGGGGCCGCGGTGGATTTCGCTCCACGCTCCGATCACGCCGGTTGTGCGGTTCACCTCCGCGTGCCGTACGACGCCCTGCATGAGTCGCGGACTCGCAGTCGTCGACTGCCACGGCTGCAGGAAGTTCATGTACGTCAGGTAGGCGTCCCCGCCGTCGGGCGAGATTGCAATCGCCGGGAAGTCCGGCCGGTCGCTCGCCGGTGAAGCGACGCCGGCCGTCGTCCACGAGTTGCCCTGGTTCCGCGACCACATCACGCGGACCTGCTCGTTCGGACCTGGCTGAGCATCGGACGGCGTGGGGCCGTTCGACCAGGCGAGCACGATCTGGTCGGTCGCTCCTGCTCCGGTCGGCGCGCCGTTCGCGATGTCGACGGTCGGGAACGTGCCGTCGCGGGCTCCTGCGATCCCGTCGAACGTGAAGCTGCCGGAGTTGCGGAAGTCCGGCAAGCCGGTCTCGTCGAAGTACGTGACGACCTTCGGCCCATCGAAGTTCTTCCCCCCGTCAAACGATCGGGTCATGAAGATCGCGCTCCGCTTGGTCTGCTGCTGTGTCCCCTGCCAGAAGACGTAGACCGTCCCCTTACTGTCGGTGTTGACTTGGCAATCCTGCCGACCAGGGATCCTGTTGTTGTTGAACGCGGGCGACACCTGCTTGTGCATCCACGTGTCCCCGCCGTCGCTCGAGGTGTTCACGATGATCGGCTCCGGGAATCCGCCGATCTCCTGGCTTCGGAACGCCGCGTCGCAGATGTAGACGTTGCCGAAGAACGGGCTGTTCGCCGCGTCGTCGACGGCGACCATCTCGTGATCCGAGAAGAGTGCCGAGTTCTGCTTCGTCACGATCACGGGGTCCTTCCAGGCCGTGTTGTCGCCGGCCTTCGCCTGCGCATAGTTTTCGCTGTCGAGCCGCGAGACGGCGATCGCCTCGAAGCCCTTGAACGTCTGCTCAGAGCGCTCGGTGGCGAAGTTGGCAGCCAGGTTGGCGTAGTAGAGGCGCCAGCCGTTCGCCCACGAGAACGTCCCATCCGCGCCCATTCGCGGGCCGAAGGCGAGCGCCGGGTCGCCGCCGGAGACGAGGCCGTTCTCGAAGTAGAGCGGCAGCGTCCCGATTGGGCCCGGGTGCGGGTCGCAGTTGTCAGCCGGCGCCGATGAGGTGCCTACCACACCGAGACAGTCACGGGCCGTGAAGCCCTGGTATGTCGGCTGCATCCAGCTCGAGCCGGCGTCGTCTGAGAAGTAAATCCCGGAGAGGCCGACCTGCGGCGTGAATGGGCAGGTCTTGTCCGTGCGGTTGTTGCAGGCCTCTAGGTCGATCTCGTCGTTGACTCCCGCGGCCGCGATGTTCGGCACGTTCGGGTTCACAACCGCCGCCGGCTCATTCTGCTTGTTCTGCGGAAACGGGCTCGGCGGGCTGCCGATCGTGACAAGCGTGTCGCTGGCGTACGGCGTCGACGCGCCTGTCAGGCCGGCGGCGAACAAAGCGGCGCAGGCAACCAAGCCCACGAAAGCAAGTCGTCTCATGGATCCTCCCCGTTCGTTGCCCCTCTGCTAGCGGGAGGAGACTAACTCAGAACCCGTAACGCTGTTCCTTCCAGTAGTCGGCCTCGTTGTGGTAGCCGTAGCGCTCCCAGAAACCCGGCTGGTCGGAGGAGAGGAGTTCCAGGCCGCGCAGCCATTTGGCGCTCTTCCAGAAGTAGCGGGAAGGGACGACCAGGCGGAGCGGCCAGCCATGTTCTGGCGCCAGCGGCTTGCCGTCCGCTTCCCAGGCGATCAACGCCTCGTCGACCTCGATCGCGGCGAGCGGCACGTTCGCGGTGAACCCTTGTTCGGCGTGTGCGAGGACGTAGTGGGCGCTCGCCTTCGGGCGGACGAGCTTCGCCAGCTCCCGCCAGTGGACGCCCTTGAAGCTCGTGTCGAACCGGCTCCAGCGGGTCACGCAGTGAATGTCGATCGCGATCTCGGTTGGCGGCAGCGCCTGGAGCTGCTCGTAGGTGAGCGCGATCGGCTCTTCGACCTCGCCGAAGACCTTGAAATCCCACGTGGCGAGATCCGTCTTGGGCACGGTGCCGGCGTGCAGGACCGGCCACTTCTCGGTCAGGTACTGACCCGGCGGCAGGCGGGCGGGATCGAGCCCCTTCTCGACGAGCTTCCGCTCGGCGTTCGACCGGAACAGGGTCATTCGACCGGAACAGGGTCACTCGAACCTAGACTAGTTGTCGTGTCGAGCGTTACGTCACCGGCCGTCGTGCGCCGCCCGCGTGCGTTCGTCTGCGTCTCGGGAGCCGACGCCGAGGACTACCTGCAACGCATGATCTCGAACGACGTCGAGGCGCTCGGCCAAGGCGAGGCCTGCGACGCGCTGCTGCTGACTGCGAAGGCGCGGGTGATCGCGCCGCTACGTGTGCTCCGGCGCGCAAGCGAGGACTTCCTCGTCCTGACGGAGCCCGAGCTGGGTGAGACGGTTCGGACCCAGCTCCTGAGGACGCGTTTCGCGGCGAAGGTCGAGATCGAGCCGGAAGAGCACGAGTCGTGGCTCGTCCTCGGTGGCGAGGAGGTGCTCGACGACCGACCGCTGGGCAAGGAGATCGGCGCAGAGGACTTCGAGCGGTGGCGCATCGAGTCCGCGATCCCCCGTTGGGGCCGCGAGATCGACGAACGCGTGCTTCCCGCGGAGGCCGGACTCGACGAGACCCACATCAGCTTCACGAAGGGCTGCTATCCAGGGCAGGAGCCGATCGCGCGCCAGCACTACCGAGGCAAGGTCAACCGCCGCCTCCGCGTACTTGACGTCGAGTCCGACGATGTACCCGAACTGGGCACCGAGCTCATCTACGGTGGTAAGACCGTGGGCCGGATTACGAGCGCTGTGGATGGAGTCGCGCTGGCGTACGTGCGCACCGAAGTTCCGGATGACGCTCGACTCGAACTCGCCGCGAAGGCGGGCTTTGCCCGACTTCGCTCATAGGCGCCTCCGGAGAAGATCCGCGCGGAAACATCATGGCGCGCGCAGCGCGCCGGTTTCCGGGGGGCGAAAGTGCGCCCGGCATGATTCGAACATGCGACCTCTGCCTCCGCAGGGCAGCGCTCTATCCCCTGAGCTACGGGCGCTCTGGAGCGGCAGCAGTGTAGCGGCTCGCGCCTGAGAATTCGTGCAGGACGACGGCCTGCACGGGCGAAATGCGCAGAACGACTACTCCGTCACCGGGATCGTGCTCGCCGCGGGCACGATCGGGCTGCTGGCCACGATCACGACGTTCATCACGTTCCGTTCCGGGCGGATTCGCAACGTGATCGAGGGGGAACCTGTCATCCTCGTGCAGGACGGAGAGACGATCGACCGCAACATGCGGAACGAACGCCTGACGCTCGTCGAGTTGATGGAGCAGGCGCGGTTGCTGCAGATCGAGTCTCTCGACAAGGTCAAGTGGGCCGTGCTCGAGACGAACGGCTCGATCAGCTTCGTCGACAAGAAGTGAAACGCGGGGCTGCGCTCGGACTCCTCGTGTTCGCGCTCGCCGGCTGCAACGGCGGAACCGTCGACAAGCATGCGCTCAAGCGCGATTCGGAGAAGGTCGCGTCCCTGGCGACCGAGGGGGAGTTGCTCGCGAATGACGTGTCGAAGGGTTCCTCGACGAAGTACTTCGCGCGCGTCCATGCGAAGGAGCTCTCGCGCGCCGCCTCCGACCTGGAGGATGCGCTCGCCGAGCGGCCGACCGTGCGTGGGATCGAGTCCGACGTGCGCAAGCTCTCGAAGCTCGCGGGCAAGGTCTCCGACGAGCTCGAGCAGCTGCACCTGCATCCGACGGACCGGTCGGTCGCCGAGTCCCTCAAACAGCCGCTGATGGACGACGCCGACGCTGCGGACGAGCTCTCGAAGTGAAGATCTTCCAGGTCGCGCTCGGCATCCTTGCCGCGATCGGCGGCTTCGTCGATATCGGCGACCTCGTTTTCAACGTCTCCGCCGGCGCCACGTTCGGTTACCAGCTGCTGTGGGTCGTGGTGATCGGCGTGGTCGGGATCACCGTGTACTCAGAGATGTGCGGACGGGTCGCCGCGATCTCCGGCAAGGCCGTCTTCGATGCAGTGCGAGAGCGGCTTGGCTTCAAGGTCGGGCTGACGACCCTCATCGCGGCTCAGGTCGTCAACCTGATGACGCTGACCGCCGAGGTCGGCGGCGTCGCGATCTGCCTCCAACTGCTGTCCGGACTTCCGTACCGCTGGCTCATCGTCCTCGCGGGGATCGCGATCGCCGTCGTCGTCTGGGTGACCTCGTTCGACTGGATCGAGCGGATCTTCGGCTACGGCGGTCTTTGTCTCCTCGTCTTTGCCGTCGCCGCGGTCAAGCTCCACCCGGTCTGGGGCGCAGTCGGCCACGGATTCGTCCCACACATCCAGACAGAGAGCCCGCTGCTGTATGCGTATTTCGCCGTCGGCCTGCTCGGTGCGGCGATGACGCCCTACGAGGTGTATTTCTATTCATCGGGCGCCGTGGAGGAGCAATGGGGACCGAAGGATCTCGGCCTGAACAAAGCGAACGCCATGATCGGCTACGGCCTCGGCGGTTTCCTGTCCTTCGCGCTGATGATCGTCGGCGGGTCGCTGTTCCTCGACAAGGGCATCGAGCCCGAGTTCCTCGGGTCGATCGCAGTCGGCGCAGAAGTGCCGCTCGGACAGATCGGGCTGCTGCTTGCCATCGTCGGCATCCTGTTTGCGGTCGGCGGCGCCGCGATCGACACGCTCTTCTCCGGCGCCTACAACCTGGCGCAATTTTTTGGCTGGGAGTGGGGCCGCTACCGGGCTCAGACCGGCGCCCCGCGGTTTACCCTGACGTGGATCGTGCTGCTCGTGCTCGCGGTTGGCGCCGTCATGACGGGGGTCGATCCTGTTCAGCTGACGGAGTATGCGGTGATCTTCTCCGCGGTTGCGCTTCCGTTGACGTACATCCCGATCCTGCTTGTGGCAAACGACCGTAGCTACATGCGCGAGTACGCGAATGGGCGCCTTGCGAACACGCTCGGACTCATCTATCTCGCCGTTATCGTCGTCATCTCGCTGACCGCAGTGCCGCTGCTCATCCTCACAAACGTGGGGCAGAATTGAGCGAGACAATCGATCTCGGCCTTCGCATCGTCGACCGCCAGTTGATCGACTCGGAGGACCGGCGCTGCGGCAAGGTCGACGATCTCGCTCTCGAAGGTGGGCCGGGAGAAGCGCTCGAGGTGGTCGCGATCCTGAGCGGGCCGGACGTCTGGCGTGCACGAGCCGGGCTAGTGGGCCGCGTCGCCGCCTGGCTGGGCGGGGGCGGCCGCGTTCGAGTCCCATGGGATGAGGTCGCCGGCGTCGACGCGCACGTCAAGCTGCGTAAACGGGCGCAGGAACTCGGGCTCGGCCGCGGTGACGATCGCCTTCGGCCCTTCATCGAGAAGATTCCGGACGCGGACCGGTGAGAACCTTCTCCTCTCTTCGCGGATGCGTCGTGGTGACCGAGTCGGGGTGGCAGTTCGGCCATTGCCGCGATATACGCGCCACCCTCGGACGCGGGAACCCAACCGTCGAGGCGCTGGTCGTGGGGCGCCGCGGGCTGCTCGAGCATTTCGGGATCGGCGGCGCTGTACAGCATCGGTGCGACGCGGTCCCCTGGGAGTCAGTGGTGCGCATCGAAGGGGGGCGCATCGTCGTCCGCGACGGCACCGAGGTGGAGTGACCCTCTTTCTCTCGGAGAGCGATGTCGAGGAGCTGCTCTCCCCCGCAGATGCGGTCGAGGCGGTGGAGGGTTCCTTCCGGCGCATGGCAGCCGGTCACGTGTTCAATGCGCCGCGGCGCCGACTAGCGCTCGAGGAGGGCCGGCTCGCGGACATGGCGGCCTCGGACCTCGAGCTCGGTTATGCAGGCGTCAAAGCGTACGCGGGCTTTCGGGATGGAGCAGCCTTCGTCGTTGCGCTCTTCGCCGTCGAACGGCCGGAGCTCGTGGCGGTCATCGAGGCCGACCGGCTCGGTCGTCTCCGTACCGGCGCAGCAAGCGCCGTTGCGGCCAAGTACCTCGCACGCGAGGGCGCGACCTCGTTGGGCGTGATCGGTTGCGGCGACCAGGCGGAGACGCAGGTCACGTGCATCCGCGCGGCAGTGCCGGCGATCGATCGCGTCGTGGCATTCTGCCGCACCGAGCGAAACCTCCGCGTGTTTTGCAAGCGCGTCGGGGCCGAACCGGGCGAGAGCCATCGCGACGCGGCAGAGCAAGACATCGTCGTCACGATCACGACCTCGCGCGATCCGGTTCTCCGCGGCGAATGGCTCCGCGAGGGCGTCCTCGTCTGCGCCGTGGGCGCGAACAACCCGGCCTCCCGTGAGCTGGACAACGTCGTGCTCGAGCGCGCGTCGTTCGTCTGCTGCGATTCGCTCGAGCAGGCCCGGATCGAATCCGCCGACCTGATCGAGCCCGTTGAGCGCGGTGCCCTCGACTGGCTCGAGGTCCACGAGCTGCAGGAGGTCGTGTCGGGCGAGCTTCCAGGGCGTCAATCGCCCGACGACATCGTCGTCTTCAAGTCGAACGGGATCGCGGCGTGGGACATCGCCGTCGCCGCCGCGGCCGTCGAGCGTGCAAGGGAGCAGAAGATCGGGAAGGAGCTTTAGCCGGCGCGCGCCGCTTCGAGCTCGCGCCTGCAGTCGTCGACCGTCTCGTCGCCGAGCGCCTGGATCACTTCCGGGCGGTCGAGGAGGCGCAACCGCTGATGCGGGCTGAGACGATTCTGGACGTAGCGGTCCTCGAGGATCTCACCCAGCCCGCGACCGCGGCCGTGCTCACGAATCACGTAGGCGGCCACCCGCTCCTCGGTGCTCGATCGGGCGAAGAGAAAGGAGAACGGCGAGCGCAGCAGGCTTCCGAGTCGCTGCATTCAACGATTGTATCCTTGCGTCCGTGAGGCGGAAATCGACGGAGGGCCGCTTCGCCGAGAGGATCGTTCACGGCGTCGACGACGCAGGCGCCGCGGAGACGATCGTGATCTGGATCGAGCGTAAACAGGGCGCTCTGTGGGGCGTCGGACGCGCTGTCAACCCGCAGCACCGATCGAGCGACGAGCCGCGCCGCGACGACTATCTGTTCGAGGGGTACGAGCTCGACGATGCGCTCGAGGCGGCGAACGAGGCGCTCGAGGACGACCTCAGCGTGTCCGAGCGGGACGGCCGTCCGGAGAAGCTGAGGCCGTTCACGCGCGGCGAGCTGCTGAAGCCTTTGGAGCGCTGGTTCTTCGGCCGGAAGTAGCTCGTGCGAAAGCTGACGCTTTCGCTAGCGCTGAGCGGGAGGAACGACTCGATCGGCGTGCGGCCATTCCAGGTTGGCGTCGGGAATCGGGTCGCCGTGCGGGTCGTGGGTCGGGAATCCGAGTGCTTTGTCGATCCGCTCCTCCAACTCCTCCGAGATGACGTGCTCGAGCCGCTCCGCCTCGTCGTGCACGTCTTTCACGTCCAGGCCGAGGGTTTCCGCGAGATAGAGCTCGAGCAGCCGATGGTGCCGGATGACCTCGAGCGCCACGCGCTCTCCCGCCGAGGTGAGCGCGATTCCGCGGTAGGGCTGATGGACGGCAAGCTCGAGAGCGGCGAGCTTCTTCACCATCGCGCTCGCCGAGGCCGGCGAGACCCCCTGCCGCCTGGCCAGCGCAGTCACGGACACGCGGCCACCGTCGGCGCCGAGCTTGTAGATCTCGCGCAGGTAGTCCTGGATCGCGTCGGTTAGCGCCGGCTTTGCCACGAGCACAGTCTAGGCTCCGGTCCGTGCTGGTCAGGATCGGCCATTCCGCCGACCCGGACGATGCGTTCATGGTCTGGGCGCTCAGATCGGGCCGCGTCGACCCGCGAGGGTTCGAGTTCGAGTTCGTGCCCGAGGACATCCAGGTGCTCAACGAATGGGCCCTCGATGGCAAGCTCGAGGTCACGGCCCTGTCGCTCGCCACCTATCCGCTGGTGCAGGACGCGTATGTCCTCCTCCCGCACGGTGCGTCGATCGGGTCGGGCTACGGGCCGATCGTTGTCGCGCGCGAGCGACTGTCGCCGGGCGAGCTGCGCGAGCTCGAGATCGCCGTGCCGGGACGGTTGACGACGGCGTTTCTCGTGCTTGGTATGGCTCTCGGCGGGGGGTTCGCCCATCGCGTGCTGCCGTTCGATCGCATCCTCGACGAGGTGAAGTCAGGTCGCGCCGAGGCCGGGCTGCTGATCCACGAAGGCCAGCTGACGTACGCGGACGAAGGCCTCGTCAAGGTGCTCGACCTCGGCGAATGGTGGCTGCTCGAGACGGGATTGCCCCTTCCACTCGGTGTCAACGTCGCGCGCAGAGACCTGGAGCGGCTCGACGATCTGTCTGCGGTCCTCCGAGACTCGATCACGGCTGGGCTCGACAACCGCGACGACGCAATCGCCTATGCGCTCGGCTTCGCCCGCGACCTCTCGCCGGAGGACGCGGATCGCTTCATCGAGATGTACGTGAACGAGCTGACGTGCGACTACGGCGACGAGGGCCGGCAGGCGGTCGAGGAACTGCTCCGCCGGGCGGAAGCCACAGGCGCCTACAGGGAGCCCGTCAGAGTCGAGTTCGTCGGCTAGCTTTGCCGATGTGAGTCGAGCTGTCGTCCTCTCCGGGGTGCGGACGCCGATCGGGCGCTACGGCGGTGCGCTTGCGGACGTTCGCCCGGACGATCTTGCCGCGACCGTCATCGCCGAGGCGGTCCGTCGCGCCGGCGTCGCCGCCGGAGAGGTCGAGGACGTCTACTTCGGCTGCGCGAATCAGGCCGGCGAGGACAACAGGAACGTGGCGCGTATGGCTGTGCTGCTCGCCGGATTGCCCGAGAGCGTGGCCGGCGTCACGCTGAACCGGCTGTGCGCATCGGGCCTCGCGGCGGTGGTCTCCGCGTGCCATGCCGTCGCCGCCGGTGACGGTGACCTCTTCGTCGCGGGCGGGGTGGAGTCGATGAGCCGGGCGCCGCTCGTGATGGCCAAGCCGGAGCGTCCCTTTCCGCGCGGCAATCAAACGGTGTGGGACACGACCCTCGGCTGGCGCTTTCCGAATCCACGCCTGGAGGAGATGTTCCCGCTCGAGTCGATGGGGGAGACCGGAGAGAACGTCGCCGAGCGCTGGAACGTCTCGCGCGAGGAGCAGGATGCGTTCGCGTTGCGCTCGCAGCAACGATGGGCCGCGGCGGCCGAGGGAGGAAGGTTCGACGACGAGCTCGTCTCCGTGAACGGGGTCGAGCGCGACGAACACCCGCGTCCCGACACGAATGCGGACAAGCTCCGTGCGCTCAAGCCTGCTTTCCGCGCGAACGGAGGCACGGTTACGGCGGGCAACTCGAGCGGGATCAACGACGGCGCTGCGGCGCTGGTGATCGCAAGTGAGGAAAAGGCGACGGAGCTCGGAGTGGAACCGCTCGGCGCGTTCGTCGGTAGTGCAGTCGCCGGTGTCGATCCGCGGGTGATGGGAATCGGCCCTGTGCCGGCGGTGCAGAAGCTGCTGGCGCGCGTCGGCGTCGAGGCCGGCGAGATCGACCTCGTCGAGCTGAACGAGGCCTTCGCTTCGCAGAGCCTCGTCGTCATCCGCGAGCTCGGACTCGACGAGGAGAAGGTCAACGTGAACGGCGGAGCGATCGCGCTCGGTCATCCGCTCGGGATGAGCGGCGCGCGCCTGGTCGTCTCGTTGCTCCACGAGCTGCGCCGCCGAGGGGGCAGATACGGGCTTGCGACGCTCTGCGTCGGCGTCGGGCAGGGTCAGGCCGCCCTCTTCGAACGCACGTAGGGCCAGTCCCTCCAACGAGGGATCTTCGGCGTAGCCGCGCAAGTTTGCGGGGATGCGCCGTTCTTCTCCGCCGAATGGCAGGCAAACGGCTTACAGCAGTACCCCGTCGGCGCGACGTTGTGCGCGTCCTTGTCGTGGACGATCAGGCGCTTTTCGCCGAGGCCTTGATGCTGACGCTTGCGATCGACGAGCGCCTCGAGATCGTCGGTTGCGCGTCGAGCGGGGCCGAAGCCGTCTCTCTCGCCCAAGCACTCCGTCCCGACGTCGTTCTCATGGACATCCACATGCCGGGAATGGACGGGATCGAGGCGACCCGCCAGGTGCGCCGCGTCTCCCCGCGCTCGCGCGTCGTCGTCGTCACCGCCGCGCGCTCACCGGAGCTGTCCGCCCACGCTCTGGCAGCCGGCGCAGTGCGCTACCTCACGAAGGACATCCCGGCGCTCAAGCTCATCGACACGATCGTCGAGGCACGCACGGCCCGTACCGTCACTGAGCTTCCGCCGCGCAGTGGCACCGAGGCGAGGACCGGGTAATGAGCGGCGTTGCGTCGACCAAGCCCGCAACCGGCCTCGAAGGGCTCGCCGAGCTCGCCCGCCTGACGCTCGACGGCTCGAGCGAGACGATCGCGCGGATCCTCTCGCTTGCCCGGGCGGCTCTCGACATGGACGTCGCTCTCATCGGCACGTTCGAGGAGGACTTCGTCGTGCAGGTCGTCGACGGGGACCACGAATGGTTCGGCATCGAAGCCGGCATGCGCCTTCCTCAGGAGCAGACCTACTGCCTCCACATGATCCAGGGGGACATCCCCAATCTCATCCGAGACGCTTCGCACGACGTGCGCACCGCCGACCTTCCCGTCACCCGCGAGGCCGGTATCGGCGCCTACCTGGGAGTCCCGATTCGACTTTGGGACGGGACCCTCTACGGCACGCTCTGCTGTCTCAGCCGCTCGGCGGAGCCGACGCTGAACGAACGGGATATTCGCTTCATGCGCGTGCTCGCGGAGATCGTCGCGGACCAGCTCGACCGCGAGCAGCTCGAGAGCGAGAAGCGGCGTCTCGAGTGGTCGCGGATTCGGTCGGTCCTCGACCGCAACGAGCTCGAGATGGAGTTCCAGCCGATGTTCGACCTGTCGGACTGCCGCATCGTGTCGCTCGAGGCCCTTGCGCGTTTTCGGGCCGAGCCGGTGCGCTCGCCGTCGGCGTGGTTCGCCGAGGCCGCGGAAGTGGGGCTCGGAGCGGAGCTCGAGCTCGCGGCGATCCGCAAGGCGTTGGAGCGCCTGCACGAGGTTCCGCTCGACATTGCCCTTGCGATCAACGTGTCACCGGTGACTGCGCTCGATCCTCGTTTTTCGAAGTTGCTCCTCGACGTCGCCGATCGGCTCGTGATCGAGATCACGGAACACGCGCAGGTCGACGACTACGACGCTCTGCTGTCTGCTCTCGCTCCGCTGCGAGAGCGCGGCGCGCAGCTCGCGATCGACGACGTCGGCGCCGGCTTTGCCAACCTTCGCCACATCCTCAGGCTGGCGCCTGACATCGTGAAGCTCGATCTGAGCCTCACGCAGGAGATCGCCCACGACCCGGCGCTCGAGGCACTCGCAACGTCGCTCGTCGGATTCGCCGAGGGCGTCGGCGCCTCGATCGCGGCCGAGGGGATCTCGAGCGACGAGGATCTCGACTTGCTGCGGTCTCTCGGAGTGGACTACGGCCAGGGGTTCTACCTCGCCCGGCCGTCCCCCCTGCTTCTCCACTGACCTCCCCCAAGCCACGGGCGTCGTTTGCCGCAGGGCGCCCGTGGCGCCCCCACCCCTTGACAGCGGTCAAAACCGTCCCAGAGTGAGAGCACGTGAGCGCAGTCGCTCCCGCTTCATTCGGGCAGGCGCCGCAGCCTGCCGATGCGACCGGCCTTCTGTACGAAAGGTATGCCGGGCGCATCTTCGGCTACTGCCTCAGCCTGCTCGGCTCACGCGAGGACGCCGAGGACGCAGTGCAGACGACGTTCGTGAATGCGCAGCGCGGTCTGCACCGCGGGGTCGTGCCGCAGTTCGAGCTTGCGTGGCTGTTCAGGATTGCGCGAAACGTCTGTTACAACGCGCGGAAGTCGTCGTCGCGACGCGGACGGCTCGAGACCGCGCGCGACCTCGACGACCTCCAAGATGTCCTGGCGACGCCGGAGCGCGTTGGCGGCGTGTCGGTCGGCGACCTGACTCGTGCGCTCTCGGCGGTTCCGGAGCGGCAGCGCCGAGCGTTGCTGCTGAGGGAGTTTCAAGGACTTTCGTACGAGGAGATGGCGGCGGAGCTCGGGGTCTCGGTGACTGCCGTGGAGACGCTCCTGTTCCGCGCGCGACGCTCGGTTGCAGCGCAGCTCGAGCAGGGCGGGACGACACGACCTTCCAGTGTGGTGGCCTCGTTCGCCACGTTCATCCGCTGGCTGGTCCAGGGTGGCGCCGGTCCGCTCAAGGTCGTCGTGGCCACTGCGACGGTGGTCGCGACGGCGACGGTTGCGGTGGCCCCTCTGGTGTCTCGGCACGAGCGTTCCCCGGCGCTCGTCCCGCACCAGGTTCGCCCGACGCACGTCGAGCCGCGAACGGGCAGCAGCACGGCGCAAAGAGCGCGGCAAGTCCCGGTGCGGCATCCCTCGGTGCGGCCGCCCGTGGCTCGGGCGAGCGCGCCGCCCGTGGAGAGGTCGTCCGCGACCGTGGCAGCTCCCGCCGGGCGCGCAAGCCCGCCCCCCTCGATCGAACCGCCTGCCGGCACGGATTCGTCTGACGGCAATCTGGTTCCCCCCGCGGTCGCGGTCCCCGACGTGACGGTGCCCTCGATTCCGGTGCCGCCGACGGTCACCGTTCCCGAGCTCTCGCTTCCGACCGTGAACCTGCCTTCGGTCGATCTCTCGACCGAGATTCCGGCGCCGCCCGATCTGCTGAATCCGTAACGTTCTAGCTGACGGGCGGGCGGATGTAGATCACGCCGTCGTGCTTGATCGGCACGAACGGCGCCCCGATGCTCGTGATCACGCTCTCCGCATGGACCATCAGGTCGTCACAGGCGGCGTCGGTGTCGTTGCCGCAGGGGACCTCGATGCAGACCTCCTTGATCGGCCGCGCGTCGAGACCCGCTTCGCGCAGCTCCTGAAGGAGCCGGTCGCGGTCGGGTATGCGTGCCGCTTCCACCTGAACCGTCGAGCCCATGCGTCCGATCTCTCCCTCCTTTTGCGACGCGAAACCCGTATCCTCCGCGCCGATGGCCGTCGCCACGGAGCGCGAGTACGGGCTCTTCATCAACGGCGAGCTGGTGGAGCCGCAGTCCGGCGAGATCCGTGAGCTGAGGGAGCCCGCGACCGGCGAGCCACTCGCTCGTGCCGCGATGGGCGGGGAGGCGGACATCGATCGCGCGGTCGAGGCCGCGCGGGCCGCGCTCGAGGGCCCATGGGGCAAGACGCCTCCGAACGAGCGCTCACGGCTCCTGCATGCGCTTGCCGACGCGATCGTGGCCAATCGCAAGGAGCTCGCCGACCTCGAGGTTCGCAACGTCGGCAAGGCGATCTCGTCGGTCAAGGCGGAGCTGAACCAGGCCGTGGAGAACTTTCGCTTCTACGGATCCGCGATCGCGTCGATCGCCGGACGCGCGAACACGATCGGCGGCTCGCTCCTGTTCTACTCGCTGAAGGAGCCGGTCGGCGTCGCCGGTCAGATCATCCCGTGGAACTACCCGCTGATGATGACCACCTGGAAGCTCGCGCCGGCACTCGCCGCAGGCTGCTCGGTGGTGCTCAAGCCCGACTCCGCCACGCCGTTGACGGCGTTGCGGCTCGGCGAGCTTGCGGCCGAGGTCGGCTTCCCGCCCGGTGCCGTCAACATCGTCCCGGGCCCGGGCAAGACGACCGGCGCCTATCTCGTCCGCCACCCCGGCGTCGACAAGATCGCGTTCACGGGCTCGACCGAGACCGGCGGCGAGATCATGCGGCTGGCCTCGGGCCCGATCAAGCGCATCACGCTCGAGCTCGGCGGCAAGAGTCCGAACCTCGTCTTCGCGGACGCGAACCTCGAGGATGCGATTCCGAGTTCCGTGTGGGCGATCTACTACTCGGCAGGTCAGAGCTGCGAGGCGCGCTCGCGCGTCCTCGTTGAGCAGTCGATCTACGACGACTTCGTCTCGGAGTTCTCCGGCAAGGCAGAGCAGCTGCGAGTCGGGGATCCGCTCGATCCCGAGACGCAGGTCGGTTCGCTCATCTCCGCCGAACATCGCGACAAGGTCCACCGCTTCGTCGAGCAGGGTCGCGATGAAGGCGCCGAGATCGTCACCGGCGGCGAGGCCGGCGACGGCAAGGGCGCGTTCTACCGACCGACGGTCCTCGCCCAGGTCGAGAGCTCGATGACCGTCGCCCAGGAGGAGATCTTTGGGCCGGTCGTGACCGTGATCCCGTTCGAGGACGAGAAGGATGCGATCGGCATCGCCAACGACGTCAGGTACGGGCTGATGGCAACCGTGTGGACGGGCGATCCCGCGCGTGGCCACCGAGTCGCGAGCCGGATCAAGGCGGGAACCGTCGGGATCAACATGCCGTATACCGCCTTCCCGGGGATCCCGTTCGGCGGTTACAAGCAGTCCGGCTTCGGCCGCGAGCTCGGCCTCGAGACGCTCGAGCTCTATCTCGAGACGAAGAGCGTCCTCGTCTCGACGAGCCCGAAGCCGTTCAACCCGTTCGGCCTCTAACTCTGGTGGGGACGAAAAGACACGCTTTCGTAACAGCCAGGGTCAGACCCTGACGTTCGGGCCACGGCTCGGACGCCGGGCCGAAGGTGGGGACAAAAAGTCACGCTCTTCCAACACCTAGGGTCAGACCCTGCTGTTGGGGCCGTGGCTGGAGGAGCGATGATTGCGCCAATGCGGGTGCTGGAACGGCTCGACGAGCTCTACGCCATCGGAGACGGCGTCGGCGCCCAGCGCGTCGGCGGCAGCGAAGGCGAACAGCGCGCGCACGACCTGGCAGCCCTCTGGATGACCGAGGCAGGCCTGCAGGTGGAGGTCGACGATGCCGGGAACCTCATCGGCCACGCCGGCGGAGCGAACGTCTGGACCGGCTCGCATCTCGACTCGGTGCCGAACGGCGGGAAGTTCGACGGCGCGCTCGGCGTCGTCGCCGCGATCGAGGCGGTCGAGCGCATCGGGGCCGGGACTGTCGTCGTCTTTCGCGACGAGGAGCGCGGCTGCATCGGCAGCTCGGCGTTCGTCGAGGTCGGCCGCTTACCCGAGTGCTTCCTCGAGGTGCACATCGAGCAGGGACCGGTGCTCGAACGGGCGGCCGCCCCGCTCGGACTCGCCATGGGCATTGTCGGCATCGCTCGGGGGGAACGCGTCTTCGAGGGTCGGGCCGGCCATGCCGGCACGGTGCCGATGGACGGCCGCGCGGATGCGCTCGTCGCCGCGGCTGAATACGTCCTGCGGGTCCGCGACATCGCGACCGCCGTCGAGGGCGCCGTGGCGACGGTCGGCCAGATCGACGTCGAGCCTGCGGCAGTGAACGTGATTCCCGGACGGGTACGGGTCTCCGTCGATGCGCGGGCGCCCGACCGAGAGCGCCTCGACCGCCTCGTCTCCGAGCTCGAGCTCAGGCCGGACTTCCGCCTCGAGCCGGTGCCGATGGCCGCCGAGCCGGTGGCGGCGCTCCGGGCGGAGCTGGAGGCCCGCGGCCTGCCGGCCGTCGAGCTCCCGTCGGGCGCCGGCCACGACGCGGCGATCCTCGCGGCGGCAGGCGTCCCAACGGCGATGCTGTTCGTCCGGAGCCTGAACGGCGGCGTCAGCCATTCACCGCAGGAGGACTCTGCGCCGGAGGACGTCGCGCTCGCAGTCGAGGTCCTGGCGGGGGCTCTCTCGCAGCTGACGGGCGAGAGCCTCTAGTCAGCGCCGGTCCGCCGTCCTATAGTCGCGGGCGCACGCCCCCGGCACAGGAGAGAGGAGAACATGAGGAAAAGGATGTTCGCCTTCGCTCTGCCGATCGCGCTCGCCGCCGCGCTGATCCTCGCGCTCGGCGTCTCGACCGGCTCCGCGAGGACGCAGAAGAAAGCGGCAGCGTTCAAGGCAGCGTGGATCTACGTTGGCCCGCACAATGACGGCGGCTGGTCCCAGGCGCACGACAAGGGCCGCCTCTATGTTCAGAAGGCGCTTGGCTCTAAGGTGGAGACGACGTTCAAGGAGAACGTCCCCGAGGGGCCTCAAACGTGTCAGGTGATCGAGAGCCTCATCCGCGACGGCAACAAGATCATCTTTTCGACTTCGTTCGGTTTCCAGCCCTGCATGGTGTCGGAAGCGAAGAAATACCCGGACGTCTACTTCGAACAAGCCACCGGTACGGCGCGGTCGAAGAACCTCGCCGAGTACTTCGGGGCCGGGGAAGACGCCATCTACTTGTCCGGTATGGCTGCCGGTGCGGCGACGAAGAAGGGCGTCATCGGGTATGTCGTCCCGTTTGCGATTCCCGAGGTCATCCGCCACGCGAACGCCTTTGCCCTCGGGGCGCAAGCGATGCATCGGGGCGCGAAGATCAGGCTGATCTGGACGAACGACTGGGTCGCGCCCGACAAGGAGAGAAAGGCGGCCGAGAGCCTCGTCGCGGCCGGTGCAGACGTTCTCGGCCAAAACGTCGACACCCCTTCGGCCGGCCAGTACGCCGAGTCAAAGGGCATTCCCTGGGTCGGTTACGACTCCGACGCGCACCAGTTTGCGCCGAAGTCCTGGCTCACGGCGGCGATCTACAACTGGGGTCCGTACTACCTGCGCAGGACCAAAGCAGCCATGAACGGAACCTGGAAGAGCGGCTTCTATTACGGGAACCTCAAGGACGGCT
>WNGA01006017.1_pt1 | contig 17408 bp, 13 predicted proteins | sample 5400061 | NCBI WGS metagenome assembly WNGA01 (sample SAMN13153366, study PRJNA577476) | soil metagenome | isolation source: 100 cm soil or saprolite under grassland replicate 2 | place: USA:California | collected 2016-06-15 | reverse complement strand
CTGTCGCCGCTAGTGGCGGGCATGGAATTCAGAATCGCGTTCGAGCGTCTGACGATTGACGAAAAGGCGGTCGCGGACGCTATTGAAGCGACAATGCCGTGCGAGGTAGCGGATGGGCGCGCCGATTTGGCAGGGAAGTATGTCGTGAAAGAGACCTGGGAGGAGCGAGAACTGAGACATGAGGAAGAGACCAAGTCGCAACTGTTGGAGGCTCTCCGCGTCTGCGACTGGAATCAGGCCGCGGCGGCGAGAGAATTGGGCATGAGCAGGCAGGCTTTCTGGAAACAACTCAAACGTAATTTGCCACTGCGCTTAATTCCCTGCGGAGGCCGTTTCAGATCCTAATCCCACCATGAAAACGATACTGAGCTAAAAAGGCGCATAAACGCCTGAACGTGAATTTGTTTATCACTTTTCCCCTTCCCACCTTTTCCCCTTCCCACGATGATCTTGGAGTGGCCCTACGCAAGGAAGCCGGTTGTTTCAAATTATCTATTGCTTTCCCATACAAGCTGTGCCATCCTTCCTATATATTCCCCATAGAAAGATTCAAGAAACTGGAGGCGAAGACAATGAATGAGAAAGCCGATGTCTGGCAGGGCACGCTCGCGCTGATGGCGCTCAAGACGCTCGAAGCCCTGGGGCCGCTGCACGGCTACGGCATTGCCCGGCGCATCGAACAGACCAGCGAGCATCTGCTTTCGATCAATTACGGCACGATCTATCCGGCGCTGGTCAAGCTCGAACAGGAAGGCTACATCGCCTCGGAGTGGGGCGCGTCCGACAACAATCGCAAGGCCAAGTTTTACAAATTGACGCGCGCGGGCCGCAAACGGCTGGTCAAAGAAACGGAGAAATGGGAGACGACCACCGCCATTCTGGCGCGCTTCTTCGCGCCGCCGCAGGAGTCGTGATGCACATTCGACAGCTACGAGGTTATGTGGCGCGATTCTTCGGTCTGTTCGACCGCGGGCGGCGCGAGCGCGAATTCGCCGAGGAGTTGGAAAGCCATCTGGCGCTGCACATCGAAGACAACCTCCGCGCCGGGATGTCGCCGGAAGAGGCGCGCCGGCAAGCGCGGATCAAACTCGGCGGCGTGACGTGGACACAAGAGCTTCATCATGAACAGAGAGGATTACCGATGCTCGAGACGCTCTGGCAGGACTTACGCTTTGGCTTGCGGATGCTGCGGAAGAATCCGGGCTTCACGTTGATTGCCGTGCTCTCGCTCGCCCTGGGCATCGGCGCGAACACGGCGATCTTCAGCTTGATTGACACGGTGTTGCTCAAAATGCTGCCGGTCAAAAATCCCGAACAATTGGTTTTCCTCGAACGGGGCGACGTTCCGCCCGGCCCGCAGCGCGCTCTTTCCCACGCCTTCTTTGAGCAGGCGCGCGCACAGCACGAGACGTTGGCCGGGGTTTGTACTTTTGCCGTTGGGAATCCACGCGTCAATGTCGTGCTGGATGGGCAGGCGGAATTGGCTAAGGCGCAGCGGATTTCCGGCAGCTTTTTTGCGGTGCTGGGCGTCAATGCGCTGCTCGGCAGAACGATCACCGAAGAGGACGACAAAGTTCCCGGCGCGCATCCGGTCGTAGTGCTCAGCCATCGTTACTGGCAACGGCGCTTGGCACGCGATCCTGGCGTCGTCGGCAAAAGCATCGTGGTGAACGGGCATCCATTCACGATCATCGGCGTCACGCCGCCGGAGTTCTTCGGCGCCGTCGTGGGCGACGCGCCTGATCTGTGGGCACCGATGATGATGTCCGAGCAAATCTATCTGGGATATTCAATGAAGCAGTATTTCAGTCAACCTGTGTATCCCGTGTTAGCGCGACTGAAACCGGAAGTGAGCGAACAACAGGCGCGCACGCTTCTGACCGGGCTTTGGCAACGAACGGTGTTGGCAGAGATTGACGGCATTGAATTGTCACCTCAACGACAACAGGAGTTGCGACAGCAAACCATCGTGTTGCAACCCGCGAGTCAGGGGCTGGCAACACTACGCGCGCAGTTTTCCGAACCGCTGCGCATCCTGATGGCGGTCGTCGGATTGATCCTGTTGATTGCCTGCGTCAACGTCGCCAATTTGTTACTGGCGCGCGCGACGGCGCGACAGAAAGAGATTGCCGTGCGGCTGGCGTTGGGCGCGAGCCGCTTGCGGCTGATGCGCCAATTGCTGACCGAAAGCCTGTTGCTCGCCGGACTGGGCGGCGCGTTGGGCTTGGCGTTCGCGTGGTGGAGCCGTCAGTTTTTATTGGCGCTGGTAGCGAGCGGGCGCACGCCGATTGCGCTGAACGTCACGCTGGATGCGCGCGTGCTCACGTTTACCGCAGCGGCTTCGTTATTGGCTGGCGTGTTGTTCGGCCTTGCGCCCGCGTGGCGGACAACCCGTGTGGATTTGACGCCTGCGCTCAAAGACAGTGCTCGCAACAGCGAAAGCGGCGTGCGGCTGGGATTGGGTAAATCGCTGGTTGTCGCGCAGGTCGCGTTGTCGTTGTCGTTGCTGATTGGCGCGGGGTTGTTCGTGCGCAGCCTCGGTAAACTCTACACGCTGGATGCCGGCTTCAAAAAGGAAAATGTCTTGCTGGTCTCGACTGATGCGCGAATGATTGGCTATCGAGACAAACAGGTTGCCGCGCTTCATCAACGTCTACTCGAACGCTTCAAAGCGATTCCTGGCGTGCGCTCCGCGAGCCTGGGAGGGGGGCTACTCAGCGAAGGAGGGGCGCTCAATCTAGGCGCTCTGCATATCCAGGGACGGCCTGCGCCCACGCTCGGCCAGAGAGGCACGCGCAGCAATGAGTTTGTTAACGGCGTCGGGCCTGAGTATTTTGAAACTGCCGGCATGACGATTTTGCGCGGACGCAGCTTTACGGCGCGCGATATGGACAGGGAAAGCGGTCAAAAGGCCGTGATCGTGAGCGAAGCTTTCGCGCGCTATTACTTGGGCGAAGCCGACCCGCTTGGGCAGCGCTTCGGTTTCAGCGCGGAAAAGAGCGATGAATTTGAAATCGTTGGCGTCGTTAAAGAGGCTAAGCACGGCAGCCTGCGCGGACAGACGCGGCCCACCTGGTACACGCCCACCTTTGGGCAGAGGGCGACGACTTTCCAACTCCGTACCGCCGCCGATCCGACCCGCATCATCGCCGCCGTCAGACAGGCAGCGCGTGAAATTGAGGCCAACCTGCCGCTCTACAATATCAAGACGCTCGCCACGCAAATTGACGAATCGCTCGTGCAGGAGCGATTGGTCGGCACGATGTCCAGCTTCTTCGGCCTGCTGTCGTTGTTGCTCGCGGCGGTTGGTTTGTACGGCGTGATGGCCTACTCGGTGAGCCAGCGCACGCGCGAAATCGGCATCCGTATGGCGCTCGGCGCACCGCGCAGCGTGGTGTTGCGAATGGTGTTGCGGCAGGGATTGATTTTGATTTTGCTGGGGATCGGTTGCGGCCTCGCGGCATCGCTTGCCGCCACCCGCCTACTTGTCAGTCAGCTTTTCGACATCACGCCCACTGATCCGGTGACGTTCGTCGCGGCGCCAATGCTCTTGCTCATCGTCGCGCTGCTGGCGTGTTTCATACCCGCGCGCCGCGCTACCAAAGTAGACCCGCTCATCGCACTCAGAAATGAGTGAGTGGGTGCTTTCAATCAACGTATTTGTAAGGAGGAAACAATGAAACATCTATTGCTGATGGTGCTTTTGTTCGTCGTCTTTGTGCCGGGCCTCGGTCTCACGCCTATCGGTTCACAGACGAAGACACCAAACCTTTCCGGGACGTGGGGCCTGCAATATATGGGGAGCGAAGCGCCAATCAAGATGACCTTCGTTTTCAAACAGGAAGGCGAGAAACTCAGCGGCAAGTTCTCCGGCGTCGGGCCGAACCCTCCAGGCCCGGTCACTGGCAGCGTGAAAGGGAATAAGGTTGTGTTCGGCTGGGAGATGGCAGGCAACGGGGGAACCACTCAAACCGTTGCGTTCAAGGGCACAATTGAGTCTGCGACCAAGATGACCGGCACGGTGGGCGCCCCGTTTTGCAGTGATTGCAACTGGACAGCGACAAGGAAGAGCAGGAAGACGAGCGACCCAGTGGTACCTTCTCCCGCGCCGGGCCAGTCCCCGAAGCCCCAGCCACGGGCACAGTGAAAGGGAATCAGGTTGTGTTCGGCTGGGAAGCGGAAGGCAACAGGGGGTTCAAATACACTGTTGCCTTCAAGGGCACCATTGAGTCTGCGACCAAGATGACCGGCACGGTGGGCGACCCGTTTTGCGGTAGTGAGGGTTGCGAGTGGACAGGGGTGAAAAAGATGTGGGCGGACTTTCAACCGCAGGTCGCAAACGGCTGGCGAAAGAAACGCGGAAATGGGAGACGACCACCGCCTCCTGGCGCGCTTCTTTGTGCCACCGCAGGAGTCGTGATGCACATTCGACAGCTACGAGGCTATGTGGCGCGGTTCTTCGGTCTGTTCGATCGCGGTCGGCGCGAGCGCGAATTCGCCGAGGAGTTGGAGAGCCATCTGGCGCTGCACATCGCAGACAACCTCCGCGCCGGGATGTCGCCTGAAGAGGCGCGCCGGCAAGCGCAGATCAAGCTCGGCGGCGTGACTTGGACGCAGGAACTTCATCGAGAATAGAGAGGGGTACCGATGCTTGAAACATTCTGGCAGGACTTGCGGTTTGGCCTGCGGCTGTTGCTGAAGCAGCCCGGCTTTGCGCTGGTTGCGGTGTTCGTGCTTGCGCTGGCGTTGGGGGCGAATACAGCGATCTTCAGTGTGATCGAAGCCGTGTTGCTGCGTCCGCTGCCGTACCGCGAGGCTGATCGCCTCTGTGTCTTGTGGAAATCCGTGCCCGCGCGGAGTATCGAATGGGATTGGACCTCCTATCCAACGATTCGGGATTGGAGCGAACAAAGCCGCGCGTTCGAGGAAATGGCGGTTGTTTTGCGACCCGAAGGTTCCGAGGTCAGTTTGCAGACAAACGACGGCCCTGAAAAAATTCAAGGCTCGAAGGTCTCAGGCAATTTCTTCGGGCTACTGGGCGTCAGCCCGCTGCTGGGGCGTACTTTCTCGGCGGAGGAAGCGCGGCAGGGCGCGGATGTGGGGGTGCTCAGTTATAGGTTCTGGCAGCAGCGATTCGGCGCTGACTCTTCTGTGGTTGGGCGAACGCTGTCGCTGGATGATCGCAGCGTCACGATTATTGGCGTGATGCCGTCGGACTTTCAGTTCCCGAACGACCGGGCGCAACTCTGGTTACTTGTGACGGCGGATCATCGCTGGGCGAATTTTCAGAAGATTCGCCTGGCCGACGCGTTCTGCGCGCTGGGGCGTTTGAAATCCGGCGTCTCCATCGTCGCTGCTCGGGTGGAAATGGAGGCCATCGCCGCGCGGTTGGCTCGCGAGCAGGCTGCGACGGATGCGAACCTGAGTGTGCGCGTCACGCCGTTGGCCGAGCAAATCGCCGGCGCGCCAATACGCCGCGCGCTGTGGATTTTGGGTGGCGCGGCACTGTGCGTGCTGCTCATTGCCTGCTCCAACATTGCGAGTTTGCTGCTGGCGCGAGGCGCGACGCGGCAAAAGGAACTGGCCGTCCGTGCCGCGCTGGGAGCGGGGCGCTGGCGCTTGCTGCGCCAGTTGGCGACGGAAAACATCCTGCTCTCACTGTTGGGAGGTTTTGTTGGGTTGTTGCTTGCCGCCTGGGGGCTTCAGGCGCTGTTTACGCTCATGCCCTTCGACCTGCCGCGCGCGAATGGAATTGCGCTCAATGGCAGCGCGCTCGCTTTCACGTTCGGTCTGTGTTTATTGGTCGGCCTGGTGTTCGGAATGCTGCCCGCCGCGCAAACCGGCGGTAAAAATCTGACGGCGCATCTACGCGACGGCAGCCGGACGGTTACTGCTCACCTGGGGATTCAACGCCTGCGTGGATTGCTGGTCACTTTCCAACTTGCTCTCGCCATCGTGTTGCTGACGGGCGCTGGGCTGCTGATTCGCAGCTTCCTGCTGTTGGATGCGGTGAAGCCGGGCTTCGACACTTCGCATCTGCTCACGATGAGCCTGGAACTGCCGTATCCGAAGTATGAGGACGAAGCGCGACGACAAGCTTTTATCGCCGAAGCGATTCGGAAAATTGAGGCGCTGCCTGGCGTGCGCGGGGCAGCGTTTGGCTCTGCCGTGTTCGACAGTTTCAAGGGCCACGTGCCAAACCAGAATCTGGTGATCGAAGGCCGCCCCGTAATGCAGGAGATAGGACGACATGGTGCGAGCGCGGTCAGCGATGACTATTTTCGCGTGATGGGCATTCCGCTGCGGCAGGGACGGCTCTTTACCGCCGAAGATCGTCCTGGCGGCCCGGACGTTGCGATCATCAACGAAACCCTGGCGCGCCACTACTGGCCGGCTGAAAGCCCGTTGGGCAAACGTTTCAAACGGGTGCTGCCGGGTATGGACGCCCCCTGGATTACCGTCGTCGGTGTCGTGGGAGACATCGTCTATAACCGCGATGGCGAGGTGATTCCTGTGTTTTACTGGTCAACCCGGCAACTATCCTGGATTCAGATGAGCTTGGTTGTGCGCACGGCTGTTCCCCCCTTGTCGCTGGCTGGCGCGGTGCGCCAGACCGCGCGCTCCGTAGATTCGGCCATTCCCAATATTGAAATCACCACCGTCGAACAAGCCTTAGCCAAGCTCGACCGTTCACGGCGCGCACAAACGTTGCTGCTGGGAGCGGCTGCCATGATCGCCCTGCTTCTGGCGGCGCTGGGGCTGCATGGGCTGCTGAGATATCTGGTCGAACAACGCACACAAGAGATCGGCATCCGCGTAGCATTAGGCGCGCAACGCCGCGATGTCTTGAAGCTGGTCATCAGTCAGGGGATGACATTGGCGTCGGCTGGCGTCGCGTTCGGAGTAGTCGCGGCATTGGCGTTAACGCACTTGCTGAAGGGATTGCTCTTTGGCGTGAGTGCGACCGATCCGCTGACGTTCGCCGGCGTCGCGTTGTTGCTGCTGCTGATTGCGCTGCTGGCCTGCTGGATACCAGCGCGGCGGGCGACGAAGGTTGATCCGCTCATCGCGCTCCGCACGGAATAGCAACAACAGGTAAGGAGTCACAATGCACATTCGACGACTACGCGGCTGGCTGGCGCGGTTCTTCGGTCTGTTCGATCGCGGGCGGCGCGAGCGCGAATTCGCCGAAGAGTTGGAGAGCCATCTGGCGATGCACATCGAAGACAACCTCCGCGCCGGGATGTCGCCGGAAGAGGCGCGCCGGCAGGCGCGGATCAAACTCGGCGGCGTGACGTGGACACAGGAACTTCATTGTGAACAGAGAGGATTACCGATGCTCGAAACACTCCGGCAGGACTTGCGGTTTGGCGTGCGGATGCTGCGGAAGAATCCGGGCTTTTCGTCGATTGCGATTCTCACACTCGCGCTGGGGATTGGCGCGAACACGGCGATTTTCAGCGTGGTCAATGCGCTGCTGCTGCGCCCGTTACCTTACGCGGAAGCAGAGCGGCTCGTGCTGCTGTCAGAAACGAGTCCGGGGACGCCGAGGAATTCGGCGTCGTATCCGAATTACGAAGACTGGCGCGCGCGGGCGCAATCGTTTGAAGGCATGGCGATGGCGTGGCCGCAGAATTTTACGCTGACGGGCGACGATAATGCGGCGCGCGTGGCGGGCTATAGCCTCAACTGGAACTTCTTTCCGCTGTTGCGCGTGCAGCCGCAACTCGGTCGCATGTTCACCGAAGCCGATGATCGCTACGGCGCAGCGCGTACCGTCATCATCAGCCACAGTTTTTGGCAACGGCGCTTCGGCGGCGTAATGACTGCCATCGGGCAAACACTCTATCTGACCAATGAAGCGTATACCGTGATCGGCGTGTTGCCGCCGAGTTTTGAGTATTTCCAGCAAACAGATGTGTACAGGCCGCTCAGTTTGACGCTCGCGCCCGATTCGCCGTTCGCCAATCGCGGCGGCAGGGCGTTCAATTTCTTTGCCCTTGCACGTCTCAAACCCGGCGTGACCGTCGCGCAAGCCAACAGCGAAATGGAAGCGATAGGCCAGCAACTGGCGCGCGAATATCCGAAGGCCAACGCAGGCGTCAGCGCGCAGGCCGAACGCTTGCAGGACGTAATGTCGGAAAGCGTGCGTTCTTCGTTGTGGATACTGCTCGGCGCGGTCGGCTTCATTTTGCTGATTGCCTGCATCAACGTCGCCAATCTGATGCTGGTGCGCGCGGCAGAACGGCAAAAGGAACTGGCCGTGCGGCTGGCGCTCGGCGCGGGGCGTTTGCGCATTATGCGCCAATTGCTCAGCGAGAGTCTGTTGCTCGCGGTCATCGGCGGTGCGGTCGGTTTGCTGCTCGGAGACTGGATGCTGCAAGGCTTGCTGGCATTGGCCCCCGCAGGAATTCCGCAACTCAGCCGCGTGGGGCTGGACAACAGTGTCTTGCTGTTCACGCTTGGCATTGCGGCGCTGACAAGCGTGTTGGTCGGCTTGCTGCCCGCGCTGCAAGCTTCCAAAACCGATTTGCAAACGACGCTGAAAGATGGCGGACGTTTAACGACCGGCGCATCGCGCGACCGCGCGCGCAAAGCGTTGCTCGTGGCGGAAGTCGGTTTGTCGCTCGTGTTGCTGGTCGGCGCGGGATTGCTTGTGCGTTCGATGTGGAATCTGCTGCGCGTTGATCCTGGTTTCAATGCCGACAACCTGTTGACGTTGCGCATAGACCTGGCCGGGGGCGGTTACGACGACCAGCGGATGCGCGTGTTTTATGACGAATGCCTCGCGCGGGTGCGGGCGCTGCCCGGTGCGCGTTCCGTGGCATTTACCCATTCATTGCCGATTACCGGCACGAACTGGAGCGGAGAGTTTACTTCCGCCGACAAACCCGCCCCTTCGCACGCGGATTTGCCGCAAACGGATCGCCTGCGCGTCAGTCCGAATTACTTCGAGACGATGGGCATACGCTTGTTGCGAGGCAGGTCGTTCACGTCTGCCGATACGGCTGAATCCACTCCCGTCGTGGTCGTCAACGAAGCGCTGGCGCGCCGCATCTGGCCGAACGAAGACCCTGTTGGCAAGCGCCTCAAATTCGGTTCCCTCGAAGATCAGGGCGATGAAGACAAGCCCTGGCGCGAAGTCGTCGGCGTCGTCAACGATGTCAAGATGAACGGCGTCGCGCAAATCACCACGCTGCAAACCTACCTGCCGTATGCGCAACTACCGAATACATCGTTGGGACTGGTTGTGCGTGCCGAACGCAATCCCGCGGCGTTGGCGAATACGGTCGAGCAAACAATTCACGCCCTGGACAAAAACTTGCCCGTCTTTCGGGTCTTCACCATGGATCAACTACTGAGCAATGCCTTGGCGCAACGCCGCTTGACGTTGGTCTTGTTGGCAAGCCTCGCCGCGCTGGCGCTGTTGCTGGCGGCGGTGGGCATTTATGGCGTGCTCGCATACGCGGTGAGGCAACGCACGCACGAACTCGGATTGCGGATGGCATTGGGCGCACAGGCGCGCGATGTACTGACCTTGATTCTAGCGCAAGGCTTGAAGCTCACGTTGATTGGCATTGGCCTGGGCTTAATGGCGGCGCTGGCGTTGACGCGTTGGATGGAAAGCCTGCTCTTCGACGTGCGTCCAACCGATGTGTTGACATTTGCGGTGATTGCGCTGCTGCTCACCGCTGTGGCGCTGCTGGCCTGCTGGATTCCGGCGCGGCGGGCGACGAAGGTTGATCCCCTAATCGCAATCAAATACGAATAGCCGAATCAATTCGGAGTCTAATGGCCATTTCCTGTCAAATATGAATGACTTCTGGCCTGATGATTGCTGCAGCCATAATTCCTGTCGCATACGACAATTTATCTGTCCTGCGACAATTACCTCAGTACGGGCTGAAAGGGACTGTTGAGGTTGGTGCCAGCTCTCATTTCATTGGCGACATTAAGTCTCGGAGATGGGTTCCAGAGCTGATCCACCATATGTGCCAATGATGTCGATGTCCAGCGCACTGGAGCAGACGTTCGGTTCTCAAGAGCTGGAGAGGCTTCACCGGCTCACGGAAGGCGGACCAGCGCCAGCGTCCCTCACAGAGGAGCTTTCGGAGATTGAATCACTTTTCCTCGGCGCCCACGTGTGCGTCAGCAGAGAGCTCGGCCTGGCTCCTGACACATCCATGGGTTCCAATACATCCACGAGCGAAGCTGCGGAACGGTTTGTTACATGGAGGCGCGAACTGAATTCCGATCCCGACCTCAATCTGGACCTACGGGCTATGGTCCCGGTTTTCTATGACGTGGCGCGTCGCAAGCTGAAGGTATGGGCGTTCCTCGGGTGGTCGCGCCGGCCGATCACCGTTTCATTCGCCAGACCACCTAAGGCGACGATTCGGGGTCTGAAAGGCAGGCTGCGGCTCTTTCATCCTACCGTTCGCTGGGGCGCGTTACATGCGGACCTGCAGTATCCAGTCACCGCCGAGCTATACGTTGACCGGATCCTCGATCGCGATGAGTTCCGCAAGATCTGTGATTCGTGCGGCACACGCTCGGAGATTTTGAGACGCCTCGATGCTTCGTGAGCGTTCGGCGCCCCGGTACGACATCGGGTACCAGCGCGCCGAAAGCTCACAGCGAACTTCTCAGACCAGATAGGAGCTGGTGTCTTAAAGAGTCTTTGGCCGTCGGCTCGTCCGGAAGTGGCAGATCGGCTTGACGAGACTTAGCGTACGACTGCTGAGCGCTCCCGCAAATTTCCCGCCAAGCCAGACGTCCCATCCCTGGCGCCAACGCGCGCCCGCTCGTACCAGCGCGTGATTCCGACGAACCACGAGTAGCCCCGCAGCCGTCTCGACCTCCCAGGCGGCGCAAGTCGGATTACCGAAAGCCCAGTTGACCCGGCGTTTCTTCATCGCGGTGATAATAACCCTTATAAAATGATGCCACTGGCCTTGATTACCTATTTGATAATCAAATTGTGCGCTGACTCCTGGGTGGACGTCAACGTATAAGCTGTGACAACGATGCGGAAAGGTTCGGGAGAAATTTTGATTTTTGTTACGGCAATCAAAAGGATTATGGCTATAGCTTCCCTCACCATTAACTCCGCAGACATTTTGAGGGCGCGGGGGCACAATCATTCGGACCGGAGCGCAATCATTGGATCAACCTTCGTCGCCCGCCGCGCCGGGACATAACAGGCTAGCAGCGCAACCGCGGCAAGCAGCAGCGGAATTATCCCAAACGTCATTGGATCAGCAGCGCTCAGACCAAATAGAAAACTCTTCAGCACTCGCGACACTGCCAATGACGCCGCCATTCCAATGATCACACCAATCAACACCAACCACATTCCCTCCCTGATCACCAGCTTCATCACGTCGCGGCCTCGCGCGCCCAGAGCCATACGCACGCCGAATTCACGTGTTCGTTGCGCTACGATGTAAGCCGTTACGCCATATATTCCGACCGCCGTCAACAATAAACCGAGCCCCCCCAAGATGCTAAGCAATGTCACACCCAACCGTTGCTCCCACTGCGATGATGAAATCAATTCGTTCATAGTCGCTATTCGCATCGGCAGATTTTCATCGAGCAATGAGATTTCGCGCCGCAGGGGTTGTATCATGCCGTTCGGATCAATAGATGTGTGTATGATCAGGTTCATGGATTCTGTGTCCTGAAATGGGGTATACAGCATAGGCGGCGGCTCTTCCCTCATGCTGCCAAAATCGACCGAATCTTTTACGATACCGACGATCTCGCTTAACGGATTAGAGGATTCGCCTATGCGCAATTGCTTGCCCAATGGGTCTTCGCCTGGCCAATAACGCCTTGCGAGTGACTCATTGATAACCACAACCTTGTTTCCTCGTTCGCCATCCTGCGCCGTGAACTCACGCCCTCGCACGACTGAGATACCCATAGTATGAAAGAACTGAGAGCCAACCTCATTATTGCTGCAATCAAAAACTGGAATACCCATTGATGGCCTGGCGCTATCCTGCGAGTAACAATCATGCCCTGAAAAATCACTATATCTCTGCGCGATACTAGCCGATTGTACCCCAGGAACCGCTCTGACACGGTCCAGAAGCTGTTGTACAAATTTCACCCCATTCGTTTGGTCGTACCCCACGACCTTCAGACTAAGCCAAAGCACAAGGCGGTTCTCGGTCTTGAAACCCAGATCGATTGCCTGCTCCTTCTGCAAACTACGGATAAATAATCCAGCGCAAATCAGCAAGGGCAGCGATATTGCTACCTGCCCTATGACCAGCGCGCTACGCAAATTAATCGTCCTGGTATGCAGCGCGCCTATGCCAAATTCGTCTTTCAATGCTGGTACGAAGTTAAGCTTAGATATTTGCAAGGCTGGGGCGAGTCCAAAGAGTAGTGAAGTCACCAGCGACAATAACAGCGTAAAACCGAGCACTGGCGCATCCAAACGCAAATCGGGATCGAACGTCGCCATCCGAGGGATGAACGCAATGCACAGACGATTGAACAATGACGCCACTAACAATCCAATCCCTCCACCTGCTAATGCCAGTAGCGCGCTTTCAGTCATCAATAACCGGATCAGGCGAAGCCGGCTGGCCCCTAACGCCATTCGAATCGCAATCTCTTTACGCCGTACCGATGCGCGCGCTAGCAGCAAGTTGGCCAGGTTGGAGCAGGCGATCAACAACACGATCCCGGCGATCGCCCCCATCAATGTCGTCGCCTTCGTGACCTGCCGCCGCATGTCTCCAGTGTTTCCTATATATATCCCCTCCGGACGAATCAATCTGAATCTATTGTCTTCATTCGGCCCATCAGAGCGAGGGTTGAATGTCTCTATGGCTGCTTGCGCCTGCGAAAGAGATACACCGGGTTTAAGGCGCCCGATAGGGGAAACCGGCCCGAAGCTTCGAAGTTCGTCAGCGGAATCAGGCTCAAAGTCTCGAAGGTCGTCTGCGCGTTTGATCTCATGTTTCACTCGCGCGCTCATCATCAGCGGAATCCATACGCTGGTCAGGTATGGCGTAACCATGCCTTTAAATCCTTGAGGCGCGACGCCAATAACAGTGAAGCGATGTCTGTTTAAGGTTATTGTCTTGCCGATCACATCAGAGGCGCCGCTCAGCCGGCTCTGCCAAAATCTGTAGCTCAACACAACAACAGGATGCGCATCGGGGATCCGGTCTTCTTCCGGCAAAAATGTGCGGCCCAGCGTGGGCTTCGACTTAAGCACATCAAAGTAATTGCCAGAAACCAATTCGCCCGAGATAAACTCACTTTGGTCTCGATTACCGAAGCTAAAGCGCACGTATTCGAAAGCCGCTAAATCCGACAGAACTCCATTGTTCTCGCGAATCCTGACAAAGTTTCGATAAGGAATTGGCAAATTCCGCTCGTCTTGAGTAAGCACGACAAGCTGATCCGCCTGAGGGACCGGTAAAGATCGTAAGAGCAGGGTATGGACCATGCTGAATATTGCCGTATTCACTCCGACGCCTAACCCAAGACAAAGCGCTGCAGCTAAAGTAAACCCATAATTTTTCATCAGCATTCGCGCGCCGTAGCACAGGTCTTGCCAGACCTCTTCCAAGAGGCGGACGCCACGCACGTCCCGGCTTTCTTCCTTTACCAGCTCGACACCGCCAAAACTGCGGAGCGCTGCGTAACGCGCATCTTCCGGGGTCATTCCGCGAGCGATGTTCTCCTCGATCTCCCTTTCCAGGTGAAACTGCAGTTCCGCTTGCAGTTCGTCTTCCATTTTAGACTTGAAGAAGAGCGCCCGTAATCGCAGTCTGAGCTTGTTGAGCATGGCCATCCCCTTCCATTCAGGACGTTTTCAGAATCAGTTCCACCGCCCCGGTGAATCGTCTCCACGTCTCGGTCTCAGCCGACAATTGTTTCCGGCCGGCGGCGGTCAGTTTGTAATATTTCGCCTTCCGATTGTTCTCCGACGCTCCCCACTCGGAAGCGATCCAGCCTTGCGCCTCCAGCCGGTGCAGCGCCGGATATAACGACCCCTGGCCCACCCGCAGTACATCCTGCGAAATCTGCTGTATGCGTTGAGCAATGTCCCATCCGTGAGTCGGCCCGGACTGAAGCGTCTTGAGTACTAGCAGATCAAGTGTTCCTTGCAACAAATCGGTTTGTGTCTTTTTCATATGCCCCCTCGACAATCGATAAGGCAGAGCGTAGTTGACGATTTGTCGAGTGTCAACAGGAAAGGAGAAAGCGTGACCGAAACCAATCATCCGAGGATGGAACGCCAGCACGGCTGAGCACGTACCTGACTGAGTACGTCAATTGTTTCGGCTCTTACACGCTTGATTTGAATCGCAGCACTCCGGTACCGGATTAAAGTTGAGGTGAAAAATTCTCCAGGAGGCCCGAATCGATCGATTGTCGAGGATACCTCAAGGGCGTGAGAATTCGAAGAGTGTCATGGCATTTACTGGCTTACTTTCTGCGAAATGAGCGATGCCCGATCGTGGGCCGAACAGCAACCGCTTGAGACGGGAGAGCGAAGCGTTCTTCTGCTGAAGCAATGTGATCAAACGAAGCAGCAACCGAAGCAGTCGGGCCAGCAACTGCGCGTCTCCATCGCGAAGTTGTCCTCGCTCGATCCGTGTAATAAGCGCCTCGATCTCTGCGGAGTCAGCCGAATTTTAGTCCGGATCTTTCTTCATAAGCGACGGCGCCGATTCTACGCAGCGCGCCGCTCGGAGGCGAGAGCTAGCGAGCCCATTTTGCTTTTTTCAAACTCGTTTCCCGCAAGCACACCCATTAATGCGGAGTCATCACTTCGGAGTCACCTTTGGAGTCACATGGATCAGAGCGCCGGGATTCGCGTCTTCCAGCAACCACAGCGAACCGTCGGGCGCTTGTTCCACATCGCGAATACGTTTGCCGACATCCCAGCGCTCGGCCGTCTTGGCTCCACCTTTACCGTCGAAGATGATGCGATTCAGCGTCTTCGTCGCCAGGCCGCTGATAAAGCCGTTGCCGTCCCATTGCGGAAAAGTTTTGGTACCGTGGTAGAACATGAGGTTGCCCGGCGCGATCACCGGTACCCAATAGAGGACAGGCTTCACAAAGTCGGGCCGCGTGTCGTGACTTGGAATCGGCACCTCGTTGTAGTTCATCCCGTAGGAGACGAGTGGCCAGCCGTAGTTTTTGCCCTTCTCGATCAGGTTCAGCTCGTCGCCGCCGCGGGGTCCATGTTCAACCTCCCATAATTCACCGGTTGGCGAAAGCGCCAAACCATACGGTGCGCGGAAGCCAGTAGCCCAGGTTTCTGCAGGCGTCAGGTTGGGGCCGGGAAAGGTATAGGTGCTCACCGGCTTCGCTGTCTTGGCAACTTCGGTGTCCCGTGGCGGATCGATGAGCTGAATGGTGGCGGCGCCGGTTTTGCCGAAGTTGGGATTGCCCGGGGCTGGTTTGCCATCCAGCGTTAGCCGCAGAATCTTGCCTACTGGCTGGTCCGGATCCTGGGCCGGGATCATACGCTGGCGGTCTCCAACCGTCATGAACAGATACTGACCATCGGGCGAGAAAACGACCTGCCCGCCTGCCTGGCCCCCCATCCCTTTGGGCATCTGGCGCCACAGCACATTGAAATCCAGCAATCTATTACGTCGGAAGTCCAGCTTGGCGCGTGCCAACACCTGGCCGCCGCCATAGTCACCCGGCTCGATATAGGTGAGATAAATGCTTTCGTCGGTGGCGAAATGGGGAGAGACGTAAACGCCCAGCATGCCGTTCTGGTTCTGCCAGTAGACGGGGGGCGTATTGCCCAATGGCGCGATCTTTTCTCCCTGAGGCGAGACCAGCCAAACGGGCCCGATCTTTTCGGTCACCAACATGCGCCCATCCGGGAGGAACGCAATCCGCCAAGGTAGCTCAAACGTGGCAGTCGTGGTCAGCTGAAAAGGCAGTGTGGCTTCGGCTTCCTGTTTGCCCACATTGGTTTGGGCCCAAACAGCCGACGACGCCAACGTGAGAAGCAGCGCTACTCTCGCTAATTTTATCATCATCATTCTCCTCGCTTCATTTTTGAAAGACGTAGTTCAGTATATACCAGTCGATGGTCGCTCGAGGCCCGTCAGCGTGGGGATGCGGACCTGGACGAACGGTTCAATCTGATTCACCAGCTGCCGCCCACTCTCTGCGATCGAGCGACCCGCCTCACGATCCACGTCACAGCGCGTCCGATGAAGGGCTTATAACAGCCGACAATTTTGTCAGGCTTTGAGTAAACCGTTTCGCAAATGGCAACCCAATGAGCGCCTCGATTTCAGCAGGGTCTGTCGAATTTGGATCCAGGTCTTTCTTCATCGGCGATGGCGCCGATTCTACACAGGGCGCCGCTCGGAGGCGAGAGCGATCGGAGCGTTTTTGAGATTGTCACGCTTCTTTGCCGCAGGGAGACTGACGAGATCAAATTTCAGGAAAAGTACTTTTGTGACGTGATCAATAAGTCACTGAAACGCCAAGATCAACGCTGTCGGCTGCGAGGCGCTTTCTTGCTCGCGGCCTTCTTCTTTGCGTGATTGTCGGGCGACAACTTCTTTGGCAATTCGAGATCGTCGTCGATCAGAACGTCGGTGGAAATGCCCGCTACCCTCGCATACTTCAGCAGGACTTTAATCGGCGGCTCACGATAGCCTCTCTCCCACAGCGAGATGCGGGTGTGGTGGTAGTAGGGGGTCAAATCCAGATGGCGCAATAATTCCGTTTGTGAAAGCCCCAGCGCAGTGCGGATGCGAATGAGTTTTTCCGCCAAATGGATCGTTTTTTCACGCGGATCACTGTTCATGTACCCTCGGCTCAGTTTCATCCCTTGTGTTTATTCCTAACAGCCTCATGAGTATACAATCACTGTATGCAGTTGTATACCTTTACATATGTATATATCATATCATGGCTGACGTCGGCGCCGGCAGAGGAAATTCGGCCCGAAGCGCTTTGCTTCAGCAAAGCAGGCTATGAGAGTAGACGCGCAAAACCAGGAAAGCCTCACTCAAGCTGAACATCACAGGATTGTTCCCCTCAGCGTCCCCGCGCCGAGGCTGACGAGTGACGATGCCGGCGTCACACTGTCGAACGGCAGTCGGCTGGAGTTTCGGTCGCGCGAGATGCGGAGGGTCCTTGACGCCCTCATTATGCGCATGATTTTGGGCGGGGACATCCTGTTCAGGGGGAGACAGGAACTGGCAAGGATCTGATGGCGCGCCTGGCGCACGACCTCAGCGGGAGGTCCGGGCGGTTGGTCAAAGTAGATTGCCCGGCGATGACGGAGTCCTTGATCGAAAGCGAGCTGTTCGGACACGAGAAGGGGGCCTATACCGGCGCCGGCAGTCGACACGTCGGTCTGATAGAAGAAGCTCAGGGCGGGACAGTGTTCT
>WNGA01006015.1_pt1 | contig 17409 bp, 15 predicted proteins | sample 5400061 | NCBI WGS metagenome assembly WNGA01 (sample SAMN13153366, study PRJNA577476) | soil metagenome | isolation source: 100 cm soil or saprolite under grassland replicate 2 | place: USA:California | collected 2016-06-15 | reverse complement strand
TGCGAACTGATCATCTGCGCTTACGAGCGGCTCGCGGACGCAGGCGCGGAATTAGTGCTGACACCGGAGCTGGCGCTTACAGGATATCCTCCGCAGGATCTTGTTTTCAAATCGCGGTTCGTCCCGGAAAATCTTGCTCTGCTCGAAAAACTGCAAGCTCAGGTGGGAAAATCAGCGCTGCTGGTCGGATTTGTTGATCGTAATGAGGGACGCGGCAAACCGTTTCGCAACGCCGCTGCTTTGCTCGAACGCGGCCAACCAATCCGCAAAATCTACAAATCACTCTTGCCCACTTACGACGTCTTCGATGAGGAGCGCTACTTCGAGCCCGCCGATCGGGTTGAGCCATTTGATGTCCACGGAAAAAAAATCGGCGTGACAATTTGCGAGGACATTTGGACAGAACACTATCTCCCGCGACCACTATATGATTGCGAACCAGTGCGCAGCCTGGTGAAGCAAGGCGCGGAGATAATCGTCAATCTAAGCTCTTCGCCGTTTAGCTTGCATAAACCAGCGATCCGCTACGAACTCGTGGCGGGTCTTGCGCGAGCACATCAACGGCCAATCTGTTACTGCAATCTCATCGGCGGCAACGATCAACTCGTGTTCGATGGTGATTCGATCGCGGTGAATCCCGCCGGCAACTTGATCGAGCAACTGGCTGCGTTTCGCGAGGACGAGAAAGTCGTCGACACCGATTCGACCGAGACCATCGAATTCCGCGAAGCCAAAACGCCGGAGCAACTTTTCGCCGCGCTTTCGCTCGGGCTTCGCGATTATTGCCGCAAGTGCAACTTCCGGTCCGCAGTAGTGGGCCTGAGCGGCGGCATCGATTCCGCAGTCACTGCCGTCATCGCAGCCGATGCACTGGGTGCTGAAAACGTGACAGGCGTTTCCATGCCGAGCCCGTACTCGTCGCGCGGCAGCATCGATGACGCCCGCGCGCTCGCTCGCAATCTCGGGATCAAATTTCTCGAAATCCCGATCGCAGAGACCTTCAAAGTTTTCAAAGCGCAGTTCAAAGAAATTTTCAAAGGTCTGCCAGAAAACGAGACGGAAGAAAACATGCAGCCGCGCCTGCGCGCGATGACGCTCATGGCGCTTTCAAACAAGTTCGGTCACCTAGTCCTTAGCACCGGGAACAAGAGCGAACTGGCCGTCGGTTACTGCACGCTCTACGGCGACATGGCCGGCGGGCTGGCCATAATCAGCGATGTCCCGAAAACGATCGTTTACGAGCTGGCGCGCTGGATAAACTCCGAGTATGCGTCGCGAGCGGGCCGCCAGAGCGAGATCATCCCAAGCTCAACCATTGATAAGCCGCCCAGCGCAGAGCTGAAGCCGAACCAAAAGGATCAGGACACACTGCCGCCGTACGAGATTCTCGATCAGCTTCTTCAGCTTTACGTCGAAGAAAACCTCAGCGCACGCGACATCATCGCCCGAGGCTTCGATGAAAGAACCGTGCGCTGGGTCCAGCGTCGCGTCGACCTGAACGAATACAAGCGCGAGCAGGCCGCGCCCGGATTGAAAGTGACGAGCCGCGCGTTCGGAATCGGACGCAAAATGCCGATCGCGCAAAAATATGTCGATTAAAGTCACCTGGTCGCGGCGCGATACCGCCGCGCGTACGAGCGGATGAGATTGCCAGCAGCCTTCGGTCTCAAACCTTTTCCATAAGGCTTCTAGCGGAGCGAAATCTTTTAATTATCTGGTAGCGGAGTATCGAAAATTTGAGAAGGGTAATCGCCACAATCATGAAAACAATTACGCCGAAGCCGTTTGCTCTCTACTTTGCGATCCTCGCGCTTAGCGGGACCGTCTGCGCACAAAACGATTTGAACCTCCCTGATGTAAGCCAAGCTGCCGAGGTCAAACAGCGTATCGCTTTGACGGATATCACGGTGAAGTATCATCGCCCGTTGGTGAATGGACGAAAAATCTGGGGTGGCCTTGTTCCGTACGGAAAAGTTTGGCGCGTGGGTGCAAATGAAAACACAACGATTGAATTCAGCGATCCGGTTTCGATAGAGGGGCAGCCGCTAGCCAAAGGAGTTTATGGTCTGCACATGATCCCTAACCCGGATTCGTGGACGGTCATCTTTTCAAAAACCAACACGGGCTGGGGAAGCTACAGCTATGACCAGAAGGAAGATGCCTTGCGTGTGAATGTAAAACCAAGGCCCCTCGCTGAGGCGAAAGAGGCGCTTGAATTCGACTTCGAAGATTTGAAACCAGATTCGACGGCCGTGACGCTGAAGTGGGAGAAATTGGGTGTTCCCTTCACCGTCTCGATTAAGGACGCGGAGCAGACCCTGCAAAACATCCGGGCGCAACTAAAGGGTCGCGGTCAGTTTACCTGGCAGGCTTTGGATGAAGGGGCGCAATTCTGCTTAACCAGAAAGATTAATCTCGATGAAGCGTTGCGCTGGGCCGATGCATCAATCCAGAATGAGGAAAGGTTCGATAATCTCAGCACCAAAGCGGATATCCTCAAAGCTCTGAACCGTCCGGATGAGGCGAAAGCCACCTGGAGTCATGCCGTCGAAATTGCCACCGCACCGCAACTCTATTCGTATGGCCGACGCCTGCAGAGTCAGAAGCAGGGCGCTGAAGCGATGGAGATTTTCAAGGAGGTCGCTAAACGGTTTCCGCAAGGAGTCTTCGGATATCTAGCTCAGGCGCGCATCAAGTCTGCAGCAGGTGATTTTGCCGGCGCGGCGAACGACGCGAAGCAGGCCCAAGCTGCCGCTCCGACGGATGCGCAGAAACAGAGTATCAAGGCGCTGATCGATCGGCTCGAGGCGAAACAGGATATAAACAAATAGCGTTCGCGCATGCTATCCTCGGACAAGGGGCGATAGCGCTCGATCGAACGTTCACAGCCGGGAGTCTGACGTTGCATCTGAAGCACCAGAGTATCTTGCGCTGTTGGCGAGCAGCCGTTTGCATTGCGATTATCGCCATTCGATGCATCGCCAATTCGGCGGATGCGCCGCCGTTGCTACTTCCTGAACCGATGAACGCCAGCGAGATTCAGCTCGCATTACAAAAGCTGAACATTCTTGGTCGGGTCCTTTACATTGCGGCTCATCCCGATGACGAGAACACAAATCTGATGGCGTTGTGGGCGAACGGCTCACTTTATGAGAGCGCTTATCTGTCGATAACTCGCGGGGATGGCGGTCAGAATCTGATCGGACCGGAACTGCGCGAGCGCCTCGGCGTTATTCGAACAGAGGAATTGCTGGCGGCGCGACGGATCGATCATGCGAAACAGTTCTTCTCACGAGCAATCGATTTCGGTTTTTCAAAGACTGCTGAGGAGACAATGCGCATCTGGGACCACGACAAAATTCTGTCTGATGTAGTTTGGGTGGTCCGCAAGTTTCGGCCGGATGTAATCGTGACCCGCTTCAGTCCGGAGGATCAACTGACGCATGGCCATCACACAGCGTCAGCGATTCTGGCTCAGGAGGCGTTTTCGGCTTCAGGTGACCCAAATCGTTTTCCTGAGCAGCTGGCTTTCGTGAAACCCTGGCGCCCGGCGCGACTGGTTTGGAACACGTCTCCATTTTTCTTTTCGAACCGCAACCTTCCTTTTGATCCGACGGGCCTGATCGTTTTAGAAGCGGGCGGTTACAATCCGCTTCTCGGCAAAGCTTACACTGAGATTGCGGCAGCCAGTCTGAGCATGCACAAGAGCCAGGGCGTAGGCAGTCCGCCGCGACGTGGAGCGCGAAAAGAATATTTCAAACTGTTGGAAGGTGAGCCGATGACAAGCTCCCTTTTCGAGGGGATCGATACGACTTGGTCGCGCGTTGCGAATTCGGAATCGATTGCTACACAAATTCGTCAGATCATTTCGAACTTCCGCCCAGGCGATCCAGCCGCTTCCGTGCCTGAGTTGTTGAAGCTGCGGCAGGCAATGAATGGGATAAACGATGACTTTTGGGTCCTGGAGAAGAAAGCTGAGTTGGATCAAATCATCGCTGCATGTCTCGGCCTGCATGTGGAAGCCTCGACAACGAATGAAGCCGTCACGCCAGGGCAGACGGCGAAAATAAAGCTGGAGACAATCAACCGCTCCGATATTCCAGTCAAAATTCAGCAGGTACGATTTCCAAACTCCGGCGAGTCGACGAAAATTGATGCGCCGCTTCCATCGAACGAGCTCGTTACAAAGGACCTGTCGTGCAAGATCCCGGAGAATACTCCCTATTCTCAGCCGTACTGGCTTCGTAAACCTGGAGCGCTCGGTGCCTTCGCTGTGGACGATCAAAAACTGATCGGGCTGCCGGAAAACCCACCCGATCTTCCGGTGCAGATTGTCCTGCAGGTTAACGGAAAGGAACTCCGCTACGTCGTAGATACGAAGTATCGCACTGTTGATCCGGTGGCGGGCGAACTGCGTCGGCCGCTCGTAATAGCACCACCCGTTTTTGCGAACGTCGCGAACAGCGTCTTCGTATTTCCGACGAACGAATCAAAACCTGTTTCAGTACATCTCACGGCGGCCACCGGTCCTGTGAAAGGAGAACTTAAACTGGCTGTGCCGCAGGGGTGGAAAGTCGATCCGGCGTCCGTACCGATAGATTTGAAGGGAGCCAATGCCGAGACCGTGGCCACGTTTACCATCAAACCACCAGATCAGAACAGTGAAGGAACGTTACAAGCTATTGTTTCAATCGACGGCCGCGAGTACTCGTTCGAGCGCGTGCGCATTTCATATCCGCACATTGGCGTGCAGACGCTAATGCCGCAGGCGGAAGTTAAACTTGTTCGAGCTGATATCCGCAGGAAAGGCGATCGCATCGGTTACATTCCTGGTGCCGGCGATGATATTCCGGAAAGCCTCCGACAGATTGGCTACTCAGTGAAGATTTTGAGTGAACCGGATATCACAGCAAACAACCTCGCACAGTTTTCTGCCGTCGTGCTAGGGGTGCGCGCCTGGAACACCCAGGCGCAAATTTCCAACTGGTTACCTGAGCTGTTCGCCTATGTAAAGAATGGCGGAGTTGCCATCGCCCAGTACAACACCCTCGCGGATCTTAAGGCCGAGCAACTGGCGCCGTATCCATTGGAAATTTCGCGCGACCGCGTCACCGACGAAGACGCAGAGGTGCGGATTTTGGCGCCCAATCACCCGCTCATGACGTCGCCAAACAAGATCACGTCGAAAGATTTCGAGGGATGGGTTCAGGAACGCGGACTTTATTTTCCCAAGACGTGGGACGCCGCTTGGACACCGATCCTGTCGTGCAATGATCCAAACGAAAAGCCGCTCGACGGTGGCCTGCTCGTTGCGAAGCTAGGCAAGGGTTTTTTCATCTACACGAGTTACTCCTGGTTTCGGCAATTGCCGGCTGGCGTGCCCGGGGCTTACCGATTATTCGCGAACATGTTGTCATTGGGAAAATGAAGAGGGACGATAATAAGCCAGACGCGCGTTCCTGGCGCAAAGCGTACGGCCTGGCGCTTTCGCTCTTTGCAGTTGAGGTAGTGCTCCTCTACCTCTTCACTCTCCGGTTCTCGTGAACCGGTTAGATTATTTTGTTCTCATCGCCACGATTCTGGCGATCCCGCTTTACGGCCTCTGGCGGACCCGTGGCAGCGCCTCCTTAGGCCAATATCTGAAGGGCGATGCCAGTATTCGGTGGGCCACGATAGGATTGTCCGTGCTGGCGACGCAGGCTGGGCCGATCACGTTTCTATCGATGCCGGGCCAGGCCTACGAGAGTGGCATAGGTTTCATCCAGAACTACTTTGGGCAACCGCTCGCGCTCATAGTTGTGTGCGCAGTGTTCGTTCCAATTTACCAGCGGCTGAAAGTTTATACCGCCTATCAATATCTCGGTGAGCGATTCGATCGAAAGACTCAGCTGCTAGGTGCGTTTCTGTTTCTCGTTCAACGAGGGATCGCTGCTGGGATCACGATCTACGCGCCGGCCATTGTTCTCTCCACCTTGCTCGGGTGGCGCTTGAACCTGACCATCTGGTTCGCGGGCGGACTGGTGATTATCTACACGGTCATGGGCGGGACGAAAATTGTAAGCATCACTCAACGCTACCAGATGATTGTGATTTTGGTCGGCATGGCGATCGCATTTGCGGTCGCGGTTTACCGGCTCTCGCCCTATTTGTCGTTTGAAAACACGCTCTTGGTTGCCGGCAAAATGGGAAAACTGGAGGCGGTCGATTTCTCCGTCGATCCGCACAAGCGATATACATTTTGGTCGGGCCTGATTGGCGGTTTTTTTCTCGCGCTTTCGTATTTCGGAGCGGATCAATCGCAGGTCCAACGATATCTCGCGGGAGGCTCGCTCAAAGAGAGTCGTCTCGGATTGCTCTTCAACGCCGCGGTAAAGGTGCCCATGCAGTTTTTCATTCTGCTGCTAGGCGCGATTGTCTTCATGTTTTATCAATTCGAGAGGCCGCCCGTCTATTTTAATCAGCCGGCGTACCAGCGTGCGGCAGAGAATGGCTACGGGCCACAGTTAACGGCGTTGCAGACGCGATTCGATGACGTCTTCATGCAAAAACGCGCTGTCATTCGCGCGATTTCGCGTACATCGTCGAACGAGCGCGATCTGGCGATGACGAAGCTGCGCGAGCTCGACGTGCAGGCGCGCAAGTTGCGCGATCGAACCAAGGCAGTTCTCGAGCAAGCGGGCGTCGATCCAAAAAACAAGGACTCCGATTATGTATTCATCACTTTTATTCTTCAACAAATGCCGCACGGGCTTGTCGGATTACTCATCGCAGTGATTTTGTGCGCGACCATGTCGGCGACGGCAGCAACTCTGAATGCTCTTGGTTCCACCACGGCTATCGATTTTTATCGGCCGTTGATTCGGCCGAACGCGAGCGACCATCATTATGTGGTCGCTGCGAAAGTACTTACCGCAGCGTGGGGTTTGATCGCCATAGGCGTCGCTTCATTTGCCAGCTTGGTCGAAAATCTAATCGAAGCAGGCAACATTCTGGGCTCGGTGTTCTATGGCAGCATCCTCGGTCTCTTTTTGGCAGCTTTCTTTATTCGACGAGTTACCGGATCGGCCGTGTTTTTCGCGGCGCTCTTTGCACAAACGCTTGTTTTCGTCCTCTTCGCGACGACGAACATCGGTTACCTCTGGTATAATTTTATTGGGTGCGCGGCAGTACTGATCCTGGCGACGATCCTACAGCGAACGATCTTTCGCGGCACGGAAGCTCACGCTGCGGTATAAAGCTCGATCTGAGCAATGGATCACCCGATCATTTGTTTCGGTCAGCAACCGTGCGGATTTTTTCCCAAGCGATTTTTGTTCGCTAAGATTCTGACCGCGCGTCGTCTCCAAAAGGAAATTGGCGGAGAAGTCGTCTTTTTCTTTCACGACAGTGATCATGACCCGCGCGAAACGACTACCATCTTGCGAGATCAAAAAAGCAAGCAGGAAGTAGCGCTGAACTTTCAATTCGAGAATCGGATCCAAAAGCAGTTTTCGCCTTTGTATGCCAAAAGTGTCCTTCCGGAATGGCAGGAGAAAATCGCGCGCCAGCTTCCAAATTATGTTCGGCCTGCTTTGGTCGCACATTTCAAGGAGACCAAATGTTCGAATGTCGCCGACTTTTGTCTCGAGATGTACACGCGAATGGGATTGCTGGACGGTTTACGGGTCGAGCGATCAAGTGCACCAGAGTTCAGAGGACGTGCTGTGGTCGTCTCAGACTACTTCGTTGATCAGCGCTATGAAGGAGAAATCGTTCGTGCACGTTATCGCGACGGGAAATTGCTGTTGCATAAAGGAGGCGACCGGTTTCTCGAGATTCCCGGAGGAGAATTCGGTCCGGAGCAGATCAGCCCGACGCGCGATACGCGTTTCTGCTGGATGCAATCGGTGATTCAATGCACCCATTACGTCGCGGGTGCCAGCGAGCAGCATTACATCAACAAGGCGGATGCTCCCAAGGTGAAATTCATTAAGCGCGCCGAAATTTCCGACTTCGACAAAGCTTATACGGAGCTGTAATGAAATCGGGGCCACTGAAGATTGGGATTGCATGTTTTCCGTTGATTGGCGGGAGCGGGATTTTGGCGACGGCTCTCGGGTCAGAACTGGCGCGCCGCGGTCATGAAGTTTACTTTTTTAGTTATGCTCAACCCGTTCGGTTAGACCTCCCGCAGGAGGGTCTTCATTTCCATCGAGTCGAAGTTGCACACAATCCTTTGTTTCCCTGCCCCGACTACACTCTACCGCTCGCCGTGAAAATGGCGGAAGTAGCGCGTTCCAAGCAGCTCGATCTTTTTCACGTTCATTATGCGGTACCGCACGCGCTGGCCGCGTGTTTAGCCTCGCAGATCGTAGGACCGTCAGCTCCCCGCATCGTTACAACTCTGCATGGAAGCGATACAACTTTGCTTGGCCAGGATCCCGATTATCGCACCGCCATCGAACATGCTCTGGTGCATTCCGATGCGGTGACGGCAGTTTCAGAAAATCTTCGCAATCAAACCCAGGAAATCTTTCGCTTGAAACGATCGATTGAAGTGATTCCGAATTTTTTCACTCCGAATAAACCGAAGAGAAGCCGCGAGGAAGTTCGATGCGATCTGGGCGTAACCGACAAATTTCTCGTGCTACACATGTCGAATTTGCGACCCATTAAGCGCATCGATCTGCTGCTGCGCACCATTGCTATGTCGGAGAATCTGGCGCGCCTTCGATTGTTTATTTTGGCAGGCGGCCCTTTTAATCCTTACGAGCCACTGCTCGACGAATTGCGCCTTCGGGAGCACGTCATTGTGCGCCAGAACACAGCTGTCGTAGACGAGTATCTGGCGGCCGCCGATGCCGGGCTTTACACATCCGAATACGAAAGCTTCGGCCTGAGCATTCTAGAAACGGTGCTTTACGGTAAACCGGTCGTCGCTTTCAGCGTCGGTGGCATTCCCGAAGTCATCGGAGACTCTTCTCCTTTATATCCCTTCGGCGATGTAACGGCGGCAGCGGCGGCATTGGACGCGTTAATCGAATCTCCAAATTTGGCCCGAGAACTGGGTGAAAAGAGTTGCAAGCGCGCGCTGGAACGGTTCTCAGCAGATCGAATTGTCCCCAGGTATGAAGCGCTGTATCGCCGTGTAGTCGCCGTCCCGTAGCAGGTTAACTCTCTCAGTGGCCTAAAAGATGAACTGCACCGTGCAGGAATCGAACCTGCAACCCAGTGATTAAGAGTCACTTGCTCTGCCAATTGAGCTAACGGTGCAAATTGCTTTTTACGAGGCTAAATGCTACACAAACGTGTATTTTCGTCCAGTAGGTTGCAACGGCACGCGGCGCACGGCACCATTTTGCAGATTCAATAAAACAAAAAGCCACTTTCATTTTGTTGTTGTCAATAAAACGAAAGTGTGCTTTCATTTTATCAATGTCGCAATCCATACCCGAGCGTTGGATAGAACTCCTCAGCGATGAAGACCGCACCTTCCTGAAGCGATTCATCCTCGCGTCAGGTTCGCTCAAGGAGCTCGCTGCTGCCTACGGCATCACCTACCCGACCGTCCGTCTGCGTCTCGACCGGCTCATCGAGAAGATCAAGATCTTCGACAAGAAGGACACCACCGACGACTACGAGCGGCTGCTGCGCGGGCTCTACGCCGAGGGCCGTTTCGAGGCGTCCACCTTTCACCAGCTCCTCAAACACTACCGACAAGAATAGAAACCCTACCATGAAAACGATCCTCCTCCTCCTCACTGCAATCATCTTCACCGCCGCCGCGCGCGCCGACGAGCAAGTGATCTCCACCTTCTCGTGGAAGGAACTCGCCGACGCCGGCAAGCTTACCGTGGGCACGCTCACCGGCGCACCGGACAATGCGCTCAAAGTCGAGAATCGCGGCCCAGGCGCGATGAGCGCGACCGTCCTGACTATCGTGCAGCCGAAAATCACCACCGATTTCTACGCCGTCACCGGCGAAGTGCGCTACGACAATGTGGAGGGTGACGGCTTCCTAGAAATGTGGAGCCACTTCGGCGAAACGGCGGCGTATTTTTCCCGGACGCTCGGTGTGGCCGGGCCGATGGCGAAACTCACGGGCACTTCCGACTGGCGTGCGTTCACGCTCCCGTTCAACGCGAAGGGCGCGAGTTCGCGGCCAAGCAAGCTGATGGTAAACGTCCAGCTTCCTGGCAAAGGCGGCGTCTTCCTGCGGAATCTCAAGCTAGTCCAGAGCACGAGCTTTGACGGCGCCGCGACGCAGACCGGCAGTGGGTGGTCAGATCAAACGGCCAGCATCGTCGGCGGTGTCGGCGGCGCGCTCATCGGTTGCCTTGGCGCGCTAATCGAGTGGCTCGCGGCGCGGGGCAAGGCGCAACGCTTCGTCGTGAATGCCGTCCGCGTGCTCATCGGCGCCGGCGTGGCATTCGCGTTGGGCGGACTTGCCGCCGTCGCGCTGCGACAGCCATACGGAGTGTGGTATGCGCTCCTGTTGCTCGGCGTGCTGGTGGTGATGATCTTCCCGTTTCGTCTCCGCAGTTATCAGGATCGCTACCGCGAATTTGAACTGCGGCGGATGACGTCGATGGACGCGACCGTACGATGAGCCGCTCACACGCGCCGGGTAAGAGGTAGTCTATTGAGTGTCCCGGTGTAATGCCTCACCGAGGACACATTATTCCCCCAGTAAAATGGCAACTTCGTCTTACGCGGACCGTCTGCGTTCTCGAGTCAGCCCGCCTCATGGTGGAGCGGACTCGTGCCTAGTAAGGAGTCTTTGTCCGCTGCGTCTGCCCGACTTACGCCACGACTATGCCCCTTCTTGATCACTGATTCCGCATCGTATACGCCATCATAAGCAGGTCTAAGAGAAAACTGACTTTGAATCAGCGGAACGTCACACGGAGGATTTCTTTGCCGAAAGTTTCAGACTTCTGCCAGAGCGAGATGCACACCGCCAAGTGAACCGGCAAGATGGCAGCTGATCCTTACTTCGAGGTGTCGATGATCTGCTGTGCGTTCCTGATCGCGGACTCGTCCGGCGCTTTGTCTTTCTTCAGGATGTCGATCGTCTTTTGCGCCGAAGCAATAGCTTCCTTTTTGTTGCCAAGCTTCGCCTGAATCTGCGCCTTCTTGTAGTGCATGAAGTAGGCGTCTGGGTTCTTCTCCAGCGCCTGGTCGATCCACCTCGCCGCCTGGTTCATGTCCTTGTTGTTGTCGTAGTAGAAGGCCGCGGCCTGATAGGCGGTGCGCGGGTCGAGCGGAGTCCCTGCGCTAACGACTGCATCGAGTTGGTTGCTTACCTGCTGGACATCGTCCGTGCTCAACTTCACCGGCACGCGCGTTTTATCCCAAAGAAAATTAAGCGTTGCGGAAGCGCCTTTCACATCAGCTAGCTCGATGGTGAACGTCTCGATCGTGACCGGAATCGGTTCCGGCTTCGCCGTGACACGCACGGCATCGTTCTCCTGCTTATAATCGGCCGTGCTCTGCACCTTCGCGTCCTTCGAAATGATGATGGTCCACTCGTCTGCTGTCGGAATCGTGAAGAGTGCGTACTCACCGGCCGGGATCTCCTTGCCGCCGATCATTACCCTGTCGCTAAACTTGATTTTGGTGACCGCGTTGGCGCCCGTGCGCCAGAGCTTACCGTAAGGTACCAGGCCGCCGAAGATCTCGCGATCGTTCTTGTTCGGGCGCGAATAATCCACCTCGACATCGGTCAACCCGACACGCTGTTTCACCACCGAACGCTGGCTGGCAGCAGGGAACTCTATTTTTTTCTCTTCCGCCGCCCACAGAGTGCCGAGTAGGAGCGGTTCCGCCACGACGGGAAGTGCGAACAAAGCGGAAAGGAAAAGCGAACGAAGACGTGAGAATTGGATCATAATATTCGGGATATTTAAGATGTCCTGATTTAAGCGGAGAAGATATTGCGAAGCGGGAGGAGTCAAATCGGCTTGGGCGCCTACCGTTAGCCTTTCGTCGAATGAACGCGGTCAGTAGCGAGTGACTTTGAATCGACTGTGTGGAGATGTTCTTTTACCTGAAATGGAAACATTATCCCATGCCAGCGGGCTGCAAGCTAGTAACCTTCACAGAACTGAAAGTGCATAGGATCCTTTCTGCCTTTGAAGTCACCACCATAAAAGAAACCAGCGTTCTGGAATATTTGCACTACTGCATCAGAAAAGCGCTGAGAGCTTCCCAGTGTATATTTTTCTGGCTCCAAGTCTATAGCGATACCCCATGAGTGAGTGGATGGATGTGTGCTCTTTCCTCTAATCGCGCGTACAGCATAAATACCACCGTAGTTTTGGACCTGATCTTGTAAGCTTGCTGCTTTGATATCTTCAAAGGCCTTCTGGAAATTCTCCACGATCAGGTAGTGACACCGGGCTCGTGTTACCTTTTCACCTTCGTAAAACAACGGGTATGGCAAGGTGAATGCCTCAATGTATCTTGCCTCGAAATTTGGGGTATCAAGATGTCCAAACGTATCAATGATTTCGTCTAAACCTACAGGTGTTGTTTCAAGCATGGATATCTCCTCTCAAATTGGGGATATGGATGGAATTTTTCCGTAATATTTTACGGAATTATTGCGTCCAATCCACTTGCTTGCCTGGGGAGAGTCCGATAAAATCTGAGCATTGACCCCGTTCTATTGCCAGACCCGGTGGCCGGCAAGCCGAAAAAGAGATTGCTCGATCAGGTGCGGGGATGTGATGCGATTAAAACATTACAGCCCGAGGACAGAAACGGATGAATTGATTTCGTGTCAGATGTCGTACGCATTCCCGCTATCCGTTTCAAATCGCAGCACGGACTGGGTACGAGCCAGATGACTTTGAATCGTTTGTTGTGCCACCAAGTACGAGCTTTGGGCCGAGTTGAAGCGGCGCAAGTTTCTAAAGCGGACGGATTGCTTACGCGGTCATCGCGTGGCTGCTGATGCAGATAACGACGCAGGTTTTTCCATTTGTCGGCTTATGGCGCAATCGCACGGTCTTCAGCGGGCTTTGACGCCTGGGCCAATTCGCTGCCTGTTTTGCGATCGCTAATCACAAATGTGTTGTTTTCTCCAAGCGTCGACCACGGCCCGCGCGGTACTTCGCTAAACTCCACGAAGCGCCAGTCGGTCACATCCGTCTCGTTTAATCCGAGATAGTCACGCACAGCGGGAGAGACATCGAGACCCGCGCCTTTGTTCAGAGTGGATTTCGGACGTTGGTTGCCAAATACATATTGCCAATAATCGGTGCGGAAGGGTCCTGCATCTTCCCATTGCGCATAAACCGTTCGATTCCCTTTGCGAATGGCGACCCATCGATCCTTGCAGGTGGAAACGCCGGGGCCTTGGTACGCTTCCTTGAACCACGGAACAACGCGGGGCGCTTCCGGCCGGTGACCAGTGGCTGCCTTGTCGTTGTATGGGAGAGCGCAGTAAAACGGGTTCTGTCGAGGCGTGAACTTTACCGGAATGTAATTGCTGCGATGCGCGGGATTTGGATCGTCAAATCCGCCGTAACTTCTGCTCCAATCTTTGTCCCATGAGCTTTTGCGGTTCGGCACCGGATTGTTTGCGCTCGGCCGCTCGCCGATCCAAAAGACAGTTGTCACAATATTTTTCTTCCACGGATAGCGCTCTCCTGTGGCTGAGGCACTTTGCTCAGTGTTTAAACAACCCGCGATGATCGCTGCCAGGGCGCCGATCCACAGGATCGATACTGCCTTCATCATATGCTTCCTTGTTCATAAAGGAAGCGGGTGCTTATCGAGTCAAGCGCTATCCGAAGCAAATCGCAGCCAAGACCATGCGTTTTGTCAGAAAAGTTCTCCACGAATAAGCTGATTGGTGGAAGCTGGTTTGATCGGGACCGTGTTGCGACCGCAACAATCTATCTCAGATTTGTCGTGCACCGGACGTATTACACAGCCGCGGTGCCGATTCAGTTTAGTCCCTGTTGGAGGGCAGCGACAGACTCGTTGGATCCCCTTGGCGTCGAAGTGTTGAGCAATTCCATGAGGCGCGCCTCGTAAGAATCACACCTGGGGGATTCTCTATTTGGCTTGACCCATTCGGGATGTTGAATCCGCAGGTCGTCGTGAATCTGTTGCCGAAGCTCGGTGTAGGTGTGGATTTGGTGAGACATGGCAATTGACTTGGTGAAAGATTCAAGTGCCCCGCGGAAGGGTTCTCCCAAAGCCTTGGCGGAATCGTCGACCACCGGTGGCGCTGTGAGAGCGCGCCAACAGCCAAGAGAGAATACTCCAAAAGGCGGCACGCAGCTGCTTGCGGTGTGCGCGACGCTGGGCCAACTGGATGACTGCGTAGCGCTGGCGTTGCAGCAACACGGCGAGCAGTCCGCTTTGCGTAAGCGTAAGGGTCCGGGTTGATTTTGTCATAACGTGGTTTTTTCTGTTTTTAATGGTTGACTGCTCCAAATTCGCGCGGAACGAGGAGTCATCTTGACGAGGCACTTCAAACAGTCGTCTCGCTTTGGTCGACTCGGGGCTCCAGTTGAATCTGGAGATTGCGCTAAGCGGTGCCTCAGCGAAGGTTAAGCCCCCCAACCGGCTTTTTAGCCCGGCCGAAGATGCGTTGAAACGTCGGGTAACGTAATCCAAGACATTTTTACCAGCACTCCCGAGAGCCGTATATAGGACCTTAGTCCTATGCGTTTAGGGTGCCGCAAAAGACGGCAAGGGAATCGGCGAAATCGCCAGATGTTCTTGAAGCGCCCGGGGTCGAGCCTGTCTTCTCGGAGAAAGATTAGGCAATCAATTATGCACAAAACCGCGCGAGTCGCCGCTTCAAGTTCAATAAACGCGGTCAGCTTTTCATCCGCACGCACAACGAAACGCTTCCCGTCGCCACGATGCGCGTCTGCAATCCGGATCGTTTGCCCCTGAGATCAACGCTGACACGTAACCCAAGCTCCAACCACGTTTCTTGAGATTACGGGCAATTATTTAGCATACGTAAATGCGGCGGAATCTGCGTATCAATTACGACACGAGCAACTCGGAAAACCGTTTCCTGATTTCTTCGGCGCAACGCTCCAAGCCTAGCCGAGCTTCTTCGCGAGATTCCTTTATGGATTCCTTCGGGATCATCTCAACGTCTTTCCACATGATTATTGAATTTTCGAATTCGAAGAACGCTTTCCACACCGTTTGGTTCATAAAGGGTTTCCCCGCCTCCAAAGCGTCTGCGAACGCTTGCTGCGCATTTATAAATTCCCCGCGCTGAAAGGGTGTAGATTTACCGAAAGCAATGGGATAAAGTCGGATAAATTCCCGGTGCGTATTATTCGCCTCGCGCCACACGTCCTGGCAGGCCCTAAATTCCGCTTCGAATTGAACTCTGTGAACCAGATTGGCCCTCTCAAATTGCGCTCGCACGCCCTCAACGATGTCTGTTAAAGCTCGCAAATCTTCCTTCTGTGCGAGGTTCTCTGCTTTTGCCCCTATGTATTCCCGGAGAAAGAACCACGAGAGTCCAATTGCCGCGAGAATTACGAGCAGCTTCCAATCGTTCATAAACGTTCGCAGGCGATTCAGTTCAATGAAGGTGCTTCATGCAGCTACTGTCTTTATCCACCATTTTATCGACCGACCAAGTTTTTTAAGCGCATTTTGGATAACGTGGGATAAACGACCCACGCCCGAAGCCCGGCAGCTTCAGCCTCGACCACGTGATGGAAGCGGCGACCGCAGCCGGCCAAGGCAACAACTGACGCCCCGCTCGTGAAACGCGCGGGCTGGTCCGATCGCCTGGAGCGTTGAACCTACCACTCCCTGAACTCGCCCGCGTGCTCATGTGTTTCGATGACATGGCCCACTTCATCGTAAACGCGAATCACAGCACCATGTGACCGGCTGCGATCTCTGCAGCGCCCCTTGAGTCCGCAATTTCTCCATGAGATTGAACATAATGAATTCGCCAGAGTCGAAAAAAAGGGGGAAGAAATCGCGGAGTCGGGATGCAACTTCGGGAAATCATCACGAGAGACGTGGAGGTCATCAGACCGGAAACCTCTGTCAGCGAAGCAGCGCAAAAGATGCGTTCACTCGACCTGGGCGCGTTGCCAGTCTGCGAGGGCCAACGTCTCGTGGGGATGGTGACCGATCGCTATATTACCATCCGGGCCACCGCTTACGGGCATGACCCCAACACGGCGCCCGTGCGCAATTACATGAGTTCCGACCTTATTTGTTGCTTCGAGGACCAGGACATCAAAGAGGCTGAACAGCTCATGCGGCAAAGACGCGTTCGCCGGTTGCCCGTCCTCACACGCGAGAAACAAATCGCCGGGATTGTAGCGTTGGATGATCTGGCAAGCAGAGCCGTAGGAGTTGGGTAACCGTGTTCGCAATCTGCTGGATTCCGATCACAATCCGCCTTCCCAGTGAGTTCCTAAAACTTGTGCGGCACTCTTTGCTTTTTCAGGCGGCAAGTATTTTTGCCAATCAGCGATCGTGAAATGCCACCATTCAGTGCGCAAGCCCCAAAAACCAGCCTTGTGCATAGCGTAATTCAGCAAACGCACATGTCCGCCTATTTCGAAAGACGAACCCATGTAAGGCCACATTGCAGCGGGAGTAAACTCGTCAAAGTCCGTTGGCATGCGGACGTCGCGATTCCGTGAGTCGACCAGGGTGGCGTCGACGGCGATACCCCAACTATGCAGCGAGCCGACGCCGATTTCGGGATTGGCAACGTAATCACTGTTGTGTGACGCCTGCCAAAGCTTAGCCTGCACTGCTGCCGGCCGATACGCATCCCAGATTTTGAGGCCATATTGGTAACGCCGCAGAACGCTCTGGGCCACAGCCAAAGCTGAGGCGACTTCGGGACGAGCGAGTGCGCGTGTTCCGAGGGGATAAAGCGGCTGGCCAAGGAAATTATTTTGGCCTGCGTAGCGCAACCCAACAGTGATCGTCGGATCAACGGATCGGACATCAACAAAGGGTCCGCTGGCATTTGCATCCATTGACACCAGCGCCGCCGCCGTTCCTCCAATTATTGAAACACACAGGTCGAAGTGTCGCATTTTCGTTGTTTGGTCAATACGCTGCCACGAGCGACAGTGTTCGCATAAACGCCCGACGAGAATTGTGCCGAATTGTTCGGGATTTGGGAAGCGGAATCAGTCGGAACGGTGACAAGCATGCGCGTTACCACTCTTTGAAATCACCCGTTTGCTCGTGCGTTTCAATCACGTTGCCAGCATCATCGTAAACGCGAATCACAGCATCGGCTGATCGACTGTAGTGCATCGCATACGCGAATCGCATTACGAACTCGACTAATTCGCATGTGCTTGGTAAAAGCAGCAGACAAACCCTTTGCAAAAATCGCAACGATGAAACCGATTCATGTGCTGGGCATTACCCTGCAAGGCGAAGGAAACGGGAGCT
>WNGA01006716.1_pt1 | contig 17410 bp, 16 predicted proteins | sample 5400061 | NCBI WGS metagenome assembly WNGA01 (sample SAMN13153366, study PRJNA577476) | soil metagenome | isolation source: 100 cm soil or saprolite under grassland replicate 2 | place: USA:California | collected 2016-06-15 | reverse complement strand
ACGAGCTCCGGCACGGAGGCGACGATGTTCGCCATTCGGGTGGCCCGGGCCTTCACCGGACGCCAGGTCGTGGCGCGGTTCGAGCGCCACTATCACGGCACCCACGACACCGCGATGGCCGGCTCCCCGGGCGTTCCGGCGGCGGTCGGCAATCTCGTTGTGGAGCTGCCGTGGGGCGACGCCGCCGGCGTCGAGCGCGCGCTGGCCGGGCGCGAGGGCGATGTCGCAACGGTCATCATCGAGCCCATTCAGGGGGCCGGCGGCATCAGGGTGGCCGAGGCGTCGTTCCTTGAGTTCCTGCGGGAATGGTGCACGAGAAACGGCGCTCTACTCATCTTTGACGAGGTCATCTCGTTCCGGGTCGGCCCCGGTGGCGCCCAGGAGATGCTCGGTGTTCGGCCGGACCTGACCACGCTCGGCAAGATCATCGGCGGCGGATATCCGCTCGCGGCATTTGGCGGCCGAGCCGACGTCATGGAGCTGTTCAATGCCCGGCGGGATGGCGCGCTGACCCACGGCGGCACCTACAACGGCAACCCGATCGCAGCGGCGGCCGGGCTGGCGACACTCCGCGCGCTGACGCCCGCGCGATTCGAGCAGCTGGCCGGACTCGGCGATCGCCTGCGAGGTCGCGTGGCAGATGGCATCGCGGCCGGTGGCCTGGCTGCGCGTGTCGAGGGCGCGGCGTCGCTCTTCCAGGTCCACGCCGGGGAGACCGTGGCGGCCACGGCCACCGGCGCTCCGGCGGCCGGCCTCTGGCTGGGCCTCCTGCTCGAGGGCTTCTACCTCGCGCCGCGCGGCATGGGCGCCATCGCGCTGCCGACCACGACCGGCGACGTGGACGAGCTCGCCGACGCCACCCTTCGGGTGCTCGCCAGCCTCCAGCCGGTCACCGCCTGAGATATAGGCTGTCCGTCGCAACCAGATGTCGGCCGGCCACAGACCGAGGAAGACTTATGCACGCCGTTTCCGCGTTCTTCACGGCTTACTCCGCGAGGCGCGAAGGAGCACCCGTTGAAGCTGTTGCCTTGGTTGTCAGCGAGGGACCGGGCGCCGAGCCTATCCTTCGGTTCGTCATCGTGGATGAGCGCGGCCGGGCTTCAGTTGTTGAGGCGGACGAACTGGACCTGTTCGGTCGTTACCCGCCGTAGTGGGTCGAGGAGCAGCGCGGAACTGCGGTCGAATGAGGGCGATTTGGAGCGGGAGACGGGTCTCGAACCCGCGACATTCAGCTTGGAAGGCTGACGCTCTGCCAACTGAGCTACTCCCGCCCGGGCGCAATCATCATATCGGGTGCGCACGGATCGGAGCTGAGCGGCTGCCGGGGACGATTGGCGGTGCGTCCGGGCACCACGCGCTTGCTCAAGCCGGCGCGCGGAGGCACCATGATCCACCCAGGCCGGAGCCCATCGCGCCCACGCCGACCACCGTGCCGAGACCACGAGTCGGTCGCCGACCTCGCTCCGTGCCTCAAAGAACGGAGGAGCGCCAGTGCCACGCTTTCCGCATCGCGTCTCGCGCCGTCGAGCGCTGACCAGCATCCTTGCTACCGGCCTGATCGCCTTCGGCGTCGTGCCCGCGAACGCGGCGAGCGGCGGCTTCAAAACGGCCCGGCCGGCGATGCTCGTGGGCGTTGCCCCCGGCAGCAGCGTGACGCCGCTACTGACCGTTGGCGATGTCATCACCACGGACGACGGCGAGTTCCGGCTCGAGTCGATCCCCGACGGGATCTCCCTGGCCACCCGCGGTAGCGGCCGCGTGGACCTGTATATCAACCACGAGACCTCACGGGTGCCCTTCCCGTACACGCCGGCCGCGGCGACCGAGGGCAACTCGCAGAACGACTTCGACAACGCCCAGGTCAGCCACGTCATCCTGAATCGCCAGAGCGCGGGCGTCCTGAGCGGCAGCTACGTATCCCGAGCGCCGCCAACTACCAGCGCTTCTGCTCGAACTTCCTGGCCACCGAGGCGAACGGATTCGAGCGCGACCTCCTCTTCACCAACGAGGAGGCCGTCGACTGGATCAACCGCGAGGGAAATGCCTGGCCCGCGACCATCGGCGCCGACGAGGCTCGCCAGGCCGGCGCGGTGGTGGCGTTCGACGTCAAGTCGCGCTCCTACCGCACGATCTGGGGCATGGGCCGCCATAACCACGAGAACGACGTCGCCATCCCCGGCTACGGCCACCCGGTCGTGCTGTCGGGTGACGACACGTTCACGAACAGCCCGTCCCAGTCGCAGATGTACTCGTATATCGCCGCCAGCGCCGCCGCGGTCTGGAACGACCAGGGCGGACTGTGGGCGTTCGTCTCGGACGATCCGACCCGCCAGCGATACGAGGACTTCACGATCGGCGATCCGACGTCCGTGAGCGGCCACTTCATCCAGGTGCCGCGACTCATCGCGACCGGCCGCAACGCGGATGGTACCGATCTCATGGCCGCCGACGTCCCGCGCGCCCTCGGCGGACCCTACCTCCCGCCTCCCAACGACGGCACCTGGCAGCGCGATTCGGCCGGCGTCGGCATCGACGGGCCCCAGTGGGTTCTCGAGCGGTGGTCGCAGCTCCACGGCGTCTTCCGGTTCGTCCGCCTCGAGGACATGGCCTACGACAAGCGACCGGCCATGAGCAACGTCGTCTACATCGCAGACTCCGGTCGCGGGACGACGGGAGCTCCGGAGAACGGCCGCTCGACGAACGGCCGGATCTGGAGGATGGTCCTCGATCCGAGCGATCCGACCCAGGTCGACTCGCTGTCGATCCTGATCGAGGGCGACAACGCCTCGGTCAAGGATCCCGGCAGCATCCACCAGCCGGACAACCTGGAGACGACGGCCGCCGGCAGCCTCCTCATCACCGAAGATCCCGGCAGCAGCCAGCAGTTCAACCCCGGCGAGGCCAATGCGACGACCGCGCGGCTCTGGCTCCATGACCTCGACGGCGGCGTCAAGATCGTGGCCGCCAGGGTCGATCAGTCGGCCGATGAGGGGCCGACGGACGTCGATGCGGCGGCGGCCGCCCGGTTGGGTGCGTGGGAGTCGAGCGGCATCCTGGATGCGTCGGCGGCGTTCGGGCCAGGCGCGTTCCTGATCGACGTCCAGGCCCACAGCCTGTGGATCGAGAAGCAGGCCGGACCGGACCTCACCGCTCCAAGCGGACCGGACTTCTGGTTCAAGCGGGAGGGCGGGCAGCTGCTCCTCATCCGCATCCCAGGCGCGTAACGCAGGCCGCGCCTCGCGCGGCCGGCACCGCCAAGGGAAGGGCCCGGACCACTCGGCCGGGCCCTTTTCGCTGCGCCCGGCACGGCCGGATGCCGCTGACTTGGCGCCGACATTGGTACCGGTCGCGAGCAACCCATCGCGTGACAGCCAGCCGGCCCGGCAGCGCGTATACCGTGCGGGCGGGGGCTCCGCCCGTCGTACCACGAGGCACCACATGACCCTCGCCACACAAACCGACCGCTGGATGGCGGTGGGCCACTCGAAGGATCCCGATGCGCATCGAGCCGGCTCGGAGGCCGTGGCGGCCGCGCTGGCGGGGGGCGATGACGCCCGCCTGTTGATCGTCTTTGCCGCCGACGGCTATGACCCCGCCGCGCTGCTGGCCGGCATCCGCGCATCATCGGGCGACCTTCCGCTCATCGGCTGCTCGACGGCCGGCGAGATCGCCAGCGGTGGGCCGGGTGACGCTGGCGTGGTGGTCACCGCACTCGGCGGGCCGGGATTCAGCGTCGCAACCCGGGTCGCGACCCGGGCGTCGGCTGACCTTCGCAGCGCTGGTGCCGGGGCCGCCGAGGCGCTGAACGACCTCGAGAGCCGGCCGCATCGCGTGCTGCTGCTCCTGGCCGACGGCCTGGCCGGCGATCAGCAGGAGATCGTGCGCGGCGCCTACGGCGTGGCGGGCGCGGCAGTGCCGCTGGTCGGCGGCTGCGCCGGCGACGACCTGCGCATGGTCGCGACCCGCCAGTTCTTCGACGCTGACGTCCTGACCGATGCGGTGGTGTCGGCCGCCATCGGCTCCGACGCGCCGTTCGGCATCGGCGTGCGCCACGGCTGGCGGCGTGTGGGCGAGCCCCTGGTCGTCAGCGCCAGCGGCGGCAATCGCGTCGAGTTGCTGGACGAACGCCCCGCGCTCGACGCCTATCTCGAGCGGCTCGACGCACCTCCCGAAGCCTGGACCGATGCCGCCGTGTTCACGCGCTTCGCGCAAACGCATCCGCTCGGCCTCTCGCGCCGCAGCGATGAGGAGCACGTGCGCTTCGTGGCCGAAGCCGACTTCAAGGAGCGCGCCCTCGTCTGTATCGCTGCCGTCCCCCAGGGCGGCCTGGCCTGGATCATGGAGGGCGACTCGACCTCCGTCCTCGACGCCACCGATGCCGCCTGTAGCGAGGCCCTGGCAGCGCTCGCCGGCCGGCCGCCGATCGGCATGCTGGCATTCGACTGCATCGCGCGCCGGGGCGTCCTGGGCACGGGCGTGATCGACGAGGTCGCTCGCGTGGCCAACCACGCGGGGACCGCGCCTGTGGCCGGCTTCTACACCTACGGCGAGATCGCCCGCACGAGGGGCGTATCGGGCTTCCACAACCAGACCCTCGTCGTCCTGGCGATCAGCTGAGCGTGCCCGCACTGGGCTGGTCGACCCAGCAGCTGACCGAGTTCCTCGCCGCCATCGGTACGGCGTCAAGCCGTGCGGCCGCGATGCGGCTGGCCGTTGAGCGTGTGGCCGAAGCGGTCGAGGCCGAAGTCGCGGCGATCCTGATCCGTGGCCGCCCGGCTGCCCAGGTTGGCTTTCCGCCGGCTGGCGCGCCACGCGGGCTGCTGCAACGCATCGCCGCGGGCGAGGATCCCATCGAGATCGAGGGCTTGGGCCGCTGTCGCACGGTCGCCGGCCGGCTTGGCGACGACGACGACATGCGGGTGGTAATAGCCCGTGCCGGCGACGTCCCACTGAGCGGCGAGGAACGAGCTCTCCTGCGCGGCATGGCTCGCGTCCTGAGCCTGTCGCTGGGCAACCTGCGCCTGCTCCAGCGCGAGCGAGCGGCGCGACGCGCCAGCCAGCGCCAGGCCGCCGAGATCGGCGAGCGCCAGCGACTGCTCGAGGAGCTCTCGATCGTCGAACGCATGATCGCCGACCGCGCGCCGTTGGCGGAAATTCTCGACGTGATCGTGGCCAGCGTCGCCAAGCTGGTCGGTGACGAGCTGGTCGGCCTGCGCCTGCTCGACCCAGAGATGTCGGGCGTCCTTCGCATGGTGGCCTCGCACGGGATCCCGTTGGACACGTACCAGGAGGTGGCACGCGGGGCCGTGGGTGCCGGCGCCGGCGGGCTGGCATTGGAGGAAGACCGGCTGGTCGTGATCGAGGACTACCTCGACCATGCGTCCGCCTTGCCGGCGTTGACCAAGCTCGGCGTGCGGGCCGCCGCCGCAGCTCCCATCCGTCAGGACGGCCGGCCGGTTGGCAGCCTGGTGGTCGCCTCGACCGTGGCCGGACGGCGCTATCGCGACACGGAGCGCGCTGCGCTCGTCGCCTTCGCCGAGCATGCCAGCCTGGCCGTGACCGACGCCGGACGCACGCGCCAGATGCTGCATTCCGCCCTGCACGATGCCCTGACCGGACTTCCCAATCGGGCGCTGTTCAGCGATCGGCTCGACCAGCGCCTGGTTGGCGGCCGCCGGACGCGCCCTCCCACCGCGGTCTTGTTCCTCGACGTCGATGCCCTCAAGCGAATCAACGACAGCCTGGGCCACCTCGTGGGCGACGAGGTCCTGGTCGAGACCGCGCGACGGTTGTCGGCGACCGTTCGCACCGAGGATACGGTCGCTCGTCTTGCCGGTGACGAGTTCACCGTGCTGCTCGATGAGATCGCCGGCGAAAGTGAGGCGCTGGTCGTTGCGGACCGGTTGCTCGAGGCGGTGCGCCAGCCGATCGCCGTCGGCGGCCGGAGGTTGTCGCTGACCGCGAGCATCGGGGTCCGTCTGGCGCGTGCGGGCGTGGACCACGCCGCCGATGTGATGCGCGGCGCCGACCTGGCGATGTACGAGGCCAAGGCCCGCGGAGGTGGCGCGGTCGCTCTCTTCCATCCGGATCTCGATCAGCGCGCGGTGCGCCGGCTGGAGCTCGAGGGCGAGCTGCGTGCGGCGATGGAGGTCGGTGAGCTCCGGGTGCTCTATCAGCCGATCGTGGCTCTCCCGAGCGGCCGAATCGAGGGCGTGGAAGCGCTCGTGCGCTGGGACCGCGGCGATCGTGGCCTGGTCTCCCCAGCGGAGTTCATCCCGCTTGCCGAAGAGACCGGCCTGATCGTCGAGCTCGGAGCGTGGGTGCTCGGCGAGGCGTGCCGCACGGTGGTCGGTCTCGATCGCGAGACCGGGGTGGCGCTGAGACTGAGCGTCAACCTGTCCGCGCGTCAGTTGCTGGAACCTGGACTCGAGGCCACCGTGGCGGCAGCGCTGAGCGGCAGCGGCCTTCGGGCAGGACGCCTGACGCTGGAGATCACCGAGAGCGTGCTGATGGCCGACACGACCGCCACCATCGATCGGCTTGCCTCGCTCCGGGGACTGGGCGTGCGGGTGGCGATCGACGACTTCGGCACCGGCTACTCGTCGCTCGGCTACCTGCGCCGCTTCCCTCTCGACGCGGTCAAGATCGACCGCTCATTCATCGAAGACGTGGCTGAGGGCACCCGTCAGGCGGCGCTGGTGCATGCCATCATCGAGCTGTGCCGCACCCTCGAGCTGGATACGGTGGCCGAGGGCGTCGAGACCAACGAGCAGGCCATGCGCCTGACCGAGCTCGGCTGCGAGCTGGCCCAGGGCTTCTACTTTGGGCGCCCGATGCCGGCGAGGGATATTGCCCGCCGACTGGCGACCTGGGCGCGACAGAAGCCGGCCGTTGTGCGGGGCGGCGGGCGAATGGTCGCAGGGAATGGGCCGATCCACCGGCCGACGCCGGATGACGGACTCGCCCTCTATCCGCCGATCTCGCCTATTCCGGCCGGCTCGAGCTGTCGTCCCCGCCGTTCCCGCCCCGCCTGAGCCAGCTCATCGGTCGCACGGCGGGCACCGTCTCGAGGAGGGAGCCGGCGCTTCCGGAGCCGGGACCCGCTGCCGCGACCCCGGGCTCGGCCGGTTCATGGGCCTCGCCGCCGACGGGAGAACCCGGCCACGAGCCGATCCGCGCCGCCAGCGCCTCCGCATCCATGACGCCAACCATCACGGGCTCGGTTGAGCCAGGCGTCTCCCTGACCGCCTCGAGTTTCGGGAAGATCGGGCGCCGTGCCGCCTGCTGGGCGATGAGGACCGGGTCCGTCTCTCGATCCAGGGCCTCGAAGAACGCGTCGACCTCGGCTCGGTACCCGGCGATCGCGGCCTCGACGCTTTCGATCTCTCGATCGATCTTCGCCCGATGGCCCGCGAGGCTGGTCTCGAGATCCGCGTTCAGCTCCTCCTCGCGCCGGTCGCGCTCGCGCTGGATGCGCTTCGTCTCGCCGTCGGCCCACGCTTCGATCGCCTTCAGGTCCTCGCCGGCGAGCTCGCGCATGCGGTCCGCCTCGGACGCCTCGCGTGCGCGCACCTCGTCGATGTGTGCCTCCCGGCGCCGGTCGGTGTCCTCGCCGATCCTGGCGCGCTCGAGGCCGGCGGTCGTCTGCATCGCGCGAACGAGCTCGGCCAGAAACAGTGTTCCGTCGTCCGCGGGCTCCTGCGGCTCGCTGGCCGCGGCCGCGATCTCGGCGCCAGCGTCTTCCGCCCGGTCGTTGGAGGCCACCTCGTTGGAGGCCACCTCGGTGGAGGCAGCCTCGGTGGAGGCGGGCCCGGAGGTCGCCGCGGCGACGATCCGGGCCGTCGGCGTCGACTCGTCGGCCGCGTCCGCGGAGGCGACGATCGGCGGATCGACGGGCCTGTCGGACACGCCGACCGCGGCCTCGGCCTCCGCCACGTTCCCGCTCGGAATACCGCTCGCTTCCGACTCGGCGGTGGGCCGGCTGGAACCGAACTTGGGCCAACGCTCCGACATTTCAGCCACCCTCCTCTGTTCCGCCGCTCGAGACGTCCCGGCACGTCGCGCTACCCGACGGATGGCAGATGGTAATGCGGGTCGTGACACAGGGCAATGGGCCGGTGCGGCGTAACACCGAAACCGGTGCGATATCCGCGTGAGTAACCCGCGTTACCCTGCGAATATCGTGACAGACGGCCCTGGCCAACCGGCTGTATCCGCGCGTCAGCCCACGCAGGGCAGAAGGCCGGCCGCCTCCTTGGCACGCAGGACGCGGATAGCGGCGCTGTCGACACGCTGGCGGAACGACGGCTTCGCGGCGGCCAGAGACGCGACGGCCTTCGCCATCTCGATGGCCGGCGTGAGCTGGTTCACGACGATCATGTCGCCGCCGGCGCCGAGGAAATCGACGGCGCGGATACCGGGCGGGATCGCGGACACGGCCGCGGCCCCGAGGGCGTCCGAGATCACGACCCCGCGGAAGGCGAGGTCGCCCCGCAGCATCCCGCCGATGATGGTCGGCGAGAAGACGGCCAGGTGCGCGGGGTCGATCCGCTCGTACGTGGCGAGCGAGACCATCACGAACGGGACGTGAGACTTGACCGCCTTCGCGAACGGTGCGAGGTACGGATCGGTTCGCGTCGTGACCGAGTCGACGACGTTCGCCGTGAAGTCCGTATGCCCGGTGACCCTGCCCAGGCCGGGGAAGTGCTTGGCGGTCGTGGCGATGCCCGCCTCCCGCATCCCGGCGATGAATGCCGCGACGTGAGTCGACACTGTTGCCGAGTCGTTCCCGTACTCGCGCTGCAACTGGCCGATCGGGGCATTCTCCGCGTCCGTGCCGGGTGGCACGACGTCGGCAACGGGCGCGAAGTTGAGATTGATGCCGGCGGCGCGCAGCTGGGCGCCCCACCGCGCGGCCTTCGCTTGGAGCACTACGGGCGCCATCGTTCCCTGAACGAGCGCGGATGGAATGGTGTCGAACCCCGGACCCGACAGCCCCTGGATCAGGCCGCCCTCCTGGTTGGCCGCCACGAAGAACCTCACTCCCCCGGTCGCCTCCTGGGTCGCCTGAGCCTGGACGGCGTCCGTCAACGCCCGGACCGCAGCGACGCCGACAGAGGTCTGTGTCGTGAACGTCATCGACCCGAAGTGGTATTGGGCGACGCCGGCGCGCTCGGCTGCGTCGAGGCGGTCCTTGATGAGGCCGATGACGAAGATCTGCCCGATCCGCTGCGTTTCGGTCAGAGACGCCAGCGTTCGAGCGGCGCAGGAGGCCGTGGCCGGCGTGGGCGTGGCGGTCGAAGGCGAGGGCGTCGGCTCAAGGGGCGAGGCGGAGGGCGAGGAGACGGGCGACGCTGATGGAGCTGAGGTCGTGGGTGAGGCGCTCGGCGTCATCGGAGCGCCGCAGCCGGCGAGGACGCACGTAATCAAGGCCGCCGTCAGACCGCGCACCGCACCGTGTCGAAGACCAGACGTGGTGCCACCTCGATGTCGTCCGAGCTCTCGGTCAGGGGTGACCGATCCAAGCCCCAGACGAGCCGACGAGGCCGATGTGACGGCGTGTGGATGCAAGAAATCTTCACGAAAGATTTGGCTGACGCATCGCAGGGGGCGCCCATTTCGCGATGCGCCGCGCCTGCATTAGGCGTCGGCTTCCCGGAAGATCAGGTCATGGTCGCGCACGTGGTCGTCGACCTGGAGCGCAACGTCGTCGCCCGGTCCGGCCTCGTCGACCTTTGCGTGCTCGACCTCCATCGAGCTCACGGCCTGGACGAGGTCGGTCGTGTGACCGTGAATGTGGATCCGCTCACCCACCCGCAGCGGCGCAGTCAGCCGGATCCCGGCGACCGAGATATGGCTGAAGTAGTGGGTAACCGCGCCGATCGCATCGGCCGGATCATGGTCCGCTGACATGGGGCACCTCCCGCGACGTCACGCTACACCCTCGAGGCATGCTCCAACAGCTCAGGTCCCGGCACCTCCATGGGCGACGATGACGCGGACGCCTGGGCGAGGACGGCCCTGACGATCCGATCCATCCGCCGATGGTGGGATCCTCGCCAGTAGATCGCGTTGCAGCCCGCGCACCGGCGGAACTCCGCTTGCTCCGCAAAGACGCGCGGGGGCACCTCGGCCTCGACCGTCCTCCGGTCTGCGGGCTGCAGCTCGCCGTTGCAGCGGAGGCACCGGCGGAAGGGCCGCGCCGCGGCAGCCAGGTCGAACCGCTCCAGGACCTCGACGAGCTGTGTGGGGGCGCGGTCGGCGCGAACCAGATAGCCACGGACGACGATTCCGCGCTTGAGCAGGCCGCGATCCCTGGTCAGGAGAATGCGCCCCTCGTCGACAGACGTCTGCGCGAGATCGGCATCGCCGGCTCGGTTGTCGTAGACCGTGTCGAAACCGAGCATCCGGAGGTAGGCAGCCAGCCGGCCGAGATGGCCGTCGACGACGAACTGCGCGGCGTGCGGATCCTCGCTCGTCATGCCGGTCACGGTCGAGATGTCGATCGATCGGAGGGGCGGGTATACCGCGATCCGGTCACCGTTCCTGACGCGGTAGGCAAACGTCACCGGCTCGCCGTTCGCGACGATCAGCGCCACCTCGGGATGCGGGACGCCGATGGCCTCGATCGCGTCCTTTACGCCAGGCGAACCGTCGAGCCTTCGCCGGACCGTTGCCTGACGAGCGGTCGCGGGCAGGAAGTCGTTCAGCTGGCCGTAGAACCGGAATTCGGCCCGCGTCACGAGCACCGGCGCACGGCGGTCCACGCCCGTCAGCAGGTCACATGGATGATCGCGGCCGTGGAGCGCTCCTTCGCCGCGGCCAGCAGCTTGCAGGCTTCGGCAGTTGGCTTGACGACGATCTGGACGCCGCGCCGCTCGGCCTCCCGGTACAGCTCTGGCATGACCGGCAGCTGGCCGCTTGCTCCCGTGCCGACGATGAGCCGGCGCGCGGACCATGGAATCGCCTCGTCAGGCGAGAGCGGCGTGTGACCGTATCGGTCGCGATACGGCTTGGACGGCCCTTTCTTCCGCCGCCGGACCCGCCCGCCCTCCACGACGACGTCGTGGTCGAACCGTCGCCCGTCGATCTCGATCTGCCCGAAGGCGATGAGCCTCGCGTCCATGGCCTCACAGCCAGTATGGCGCGGAAGCCGAGCACCGAACAAGCCGGCCACGCCGCTCACGCGCCCGGGAACGGCACCTTGGCTCGTACGCGACCGGGCCATGCGTGGCGGGCGACCTCCAGTGCCGCGGCGCCAGCGGCCTGGCGCCCGGGTGCAACCAGCGGCGGCAGCTCGACCCAGCCGAGGAGCCCGGTCTCCGGTAGACGGCGTGCGATCGGCTCGACGCCCGGACTTGCCGGATGGAAGTCGACGTGGTCGATCCACACGCCGGCCAGGACCCACGGCGCTCCTCGGTCGGCTCGTCGGAATTCGGCGTTGGCTCGATAGCGCTCGGCCATGGCATGGATTCTGCACCGGGTTCTGCATTGGGCTGCCGGATGGCGATACGCTCTCGCCCGATGACCACGCCCGTGCCCGGCCATGCCACCGAAGTCGCATCGCGCAAGGTGCTCGTCGTGGACGACGAGCCGGCGATGGTCGGCGTGATCGGCGCCATCCTGGGCGCCGCCGGCCACCGGATCGTGGCGGCCTACGACGGGCTGGAGGCGCTCCGGCGGTTCCGCGAGGAGGACCCCGACCTCGTCCTGCTCGACCTGGCGATGCCCGGCCTGGACGGCGCGATGGTCTGCCGGGAGATCCGGGCAATCAGCGATGCCCCGATCATCGTGATCTCGGGCGAGACCGATCTGGCCGTCACCGTCGAGCTGCTCGAGGCCGGCGCAGACGATTACCTGCGCAAGCCGTTCCGCGGCGAGGAGCTGCTGGCCCGCACCCGGGCCGTGCTCAGGCGGGCCCGGCGGACGCCCCAGCGGGGAGCCTGGACGCTCGACCGGACGCGCCACGAAGTCCGATGGCGGGGCGCCCCGCTCGCGCTGACCGTGACCGAGTTTCGGCTGCTCTCCCGGCTGATCGCCCGGCTGGGCGAGGTGGTCGAGAGCGTCGACCTGCTCGCCTTTGCCTGGCCCGGCGTGCCCGATCCGGATCCCCTGTGGCTCAAGCCCCACCTGGCCCGACTGCGGGTGAAGTTGTCGGCGGCCGGCGCGACGACGCCCACCGCCATCCGTGGCGTCGGCTACCGGCTCGACGAGCCGGACGCCGGTCTGTAACTCATTCGCTCCCGACCCGCCACTTGCGCGTCACTGACAGTCCGCTGGTCGCCTCATACGCTCGTCCCCGAGGGGACGCATCCTCGGCCGCGCGCCCCGACCTGGGGGAAGGGCGCCCGGCCGACCATTCGTCGCAATCAGGCCGAGTCGGGCCTGCCCGCCGGGCCGTGCGCGGCCGTCAGCTCGAGCACGAACCGGCTGCCAGCGGGCGGCCGATCCTCCAGGGTGAGATCGCCGCCCATCGCCCGGGCCAGGTGCCGGGCCGCGAACAGGCCGACTCCTGCGCCCCGCGATGAGTCGTCCGCGCGGACGAACGGCTCGAAGATCCGGTCACGCCACTCGAGGGGAATGCCCGGGCCGTCGTCGGTCACCTCCAGCAGGACGCGTCCACCCTCGCGCCGGCCGATCAGGAGGATGCGACCGCCCGGCGGCGCGTACTTGGCGCCGTTCTCCAGGAGGTACTCGAGGACCCGGCCCAGCAGCTCGGCCGATCCCACCGCAGTGAGCGGCCGCTCGCCGAATGAGGTCTTCAGTCGGTGGAGGCGGAGGATCGCGGCCAGGGAGGAGACGGTCGAGTCCACGACGGCGGCCACATCCAGCTCCCCCACCGGCGGCAACTCTTCCGCAAGGACCCGGAGACTGGCCAGGATGGAATCGACCATCGCGTCGAGCCGGTCGACCTGGCGTTGCGCCTCCGCCTCCCAGCGCGCGGCCTCGCCCGGCTCGGTCGATCGGGCGATGAGCTCCAGGCAACCGCGGACGACGGCAAGGGGCGTCCTGAGCTCGTGGGTCACGATCGTGGTCAGCCGAGCCCGCGCCTCGTCGATGGCGCGGAGGCTCTCGAGCTGGTCCTCGGCCTCGCGCTGGAGTCGCCCCTTCTCGACGATCCCGGCCAGCAGCGCGGCGAGCGTCTCGAGGAAGCGAACGTCGGCCCGCCGGAAGACGCGCTGGCGGACCGTCTGGACGTTGAGCACGCCCACGACGGCGTCGTTCCAGATGAGTGGCACGGAGCACATCGACGTCAGCCGGGGCTCATCCAGGCCGTGAAGCCAGGCAAACCGGGCGTCGCGGCGGACGTCGGCGCTGACGATCGGGCGGCGGCTGGCTGCAACCCGGCCGGTGATCCCCACGCCGAGCGGCAGCCGGGCGACCCCCACCTGCTCGCGGTCGAGGCCGTTCGTCGTGGCCAGCGTCACGCCGGTGCCGTTCCGGTCCAGGAGGTAGAGCGAGCAGACCTCCGCCTGCACCGCGGCGGTCGTGCGATCGATGATCGTCCGCATCAGCTCGTCCCACGTCCTGGCCGAGGTGGCCAGGCGGGCGACCTCGCTCAGGAACGCCAGCTCCCGCAGGCGGCGTTCGGCCGGGGACGGCTCGGTGGGTTGCGGCTCGGCCGGCGTATCGTCGCGCTTGGCGCTCATCGATTGATCGTCACCCGCGGACCGCCGCCGGGTCAATGATCCGCCGCGGGTGGCCAGATATTCACGCCCGGACTCTTGGGCCGGTCGTGGCCATGGATTCCATGTCCACACCGAGCGCAGCCCGGCATTCAAGCGGACGATCACGCACGAACCGGGCCTGACCGCCCATCCATCGGCGGGCGTTGAGGCCGGCCAACATCACCCTGACGGCCTAAGAGTCTCCGCACGAATGGATGGCCGCGGATTCGGCCCCCCCGGCTCCTTTGCATCCACCTGCTGAATATGAGGCCACGGCTTCACGGCACCGTCACGAGCCGCGCGTACAATCCGCTCATGTTCCTGCTCAATCGTCGCACGTCCAAGATGCCCACCACGGCCGAGGCTCTACCTGGCCGCCCAACTCCGATGCCGATCCCGGAGGGCCATTTCGTCAACGGCGCGCGAATTGCACCGCCGTTTTCGGACGGGACCCGCACCGCGATCTTTGCCCTTGGCTGCTTCTGGGGCGCCGAGAAGGACTTCTGGGAGACGCCGGGCGTCGTGTCGACCGCCGTTGGCTACGCCGGCGGTATCACGCCGAATGCCACGTACGAAGAGGTTTGCAGCGGTCGGACCGGCCACGCCGAAGCGGTTCTGGTTGTGTACGACCCCGCCAAGGTCAGCTACGACCAGCTCCTCAAGGTCTTCTGGGAGCACCATGATCCGACGCAGGGCATGCGGCAGGGCAACGACATGGGCACGCAGTATCGATCGGCAATCTATTACGCCGACGAAGACCAGCGGAAGGCGGCCGAGGCGTCACGGGACGCCTACCAGGCCAGCCTGAAGGCCGCAGGCTTCGGCGAGATTACGACCGAGATCGGGCCGGCCGGCCCGTTCTACTACGCCGAGGACTACCACCAGCAGTACCTGGCGAAGAACGTCAACGGCTACTGCCCGAACCATCAGACGGGCGTGAAGCTGCCCGATGACTTCGTGGCCACGCCGCTGCAGTACGTCGACTAGCCGCACGACGACGCGGATCAGACCCGCCCGCGCTCGGGCGGGTCTGCTGATTCCCGCGACGGTGGACGGTTCTTTGGGGGAGTCAATTGGTAGCCCAGGTGTAGGAGTGCGTCAACGCGGGCGTCATGGTCAGCTGCCGCGGCCATCGATCGGAATTCGCCCACAATCCGCTCGACCGCGGCCACCTGACGCTCGTACGGATGATGGTCTGCGTTCGTGAGGGGCTTACCAGGTCTTGAAACCGGGCCACGCTCGACCAATTGCCCTAACCGGCACCCGGTCAGGATCACGGTGGGCCAGGTCCGTCGGACTAGGGAGCCGCGGCTGGTGAGGACTGGGTCGTCCGCGCGACGCGCAGCGAGGGCGGCAACGAGAACACGACGCCGATCGCGAGAAGCAGCAGACCCCAGATCACGAGGGTTACCGTCCCGCCGAGGCGCTCCAGGAGCACGCCCGCGAGCAGGTAGCCGAGTGACTGACCGCCGACGCCGATCGTTCGCGACAGGCTCGTGACCCTGCCGAGCATGTGGTCCGGCGTAAGGTCGGCCCGAAGCAGCGTGGCCGCGACCGAGGCCAATACCTCCCCGAGCCCGCCGATGAAGAGCAGCGCACTCAGCACCGCTAATGAGGCCTGAGTAGCCGACAGGCCGGCGACCACCCCCGTCAGCGCGATGCCACCGATGAGGATGCGCCCAGCGTATCGGCCGGCGAGGCGACCGCCCAGTGGCGACCCCGCGAGCGACCCGACCCCATAGGCGGCGATCACGAGCCCGTATGCGTCCGGCCCCAGCCCGCGATCGACCGTCATGTAGTACAGCAGGACCACGGCCCACGGCGACGCGAGGACCTGATAGAGGCTCCACAGCCCGACCGCCAGCCGGAGCACAGGGTGCCGCACGACGAACGAGATCCCGTTGCGGATTTCTGTGACGAGGCGCCGCGGCTCCGTGGCTCGGTGGCCGGTCGAGAGCGGACGCGTGACGGCCACGATGGTCAGGGCAGAAACCAGGAACGAGGCGGCATCGACGGCGAGCGCGAATGCCGGGGTCATGGCTGCGGCGAGCGCGCCCGCGATGGCGGGTCCGACGACGAACCCGAACGACCAGGTCGCCTCGAACGCGGCTGTCGCGGCTGGCAATCGTCGCTTGCCTACGAGGCTGGGCACCGCCGACAGGTACGCCGCCGTGAAGAAGATGCGCAGGACGCTGATGGGTCCGATGACGAGGAGCAGGACGATCAGTGTCGGCCCGCCCACTGCGTGAACGACGGGGATCAGGGCCGTCAGCGCCGCGCGTCCGAAGTCGGCGACGAGCATCGTCCGGCGCCGGTCCCAGCGATCCACGTAGGCGCCGGCGGCGACGCCGAGCAGCAGGTCCGGGACCGTCTGGAGTGCCCCGACGATCCCCATCGCCGCACCGGAGCCCGTCAGGAATAGGACGAGGATCGGCAGCGCCGTGAAGCTGACGGCATCGCCGATCCACGAGACGCTCTGGCCCACGAACACGAGGAGAAAGTCTCGATTGCGGCGAAGGTCCGGCGATCCGTCGTGGGGAGTGCGAGCCTCAGCGGCCGGTTGCGCCAAGCTCATCGGTGCGCCGTCCCAGGGGGCGGTTGCTTCCGCGCTCGTGCCGGCCTGCGTATCCGAGAGGCTTCAGTCACGATCGTTCTCGTGTTTTCCCTCGGTCGCACGTGGATTGAGGCTCGGTGCTACTAGACGGACCGGCCAACGAGACAGTCGAGGGTGACCTAGATTACGCCCTAATCGCGTGGCCGGCGGCGCCACCCACCGCAGCCCGTCCCTCGCGGCATCCTTGCCCGCCTGCAGGCGCACGGCGCCGAGCTCGTCGGCGAGGTGGTGCAGTACGAGGACAAATACCGGCTCTGCTACGTCCGAGGCCCCGAGGGCATTATCGTCGCACTGGCCGAGCAGCTGAGCTGAAGCGTTCATAGATGGTCGTTACGGCGACTTCACCGTCACGCCGCTGCACGCAAATGGCGCAGGGGCAGTGCTGAGTGATGTGCAAGGTTCCGAACGGCTATTGCCCGAACCACCCGACGCGCGTGATGTTCCCGGCCGTGGTGGTCACTCCGCTGCAGTACGTGGACTAGGGCATGAGTAACGCGACGGCGCGCCGAGTTCACGCGAGGGTTGCGGACCGGGCTAGAGCCCGACGGCGCGCAGGATCGCGACCGATCCCATGCCGACCAGCACCGCGACGATCATCGGCAGCCGCAGGGCGGCGAGAAGCGTAAGGGCCGCGGCAATCATCTCCGCCGACCCGGTGATCACCGCCGGCGCAATGACCGCGGTCAGCACCGCCGCGGGCAGGGCGTCGAGCGCCTGGCGGACGCGGCCTGTCTTCGGCAGGTAGCCGCCGAGCAGCATGCCGCCGATGCGCGTCGCGTAGGTCGCAACCGCCATGACGAGGATCGCGAGAAGACCGTCAGCGCTCATCCGGCCTGCTTCGGCGCCGGCAGCAGCACCGCCACGATCATTCCTGCAAGGCCGCCTGCCACCACGAACCAGGTGCCCTCGACAAACCGGTGCGTCAGCAGCGCGACGACGGCGCTCGCCGCGACCACCGGCGCGGCATGCCAGCTCTTCGAGAATCCCAGGACGATCCAGATGACGACCGCCGGGAACGCGAAATCGAGCCCGAAGCGCTGTGGCTCGGGTATGAAGCTGCCAGCGATCGCGCCCACTGCAGTGGCGACCACCCACCAGACGTACGTGGTCACGCCCATGCCGGCGTAGA
>WNGA01006013.1_pt1 | contig 17410 bp, 17 predicted proteins | sample 5400061 | NCBI WGS metagenome assembly WNGA01 (sample SAMN13153366, study PRJNA577476) | soil metagenome | isolation source: 100 cm soil or saprolite under grassland replicate 2 | place: USA:California | collected 2016-06-15 | reverse complement strand
CGCCCAGCCGGTAGCTCTCCACCATGTCCTGTTGTTCCTTCGAGGTGGTCAGCACGACGACCGGCAACAGGTGCGTGCGCTGGCCCGCCCGGATGCGCCGTAACACCTCCAAGCCGCCCACCCCTGGCAGCTTCAGGTCCAGCAGCACCACCGCCGGCAGCGGTTGTGTCGTATCCGACAGGTAACCGAGCGCCTCTTGGCCGCTCTCGGCCACGACCAATTTGTCGGCCAGACCGTTCTTCCGGAAAGCCCGCCGCGTCAGCTCAATGTCGCTGGGGTTGTCTTCGACCAATAGAATCCTGCGATCTGTGCTCAGGGTGTTTTCCCCTCTGGTTCCGAAGAGTGAAATAGAACGTTGCGCCCTGGTCGGGCGCCCCTTCGGCGTAAACGTCGCCGCCGTGGCGGCGGATGATCCGCTGGACGGTCGCCAGGCCGATGCCCGTGCCCGCGAAGTCCCGTTGTGTGTGCAGTCGCTGGAACGGCGCGAACAACTTGTGCGCATACGCCATGTCGAACCCTGCGCCGTTGTCGCGCACGAAACATACAGTCTCCGTCGGTGTAGTGGCCGCTGTCTCGGCGGCGGGGTTGGGCGCCTTGCGGCCGCCGACAGCCGCCGCAACAACGCCAAACTCAATCCTCGCCTGCCCTCGTTTGGCGGTGAACTTCCACGCATTGCCGAGCAGGTTCTCCAGCACCACCCGCAACAGCTGCGGGTCTCCCACGCCCTCGAGGCCGGGGGCCACGACCGTTTCGACCTGCCGCTCTAGGTCGTGTTGACGCAGGTCCGCGAGGATGCCGCGGGCCAGCGCGCTGAGGTCCACCGGATTCTGGCGCATTTCGGCGCGGCTCACCCGCGACAACTCCAGCAGATCATCAATCAGCGTGCCCATGCGTTGCGCCTCGGCACACACGCGCGCCAGATACTCCCGGCCTTGCGCGTCGAGCTTGTCGGCGCAGTCTTCGGCCAACGCGCTCGCCCAGCCGTCAATGCCGCGCAACGGGGCGCGCAGGTCGTGCGAGACGGAGTAGGAGAACGCCTCCAGTTCCTTGTTGGCCGCTTCCAGCTCCGCCGTGCGCTGCCGCACGCGTTCCTCCAACTCGGCGTTCAGTTTCTGAATTTCCCCCTCGGCCTGTTTCAGTTCGCCGATGTCTACCACATGCGCCACGAAGCCTTGGACGCGGCCGGTGGAGTCCCGATCCGGCGTGTACGTCGCATACACCCACCGCGGCCCGCCGCCCTTGTAGGGGACCTGCCGCTCGTAGGTCAGCGTTTCACCAGCCAGCGCCCGCTCCATCTCTGGCCGGCCGGTTTTCCAAGCCGCCTCGCCCAGGACTTCCCTCACGTGGCGACCTTGGACTTGCTCGGCCGTCCGCCCGAACCAGCGCTCGTAACTCTTGTTGACGCGGCGATAACGGTACTCGGCGTCAACGTAGGCGATCAGCGCGGGAGCGGCATTCATGATCAGGCGCAGTTCTTTTTCCCGACTTTCCAGCGCGGCCTCCACCCGCTTGCGTTCGGTGATGTCCTGCGCGATCCCCGCGACGCGATAAGTTTCGCCCGACGCGTTGGGAATCGGGAAGCCCTGGTCCCAGATGTGGCGCACCGTGCCATCGGGACGCACCACGCGATACTCTTTCTGCAACTCTCCGACCAGCGCCTGTTGCGCAAGTGCCGACAGCACGCCCTCGCGGTCTTCCGGATGAATGCCGTCGACGAACGACATTGGGTTTTCGTAGAAACTCTGGCAGGTCCGGCCCCAGATCGCTTCGTAGGCCGGGCTGACATAAAAGACTTGGCCGGTCGCGACATCGGACAGCCAGAACACCCCGCCGATGTTCTCGGCCAACTGACGGAAACGTTCTTCGCTATCGCGCAACCCGGCTTCGGCCCGTTTGCGTGCGGAAATGTCCTGCTTGATCGCGATGAAGTGGGTGATGTCGTCCCGTGCGTCGCGCACGGGGGTAATGGTCATTTCTTCCGTGTACAACGAGCCGTCTCTGCGGCGGTTGGTCAATTCCGCCGACCAGACTTCGCCGGCCACTATCGTCTTCCACATCTGTCGATAGAACGCCGCGTCCTGCTGGCCTGACTTCAAGAGTCGTGGATTCTTTCCCAGTAGCTCCTCGGCCCGGTGACCGGTCAGCCGCGCCGCCGCCGGATTCGCCCAGACGATCGTGCCCTGCCGATCCGTGATCATGATGGCATTGGCCGTCGCGGCCAGGGCACCGGCTTGCAGTCTCAGAACCTCGGCGTCCTGTTCCGCCTTGGCGTGAAGCAAGAGGTTCTCGTAGGCGACGGCCAGTTGCGCGGCCAGCGTGACCGCCAGCCGTTCATCTTCGTCGGTGAATTCAGTTGCTCCCACCTTGTTGCAGAAGCACAGCCAGCCGTAGGTTCGGCGCGCCGTCGCGACGACCACGCCCAGGAACGAGGATAGGGCCCCATGCACGCCCGGCAATCCCAAATCCGACGCCTCGAGTGTGCCGCTGAGCCGCCGCGGTTTGCCGTCCCCTACAAGCTCACCCAGTTTGCCGCTGACTGGGACCACGGCTGGCAGCCTCACAGCGTCCTCGGTGGACACGCCCTCGTTGCAAACCTCCGTCAGTGTCCGGCCATCCTCGCTGAGCAGTCCCACCGACACAAGACGGCCGGTCACGATGTCGCGCGCGCCTTTGCAGAACTGCTGGAGCAGCCGCGATGACTCACGCTCGCCGGTCAGGTCGAGCCCGGGTTCGATGATGACGGGCAGGCGCGAGCCGCACCGTTGCTGTTCGAGCACCCGTTTCCCCAGTGCATCCGTGACCGGGCCAAGAGCGGCTCTCGGTGGCCCCGCCCCCGCAGGCACTTCGACGTACGCGGCCCGGCTGCCCAAAACCTGGTTAACGGCGTGCAGTACGTCCTCCGGCTCGGCGGGTTTGGAGAGCACGATGGAAGCGCCGCATTCGGCGGCGACGGCCCGCGCTTCGTTTTCGCGGTAGCTGGCCGAGCAGAAGATCACGGGCACGGCTGCCAGCGCCGGGTCGGTGTGCATGGCCTGCACCAGTTCTGCGCCGTCCTTCGTCGGAATCAGGATATCGGTGATGATCAGGTCGGGACGTTCCGTACGCGCCAGCGCGAGGGCCTCCGCGCCGTCGGACGCCTCGAGCATGCGATGACCGCAGCATCCGAGCAACGTCACTAGGTACTGGCGATTCACAGGGCGGTCGTCAACGATCAGGATGGTGGCCATCAGTTGCATCCCTTGCCGTGCAGAATGGACTCTTTTCAGGAATACTCCGTGGACGATTTGAAGGCGTTGCCGATGAAATCCACAGTTTGTTGCGCATTACAGACGATGGAATCGTCATCCAGTTTGGTTGCCATGGTTCGCTACCTTTCGCACCCCTCTCTTGGCCAGGCTCGTAGTGTCCGTCCGGACCCAGACGGTCACATGCCCTGTGCTGATAGCGCTTGTGGCAAGAACGGGGCCACTGGTGCCGGTACAAGGAGAACGCCCACTTACGGGCGTGGGGAGGGAGAGCTACCAGCGACAGGGACGCTGCGGGTGACGTGGAGCGTCAGGTTCCTGACGAAGGCCGCATTACTCGCGCGAGCGACTACCGTGCCCCGGTTTCCAGGTTCGTGCAGGGCCGCCGCCCCGTCCGGGCGCGCCTGACGCCCCCCCCTTGCCCGGCGGGGTTTCACCCATACCGAACGAACCGGATTGACGCGGCGCGCATGGTTTCCTGACACGGCCGTCGTTCCCCCCCCGGCGAATACGCGAATTACGACGGACGCGGCGGATAGCGTCGCCCGTGCAGGCCTACGGCACAGGATCGCACTAGCTTGTTCGGTCTGCTCGGCAGCTCACGCACGCGCTTCCCCGTGGTGTGAACCACGGCCCAGGCTCCGCCGTGTTGCCAGCGTACGCCCGGCAATGGTATGAAGGCCCTCGGTGAGCGCGACCGCTGATGATCAGCTGGCGCTACGGCTGGCAGCTCGGACGCTGGACCCACGCGGTCGCGCCCATGGCGGACCCGTACCCGCCGGACGGTCCGATGGCGCCGCACGCGCGCGATTGCGATAACATCTCGTCACACGAGGAGGTCATCATGCTCGCGATCTGGGTGACAGCGCGGATCAAGCCCGAGCTTCGCCAACGCTTCCTGCAAGCGATCGAGGTGGACGCGCTCGGCTCGGAGCGGGACGAGGCCGGCTGCCTGCGGTTCAACGTGCTCCAGGACGGGCAGGACGAGAACGTGTACTACTTGTACGAGGTCTACCGGGACCAGGCCGCGCTGGAGGCGCACCGCGCGATGCCGCACTACGCGGTTTGGCGCGCCGCCGTCGACACGCTGGACGGACCGACCGAGGCGATCCGCTGCCAGACCGTGTTCCCGGCAGAGCGCGCGTACTGGGGCAAGCCGTAGCCACCGCCCTACCAGGCGCCGCTCAGCCCATGTCCAGCACCACCCCCGAGGAGCGACGGCCCGCGCGCACGGCCGTGACGGAGCGACTCGAGCGCTGGCTCGGTGAGCGCGGCGCCCGGTTCCGGCTGCTGGAACACGCGCCGGTCTTCACGAGCGAAGAGGCGGCGCGGGTCCGCGGCACACCGATCGAGGCCGGGGCCAAGGCCCTGGTCCTGCTGGCCGCCGAGGATCCCGTGCACGTCGTGCTCCCCGGGCACCGGCGCGTCGACAACGCGCGCGTCCGCGCCATTGTCGGGACCCGCACGCTGCGCTTCGCGACGCCCGAGGAACTGTTCGCCCTCACCGGCTGCGTGCCGGGCGCCGTTCCACCGTTCGGCAACCTCTTCGGCCTGCCCGTCCTCGTCGACGAGGAACTGACCGCGCGCGAGGAGATCGCCTTCAACGCCGGCAGCAACAGCGTGTCCATCGTGATGCGCGCCGAGGACTTCCTGCGCCTCTCGGAAGCCCGCGTCCACCAACTGTCGAAGGCGTGAGCCGCACTCATGGACCGGCGCGACCATGAGCTCGACGACAATTCGGTGACGGCGGGCTCGTAGCGTGAGCCGTGACCGGGTCAGGAGGTCGTCGCGCCCCGCCGGCACGCTGTCGGCAAGAATCCGAGTTTCGGGATGGCGGCAGGTCGTTCCGAGCGGCTACTTGCGGCGCGCGACCCGCTCGGCCTCGAGCTGGCCTTGCCGCGCGAGGTCGATCGACTCGCCGAGGACGCGCGCCATCTCCTGCGGTGCGTGGAATCCCATCGAGTTCTCCGCCGCCACGAAGTCGAGCCGCCACTGCGCCTTGCGGTGCAGGTCGTGGCAATCCACGCAGGCGATCGAGTGGTTGCGCAGGTGTTGTCCCTTGTCGTCCTGCATGTCGTGCACCTGTTGATACGGCAGGCGCGAGACCTGCTCGAAGCCTTTCGTGACGTCCCCCTTGCCGGCGTAGCGGTACAGGGCGAGATTGGCGCCGTGGCAGTGCAGGCACGCGCCAGGGTTGCTTGCGCTCGGTGACCCGTTTCGTCCGCTCCTGGTCGAAGAGCGAGTAATAGTGACCGCGCCGATCGCGGTAGTCCAGCGCGAAGGCGTAGCCGGCAAAGATGCGCTTGAGCCACGGCTCGCGCTCGAGCTTCTGGGCGGCCGGGCCCTCGTCGCTCGCCCCCGGCCCGCGCCCGCCGTACTTGGTGCTGGTCGGCAGTGACGTTTTGAGAACTCGGCCGACACCGAGCGTCCGGAGATCGCGCGCGCGTAGGCGCTTGTCGGGAATTGATGACTTCTTACATGGGGGGCTCTGAAGAAGACGAACTCGAGGCCGGGACCGGGTCGGCGGTCACACCCCGGCGCCGGCCTCGGGCTCGGCGGCAGGCTCGGGCTCCTCCCGGCCGCGGCGCTCGAAGCTCAGCAACCCCTGGGGCCGGAACACCATCAGCACCATCAGCATGAGCCCGAAGGCGAGCAGCCGGTACCGCTGCAAGTCGCGGAACACCTCGGGGAGCGACACGAGCAGCGCGGCTCCAGCCACGACCCCGAGCAGGTTGCCCATCCCGCCCAGGATCACCATGGCCAGGATGTTGATCGACTCGGTGAAGAGGAAGTTCTCGGGGAACACCGAGCGCTGCCAGGAGGCGAGAAAGCTGCCGCCGATCCCCGCGAAGGAGGCCCCGATGGCGAACGCCTGGAGCTTCGCCACGGTCGTGTTGATGCCCATCGCGCGCGCGGCCAGCTCGTCCTCGCGGATCGCCTGCCAGGCCCACCCGATCCGCGAGTGCCGGAGGCGCGCCGAGGCCAGCAGGGTCAGGCCGAGGGCCGCCAGGAACAGATAGTAGTAGTGCGTGTTGCTGGAGAGGGCGAATCCGGCGACGGCGGGCGGATCGATCCCCACGATCCCGCTCGGGCCCCCGGTGATATTGACGGGCCGGTCGAGATTGATGAGGAGAAGGTACGTGATCTCACCGAACCCCAGCGTGACGATCGCGAGGTAGTCCCCGGCGAGGCGGAGGGTCGGCGCGCCGATCAGGATTCCCGAGCAGGCCGTGAGGACGATCACGATCGGCAGGGCCAGCAGGAACGGCAGGTGCAGGCCGAAGTGCGCTGAGGCCAGGAACGTGTAGAGGTAGGAGCCGATGCCGAAGAACGCCACGTAGCCCAGGTCGAGGAGGCCGGCGAAGCCGACCACGATGTTGAGCCCGAGGGCGAGCGTGGCGTAGAGGCAGATCCGCGCCATCACGCCGATCCAGTAGTCGTTGGGCGCCACGAGAGGCGCGACCAGGGCCACCAGCCCGAGGATCGCCGCCGCCCACCGCTGCCAGTCGGGGTGCGTCATGTCAGACTTTCGCTCGCGCGGCCATGCTCTCGCCCAGGAGGCCCGTCGGCCGGACCACGAGGACCAGGATCAGGAGCACGAAGGCGACGACGTCCTTGTAGGCCGGGTTCATGAAGGTGACCGCGAGGCTCTCCACGAGCCCCAGGATCAGGCCGCCGAGCATCGCGCCCCGGATGTTGCCGATCCCGCCGAGCACCGCCGCGGTGAAGGCCTTCAGGCCGGCCGAGTACCCCATGAAGAAATCGATCTGAGTGTAGTAGAGCCCGACCAGCACCCCGCCGGCCCCGCCGAGCGCCGAGCCCATGAAGAACGTGAGAGAGATGACCCGCCGGACGTTGACCCCCATGATGGCCGCCATCTCGCGATCCTCGGCCACCGCGCGGATGGAGCGACCGAGCGTCGTCCGCTGCACGAGGAGGTGCAGGCCCCACATCATCAGCCCGGCGACGGCGACCATGACGATCACCAGCGCCGAGATGCTGGCTCCTGCGATCTGGATCCGCCAGGCGCGGGGAAACAGGAGACTGGTCATGTAGACCTTCATCCGGGCGCCCTGGGTCAGCATGACGGCGTTCTGGAGGAAGATCGAGGCGCCGATGGCGCTGATGAGAGGGCCGAGGCGGGTGGCCCCGCGCAGGTAGAGCGGTCGGTAGGCGAAGCGCTCGAGCCCGACGCCGAGCGCGCCGGTGAAGAGCATCGCGTGGAGCAGCATGAGCGGCAGCACCCACGCCGGGTGAAGCGCGCCCATCTGGGCCTGCAGGAGCACCGCCAGCACCCACCAGCCCACGTAGGCGCCGATCATGAAGATCTCGCCGTGGGCGAAGTTGATCATGAAGAGGATGCCGTAGACCATCGTGTAGCCGAGGGCGACGAGCCCGTACACGGTCCCGAGGGCGACGCCGAAGACGAGCTGCTGGGGCAGGATCGCGAGGACGTCGGCCACGGCGTCAGTCCTCGCCCAGGTAGGCGCGCCGGACGTAGTCGGTGGCCAGGAGGGTCCGGGCCGTGTCGTGGATGACGATCCGGCCGTTCTGCAGCACGTAGCCGCGGGTGGCGATCGAGAGCGCCACCGGCGCGTTCTGCTCCACGACCAGGATCGTGGTCCCCTGCCCGTTGATGGCCTGAATGATGTCGAAGACCTGATCGACCAGCACGGGGGCGAGCCCCATCGAGGGCTCGTCCATCAACAGCAGCCGGGGGCGGGCCATGAGCGCGCGTCCGATGGCCAGCATCTGCTGCTCGCCGCCCGAGAGCGTGCCGCCGAGCTGGTGCTGCCGCTCCCGGAGCCGCGGGAAGAGCGTCCAGACGCGCTCGAAGTCCTGGGCCACCTCGCCGGCCGGCGCCTTCTGGCGGGTGAAGGCCCCCATGGAGAGGTTCTCCCAGACGGTCATGCTGGCGAAGATCCGGCGGGCCTCGGGGACCAGCGAGATCCCCCGCCGCGCGATGACCTCGGTCGGCAGGCCGTCGATCCGGTTGCCTTCGAACTCGACGCGCCCGGCCGTGGGTCGGACCACGCCGAGGATCGTCTTCATCGTGGTCGACTTCCCCGATGCGTTCCCGCCCAGCAGGCAGACGATCTCCCCGGCCCGCACCTCGAGGCTGACCGACTTGAGGACCGGGAGGGGCCCGTAGTGGGTGACGATGTCGGTGAGCTTAAGCACGACTCGCCTGCCGCCCGAGGTAGGCCTCCAGGACGGCCGGGCTCCGCCGCACCTCCTCGAAGCTCCCCTCGGCGATCTGGGTCCCGTGGTCGAGCGCCACGACGCGGTCGCAGATCCCGCGGACCACGCCCATATCGTGCTCGATCAGGAGGATCGTGACGCCGCGGTCGCGGATCCGCTTGATGTCGCGCATCAGCTCGCGCGTTTCGGTGGGGTTCATGCCGGCCGCGGGCTCATCGAGGAGCAGGAGCCGCGGCTCGGCGGCCAGGGCACGAGCGATCTCGAGGCGCCGGCGGTTGGCGTAGGAGAGCGTCCACGCGGGCCGGACCGCCCGGGGGAGCAGCCGATCCCCGAAGAGCCCGAGCAGCTCAGCCGCACGCGCCTCGGCGCGCCGGCGCTCCTCGCGCGATCGGCGCGTGCCCAGCAGGATGCTCGCGATCCCGGACCGGGTCCGGCAGTGCAAGCCGACCAGCACGTTTTCCAGGACCGTCATGTGATTGAAGAGCCGCTGGTTCTGGAACGTGCGGGCGATGCCGAGCGCCGTGATGCGGTGGGGGGCGAGGCCGACGAGCTCCCGCCGACCGTGGTCGAACCGGATCCGACCGGCCGTCGCCGGGTAGAGGCCCGTGATCAGGTTGAAGAGGGTCGTCTTCCCCGAGCCGTTGGGGCCGATGAGACCGACGATCTCGCCCTCCTCGACCCGGAGCGCCAGATCGTGCACGGCCCGGAGACCGCCGAAGTCCTTCGTCAGGCCTTCGGTCTCGAGAAGCGCCATCCTCCGAGGCCGTCGCGCGCGCCGCCGTCTACTTCACCGTGATCGCTTTCACCTGCTCGAAGCCGGCCCCCTTCACCCGGTAGAAGTAGATCACGCCGCCGGCCACGTCGCCCTTGTCGTCGAACGAGACGGGCACACCGAGGATGCCCTTGTAGCTCTTCGTGGCGCGGACGGTGTCGCGCACTGCGGCCCGGTCGGGTTTGCCGGCTTTCTTGATCGATTCCAGGATGATGTTGGCGGCTTCGTAGGCGAGCGGACCGTAGGAGCTGACCGGCCCGTACTTGGCTTCGAAGGCCTTCGAGAAGGCGGTGGCGGCCGCGATCTTCTTGAGGTCGGGCACGAGGAAGCTCACGTAGTTCCCCTCGGCGGCGCCGCCCGACGCCTGAACGTAGTCCACCGGCTCGAACTGTCCGTCGGGCCCGATCATCCGAACGTTCAGGCCGACGTCGGGGAGCTGCTTGGCGATGAGCGCGGCGTCGGGCGCCCACAGACTCGCGTAGATCACGCTGACGTCCTTGGGCACGGTGGCCAGGATCGCGCGGAAGTCCTTGTCGCCCGCGCGGATGACGTAGCGGATCGGCTGGGCGCCGAGCTCCTTGGCCTTCTTCTCCACCTCGTCGGCCACGCCCTTCGGGCCCGTCGTGCCGTCGTCGAAGACGGCGATCTTCTTCGCCTTGAGGTCCTGGACGGCGAAGATCGCGCCGGCCGGGCCCTGGGCATCGTCCCGCGCGCATACCCGGTTCGTGTTCTTGAGCCCTCGGTCGGTCACTTTCGGATTGGTGCAGCCGGGGCTGATCAGGACCAGGTTGACCCGGTCGAGCACCTCCGAGACCGGAATGCACGTCACGCTGGTGATCCCCCACACCGCCCCGAGAACGGCCGGATCCGCCGCCACCTTCTCGGCGGCGGCGACGCCGACCTGCGGGTTACCCTGGTCGTCGGCTTCCAGGACCTCGATCTTCTTGCCGAGGACCCCGCCTTTCTTGTTCCACTCCTCGGCGGCGAGCTTGACGGCGTTGGCCACCTCCTGTCCCTGCTTGGCGAGCGGGCCCGTCAGCGGCACGCCCGCCGCGATCTTCACGACCTGCTGCGCCTCGACAGCGGGCGCCGCGGCGATCAGCCCGAGCGCTACCGCCACCGCCCACACACGCCTCTCGATCGATGTTTGGCAAGCCATACGCTCCTCCTTCGGAACCTCGGGGGTGTCGCGCGATACGCCGCGGGATCGGTCGTCCGATCCGAACAGGCGCAACTATGGTGGAGCGCCCTCGCTCCGTCAAGTGGGCGACGGTCGGCGGCGGGGCGCCGGGCCGGCGGCATGCGTAGCGGCCCGGCGGCCGGAGCTTCGTGGTTAGGGCAGGCTCCAGGTGCAACTTCGTGGGCTGCCCGACGGCGAGACCAGCGGGCCCGGCGAGCGTCATGTGCTCACCGCAGCCACAACACGCAGCCATGCATCACCCCTGAAACTGAGCCGAAGATGTTGCGCCCAGCGGTCAATACGGAGTTCGATCGGATCAGCCCGCCGGATCGGTTGGATGGGTCGGCCGCGATCTTGCCGGACCGCGTTGAGGAACGCCGCGCGCCATTCGTCGTCGGCCAGGAGCCCGTGTAAGTAGCATCCTACAACCCGCCCAAGGCGCCAACCTACCTCGGCGCCGGCCTCAAGTACGAGGGCCTCCCCCCCGGTTGTGCCCTCGCTATGCCCATGGTGAATTTCATAGCCGGACAACGGCCGCCCGACCATCGGCCACGCGCTCAGGAACGAACTCTGCCGGGTCGATTTCCCGGTCTCGAATACAGTCCGAATTGGCAGCAACCCGAGCCCTGGCCACGATCGCGGTCCGCCTTCAGTGCCCCCGCGGTCCTCCAGATGCTCCCCGAGCATCTGGTATCCGCCGCACAGGCCCAGCACCCAGGCCCCCCTACAGTGCGCCTCACAGACGGCCTGAGACACTCCCGAGACGGTGTGGTGCACGAGGTCCGCAACAGTGGTCTTCGAGCCCGGCAGAATCAACACATCCTGCCCGGCTATGAGGCGGGGGTCGGTGATCCAGGTCAGGTGGACGTCGGATTCCGCGAGCAGGGGCGTGAGGTCTTCGGTATTGGAGATGCCCGGACTCAGGAGTGCTCCCACGCGGAGCATGCCGCCGGGCGCCAGGATATTCACCGGGATCGGCAGCGGCCGATCTTCCTCATCCAGTCCGTGATGCAGATGGGGCACTACTGCGAGAACAGGAACCTCCACCATCGCTTCCAACATTCGGACACCATCCGCGAACAGCGTTGCATCGCCCCGAAACCGGTTCACGATGATCCCCAGCATGCGGCGGCGATCTTCCGTGGGAAGCAGATCCAGGGTGCCCTTGACCTGGGCAAACACCCCACCCCGGTCGATATCGGCCACAAGGATGAGGGCCGCATTCACGAGGCGGGCCGCCCGGAGATTTACGAAATCCCGACCCCACAAGTTGATCTCGACCGGCGATCCTGCCCCTTCAAGGATGACGATGTCGTGCTCATCCGCGAGGCGCCGCAGCGCCCCATCCGCAACCGCAGCGAGTTCACTGGTGTTCTTGAAGTACTGGGCCGCCTCGACGTGCCCAACTGCCTTGCCCAGCACCACGAGCTCGGCTTCGGTCTGCGTGACAGGTTTGAGCAGGATCGGCCCCATATCAACGCGGGGTTCCTTGCGGGCGGCGCGGGCCTGAAGAATCTGGGCACGAGGCATCTCGAGGCCGTCGGCAGTGACACCGGCTTGATTCGCCATGTTCTGCGCTTTGAATGGCGCCACGTCCATTCCTGCATCCGTCAACAACCGACACAATCCCGCCGTCACGAGACTCTTGCCAACATCGGATGCCGTGCCGAGGACAGCCAAGGCGGCTTTCATGGGATCTTCTCGGCGAGGTGCTTCAGCGTGTAGGCTTCAGGTGAGGGGAACTTCGGTAGGGTGAGTCCTCCCGTCAGCGGCCTGCCGCACTGATGGCAGGATGTGTTTGTCGGCGCGGCGGCAGCCTGGCCCGAAGGGCACAGCGACGCAAGACGAGCCCCGCACTCGCCGCAGAATCCAACTCCGGCGGGGTTCTCACGCTGGCAGCGCGGACACTTCATGCCTGGCTCCCACCGATTGGAAGGTCGAAACGGTACGCCGAGACTAGTCCGAGGAAATCAACCGGTCAAGAGTCTCATCGCTCCAGGACCCGCTCGCCGCGCGCGATCCTCGCCCACCTCGGCCGCTCGGTCTCCCACGAGCCTCCCGGCCCCGGCCCGACTGACGCCCGCCGCCATCACGGAGCCCTCTCGACTCCCCTGACCCTCGTGTCGTCGACGCCTCCACGGTGGCCCGGCTATGGCCCCTGATGTCAGGACACCAGATAGTCGTTTCGTGGAGCCCAGAATCGACAACTGACGTCTCCTTTCTCCGGGGGTGTCGATGTCGGGCCGCCCCTCGACTATATAGCGAGAGAAGGAACCCACGGCGAAAGGAGTCGAGGCCATGATCACAGGGCTACGCGGGGCGACGGATCTGGAGTGAGGACCTGAACAACCTGCTCCAGCTCCTGCAGCCGTTGAGGGCATGAGGCGATGAGGCTCTTCTACGGCTGGGTCATCGTCGGGGTGGCAATGGTCGTGACCTGCGTCGGGTCACATATCACAATCGATCCCAGAGGCGCGCGGCGGCCGCCACCGACAGGTCGACGTCTTCCTCCAGGAGATAGCCGCTCCCCGCCAGCGCGACCGCGGCCTGCCGCACCCGCGCCAGATACTCCTCGCGCGAGGCGTAGCGTTCCTCGACGGAGGGGCGCGGATCGCCCGACGCCGCGCGCTCCGCGCGGGTGCGCGGGAAGAGCAGGGTGGCGCCGGCGAAGACCAGGAGCTGCTCGGCGCCGCCGATGTCGGGATGGCGCAGCGTCCAGCCGGTATGGGTGGCGATGGGTACCGCGACCTCGGGCAGAATGATGCCGGCAACCTCGTTGCCGTCGGCGTCCACCGCGGAGACGAGGGTGCCGAAGGCGCGCCCTGGTCGGGGCGGCAGGGTCGACCAGTCGAGACGGCGCGGCCGCGCGTGATGCCGCGGATAGCTCGACCGGGGGATGCAGGCGAAGGCGGGGGTGAGCTGGTCGGGCGGCACCGCGGTCCCGTCGGCCAGCCGCGGATGTCGGCTCGGGGGAGGCTCCACGCCTTCCGTCACCCAGCGGTCGAGATTGACCAGGCAGGCGCGGAGCAGCGCGGAGTAGTCCACCACGCCGCGGAGGTTCTGCGACTTGTCCACCGGGCCGGTGGGGTCGGCCGGCGCGATCTGGACATGGCTGGGCGGCCAGACACCGAGGCCGTGCTCGGTGCCCGCGAAGTGATACACGCGCACGTTGAGGCCATGGGCCAGATCGCGCTCGCCGTCGGGATCGGTGTGCAGCAGGGACGCGTCCCCGCGGTGGTACTCCGCCGAGGTGTTCGTGTAGAAGGCCCGCAGCCGGCTCCCGCGCGCGTCGAGGCGCGCGTGGAGCGCGTCCTTGATCCCCGTGTCGCCATCGGTGGCGGGCTGGTCGGCGAACGGGAACAGGTGCGCCATCATGTGGTTGCGGTCCTTCGAGTTCTGTCCGAAGCGCTGGTTGAACTCGCCCCGCATCCCACCCGCGACGTTGGAGAAGATCCCGTCGAACGCCTCACGCCCCGCCTCGTCGAGGTTGAGGTCCTCGTAGGCAAAGGTGCGCAGCAGCCGCCCCGTCTGCGAGCGGCCGTAGGCGTAGGCCCAGCGGAGCGCGTCCGGCGCGGGATTGCCCTCGGCGGCACTGCCATGCTTGAGCCAGGACACCGCGTCCCGCAGCGCGGCCATCGAGAGGCCGAGCACAGGCGCGCCCTCGGCGGTGTAGGTGATCTGGTAGAGCCGGCCCTTCTCGAACCCGCCGTCGAGCTGGATGTGGCACGGGTCGGGGATCACGCGCCCGCCTTCCACCCGCGCGAAGCGCCAGCGGTCGCGGGGGATGGTTTCGGCGGGCCCGTCAGGCTGGTCGCGCACCGTGAGGAGCGCCGCGCGCTCGTCGAGGTCCGCGACGCGGTACGCGAGGTGCCCCCGATCCGACAGGAGAAAGGCGTCGACGCTGGCGCCGGCCTGGACCTGCGTGTAGACGCGCCCGCGCAGCGGGCGTCCCGCGGCGTCGCGCGCCTCTGGCGCCTGCATCCGGTAGAGCCCGGCGATCTCCGGCACGTCGCATTGCCAGCCGCAGGAGATCACCACCCAGCCACGCTTCATGAGGAAGCCGTCCCCCACGTCGATGGGCGGGTTCGGATCCGCGCCGGGGACGAAGGCGGGACGGGTGGCGCGGTTGAAGTTGGGCACGGAGACGGTATTGCCGCGATTCACCACGTCCAGCAGCACGCGGCCGCTGCAGCGCGTGCGGTCCTCGGGCAGCAAGATGGAGACGTCGCTCCACCACTCGACGCGGCCGGCGGGATTGCGCGGGGCCAGCTCCACGTCGGTGATGCGACGGTTCGCGGGGTGGAGCGGGTCGATGGCGAAGTGGAGTCGGCCCTTCAGCTCCTCGTAGGGGCCGACTCCGCCTTCGGGGCCCCGGAACGCCGCGCCGCCCGCGAGGAAGCGCCGCATGATGAGCTCGAAGCGGGTGACGGGCATGGGCGTGGCCTCAGTCGGCGTCGACGAGGCGAGGAAGGAGTTGGCCGATCGAGCCGCGCAGGGGGGCGTCGACGAGATCGTCCATGGCGGTGGGCTCGGCGTTGCCTGTCGAGGACTCGGACACGCCCACGCTGTCCCCGCGCGCGACGAGGCGCGCGGCGACGGGGGCGGCGAGGCTCGCGAGGAGGTCGGGCACGGCGCCGAGGATAGCACGGGGCCAGGCTCTCTTGCCGGGCCGCGGGCACCCGCCTATCATGGCCCGGTCCACTCATCTCGAAGACGCTCTGGAGGAACCCATGGGTCAGCTGGACGGCAAGGTCGCCATCGTCACGGGCTGTGGCCGGGGCATCGGCCGCGAGGTCGCGCTGCGCCTGGCGCGGGACGGGGCCCAGATCGTCGTGAACGACCTCGACGACGAGCCCGCGCGCGAGACCATCGCCCTCGCCGAGAAGGAGGGCGCCGCGCCGTCGCCTGCGTCGGCAACGTCACCGCCCCCGACTTCGGCGACCGCATCGTCGAGACGGCAGTGACGCAGCAACCGCTAGTAGACATTGCATACGCTGTCACATTCTGACCCGCTGACCTTGGCGTCGGGCGGCAACAATGGACGCCATGGACAATTTTGACTCGGCGAGTGACAGATGAAAACGCGGATCTCTGGTACCAGTCGGTCATCATGGCTCTCTCCTCGGTTGAGAGCGAGTGGTTACCCCGCCACGCGATGCGCGGCGCTCTCCGAGGCGAACAGAGATAAGCAGACGTGGCTAGACCCGCGGTCGGGTCGCCCGGATGGACGGAGAACTACTCTGCCGGGAGATGAACTCTGCCGCGAAGCGGCTTACTTGAACAGCGGTATGCAGCCGACGGCCTTCGGCCGCGGCTGATACCGGCGTTATGCCGATGGTCATCCGGATGAACGACCTGATCATCCAGAGCGTCGTCACCGTCCCCGGGCTGTGGCGCAACGGCGTCTCCGTATCGACGCTGCGATTGCGCGGCATGGACCTCTCCGGCTGGGATTCCACCTTCTGGCGCTTGCCTTTCTGGTATCGTCAGTCTTAGCGACACGGGACATCCGGTCGTCAGCGATGGAGGCACGGTGCGATGATCAAGCGATTCCACGCGCTCTACGTCGGCCAGGTCGAGCTGGAGAACATCGGGGTGAACGGCACGCCCGCCGACGCCCGGCGCTATAGCAACGAGCGGCTGAGCGAGCCGCTGTTCGCCGCGCGAGACGTTGCCCAGCTCATGGACGAGCTGGGGTACTACGCGCTGTGGACGGCCGAGCATCACTTCCAGCGCGAGGGGTACGAGTGCTTCCCGAACCTCATCCAGCTCTCGCTCTGGCTCGCGACCCAAACCAGGCGGCTCAAGCTCGGCTGCGCCTTCAACGTGCTCCCGATGTGGCACCCGATCCGGCTCGCCGAGGATTACGCGATGGCCGATATCGTCACCGACGGGCGCGTGATCATGGGCGTGGGACGCGGCTACCACTCGCGCGAGGTCGAGACGTTCGGGGCGCCCGTCATCGACCAGGCGGCGAACCGGGAGCTGTTCGAGGAACAGGTCGACCTCCTGCTCAAGTGCTTCAACCAGGAGGCATTCACCCACCAGGGCAAGCGGTACGATTGCCCTCCCGCCGTCGAGTACCGCGGCTACCAGCTCACCGACATCACGTGTGTACCGCGGCCGGTCCGCTTACCCGTCGAGATCTGGATGCCGATCGCGAGCAGCAAGTCCATCGACTACATGGCCAGCAAGAACTTCAAGGCCATGGTGACCCTCAACGGCGAGAAGATCCTCGACGACGTCGTGAAGGCGTACCGCGACGCCTGCGCGAAGCACGGCCACCCGAAGCAACTCGGCGAGGACATGATCTGGGGCGCCGGCCTCTACCTCGCCGACACGCCCGAGGAAGCCAAACGTCGCGTCGAGCCGTCGCACGACGAGCGCTACAAGTGGTTCGCGCCGTTCGGCTTCGTGCGGTACGCGGACGCGAACGGCCGGACCTGGGGCACGCCGGGCGCGCCCGCGAGGGTGCCGACGCTCGCCGACGGGATCCAGCAGAAGGCATGGTTCTGCGGGCCGCCGTCGCTCGTCGTGGAGGGCATCAAGTCCATCGAGGCCAAGTACCCCGGACTCGAGGACTTCATGATCCACTGGGCGGAGGGGCTCCCGGTGAGGGAGTTCCAGGAGCAGTTGCGCTGGTTCGCACGCGACGTGATGCCGGAGTTTCAGAACCGATGACCAGGACCTCACGCCGCCCGGGCGTATCGTCCTGAGACAACACGGGTGAGATGAAGGCGAGCGTTATCACCGAGCCGCGAGGTCCGGAGACGCTCATCTACGGTGACCGGCCCGACCGCATCCGCGGGCACCACCAGGCCCCGCGACCCGGCGAGACCGAGGAGCAGAGGAAAGCGCGGGACGGGCGGGAGTTCGCAGCGCTCCAGGCCTCACCGTTCTTCGACCTGTGGGCGTCCGCGGGGATCGACGAGATCCTCAGCGCGCTGCACGAGAAGCTGGTGGTCGGCGACGGGTGAGCGGCGCCAGCCACCGCTTCTTCAGGAGCCCGGA
>WNGA01006012.1_pt1 | contig 17410 bp, 18 predicted proteins | sample 5400061 | NCBI WGS metagenome assembly WNGA01 (sample SAMN13153366, study PRJNA577476) | soil metagenome | isolation source: 100 cm soil or saprolite under grassland replicate 2 | place: USA:California | collected 2016-06-15 | reverse complement strand
AAGATCTCGCTGAAGCTCGCGAACCGCGCGCGGCGCGGTCTTCCGCTGCGCTAGACGAGTCCGTTCGAGCCACGTCGTCAACGGCAGGGTCTGACCCTGGGTGTTCGGAAACCGTCACTCTTCGTCCCCAAGGTTGGCGCGCGTTCGAGCCGTGGCTCGAACGGCAGGGTCTGACCCTGGCTGTTGGGAGAGCGTGACTTTTCGTCCCCAAACTAGGCCGGGGCGGCGAGGCCCGCCTGCCACGAGGCCCAGAGGCGCGCATAGCGCTCGCCCTGGTTCACGAGCTCGTCGTGCGAAGCGACCTCGACGAGACGTCCGTGCTCCATGACCGCGACGCGGTCTGCGCGCTCGGCGGTGGAGAGGCGATGCGCGATCGTGATCACTGTCCTGCCTTCGACGATCGCGGCCAGCGCGCGCTCCACGGCGGCCTCCGTCGCTGGATCGAGGCTCGAGGTCGCTTCGTCCAGGACGATCACTGCCGGATCGGCCAGCGCCACGCGCGCGATGCCGACGAGCTGGCGCTCGCCCGCGGACAGTCGCAGCCCGCGGGTCTGCACGTCGGTGTCGAGTCCTGCCGGCAGCGACTCGAAGCGGTCGAGCGCGCCGATCCTCCGCAGGGCGCGCCGGACGTCGTCATCGCCGGCTCCCGGATGTGCGAGGCGGACGTTGTCGGCGATCGTGCCGCTGAAGAGGTGTCCCTCCTGCGGGAGCAGCACGATCCGCTGGTGAAGCGAATCCAGCGTGGCGTCCCGGAGGTCGACGCCGTCGAGCTCGATGCGGCCTTCCTGTGGGTCGTACTGACGCGTCAGCAACTTCGCCACCGTCGACTTGCCGGCTCCCGTTGCGCCAACGAGGGCGATGTGCTCTCCCGGTGCGAACTCGAGCGTCAAGTCTCGGAGGACCGGCCGCTTCCCGTAGCCGAACGTGACCCCGCGCAACGCGAGCCTGCCCTCGCGGGGAAGCTCGACCGCGCCCGGCTTCTCCGCGATCGAAGTCGGCACCTCGAACAGGCCAGCGATCTTCGCGAGCGCCGCCAGTCCCTGGCGGAATTCACCCAGCCACTCCGTGAAGCGTCCGATTGGATCGAAGAGCTGGATGAGGTACAGCACGAAGGCGGTGATCGTCCCGATCGAGATCGAGCCGTGGCGGTACATCGTCGCCGCCGCGAGCAGCACGACGATCAGCGCCGATGCCTGTGCGAGAGGCAGGAACGCGAACAGACGGATGTTGACGAACGAGGCGCGCCGCCAGGCGTGGACCTGCGCCTGGCTGCGGGGCCTGTACCGATCGAGCGTTCGCTTCTCGCGGCGGAATGCCTGAACCACGCGCACGCCGGCGAGTCCCTCCTGTAGCGCCGTCAGCGTCTCCGCAACCCGGTCGCGAATCGCGTGGTACGCCCGCCCGGCGCCGTGATGGAAGCTCCAGCTCGATGCGATGAGAATCGGTAGGGCGACCAGCGAGATCGCCGCCAGCTTCGGAGAGAGCAGCGTCAACGCGACGACGGTCAGGACAATCTGCAGACCGCTCCCCACGATCTCGACGAGCGCATCGCGAACGAGCTCGTTCAGCGACTGTACGTCCGAGGTGAGCCGGGAGACCAGCACGCCTGCCCGCTCCTGCTCGAAGAAGCCGAGCGGCAGCGCCTGAAGCTTGTCGAAGGCAGCGACCCGCAGGTTGTGGAGAAAGCGCTCTCCGGCCGTCGCCGCGAACAGGATCTGCGCACGCACGACGGAAGGCTTGGCGAGGGCAAGCGCGAGGAACACGAGCGCCGCGACGTTGAGCGGATGCGTCGCGTGCTTCGTGATTCCCGCGTCCACCGCGTAGCGGACGAGCGCCGGGCCCGCGAGCGTGATCAGCGTCGAAAGCGTCACCGCAACCCCCGCGCCGATGTAGAGGGCGCGCACCGGGCGGAGAAGCCCGCGCGTGTGCGTCCAGACCGCTCGCGGAGAGGCACGCTCCATTAGGCCGCGTTCTCCAGCGCCAACAGCGCGCGGTAGCGAAGCGACCGCCGTAGGAGCTCGGCATGCGTGCCCTCCTCGACGATCTTGCCTCCCTCCAGTACGGCGACGCGATCGGCAAGGGCGATCGTCGCGGGACGGTGCGTGATGACGAGTGTCGTTCGCCCCTCCATCACAGTCGCGAGCGCGGCCCGGATCTCGTGCTCCTTGGTCGCGTCGACCGCGGAGGTCGCGTCGTCGAGGACCAGCACCTCCGGATCGGCCAGGATCGCCCGTGCGATCGCAACTCGCTGACGCTGTCCGCCGGACAGCGAGAAGCCTCGCTCTCCGAGCACGGTCTCGTAGCCCTCGGGTAGAGCGGCGATGAACTCCACCGCCCCCGCGAGCTCGGCGGCGCGCTCGACCTCTTCGTCATGGGCGTCCGGACGAGCGAGCCGGATGTTCTCCCGGACCGTGTCCGTGAACAGGAACGTCTCCTCGAACACGAGCGCGACGGCCCGACGCACGTCGGCCAGTCGCAGCTCCCGCACGTCGTGGCCGTCGAGGAGCACGGCGCCGTCGTCCGGGTCGTAGAGCCTCGCCAGCAGGCCCGCGACCGTGCTCTTCCCCGAGCCGGTGGCGCCTACGAGCGCGAGCGACTCTCCGGGAGCAACGTGTAGGTCGAGCCCGTCGAGCACCGGCCGGCCTTCGTGGCCGAACTGGACCTGTCGGAGGCGGACGTCACCGCGTACGCCGTCCAGCTTCACGGGATGGCGTGTCTCACGCAGCCGTGGCTCGGCTTCGAGCACTTCGCTGATCCGAGCGCTCGCGCCGACGGCCTTCTGCAGGGTCGTGACCCGCTGGCCGAGCACGCGCAGGGGCCAGACGAGCATCGCGACGTAGGCGTTGAACGCGACGAACGAGCCGAGGCTCAGCTCGCCGGAGATCACCCGCCGGCCGCCGAGCCAGAGCACGGCGAGCAACCCCAGCAGCGGCAGGAACTCCAGGATCGGCAGGAAGACCGCGTCGAGCCGTGCGATGTCGAGGGCACGACGGACGATGGAGCCACTTCGGGTCCGGAACTCCGCGGCCAGCGGCTCCCCGGCGCCCAGGCCCTTCACGACCCGAATTCCCACCACCGTTTCCTCGACGAGCGTCGCGGCCTCGCCCCAGCTCTCCTGCAGCCGCTCTGTGCGCTCGTGGTACCGGCGCGAGTACACCCAGCCCGCGAGGCTGATCAACGGCAGTGGGATGAGCACGATCAGTGCGAGCTGCCAGTCGATCACGAGTAGCACGAGCGAGACTGCGCACACAGTCAGGACGTAGCCGATCGTGTGACCGATCGAGTCCATCATCCGTGCGACGTGCTCGGCGTCGGACGACGCGCGGCTCATCAGCTCGCCCGGCCCGACCCGATCGTGATAGCTCGCGTCGAGTCGCAGAGCGTGCGCGAAGATCGCGTCCCGGACCCGCGCGTCCGAGCGGGAGCGATTGCGGATTGCGTAGAGGTGCCGTAGGGCGCCGGCGGTCATCTCGAGCAGGCCGACGCCGAGAAGTGCGGCGAGCCACACGAGCAGGGTGTGTCGGTCGCGTGCCAGGACGCCGTGGTCGATCGCGTACTTGACCATCAGCGGCGCGGAGATCGCTCCCGCCTGCCAGAGCAGGCCGGAAACGACGGCGGCGATGACGCCGTCCAGCTGAGAACGGACTACGGCGCGCACGAACCTCCACGCCGCGCGCCGGCGCGCGTCGTGATCCCCCATGGGTAAAAGTATCCGGCGATGTCAAATCAGCAACCCTCGATCGAGGAGCGGTTCCCGCGCCCGTCGGTGATGGGCGTCGTCAACGTCACGCCCGACTCCTTCTCAGACGGCGGCGTCCATCTCCAACCGGCTGCGGCCGTTGCGGCGGGGTGGCGGATGCTCGACGAAGGGGCGGCGATCGTCGACGTCGGCGGCGAGTCGACCCGGCCGGGATCGGAGGGCGTGTCGGCGGAGGAGGAGCTGCGGCGTGTCGTTCCCGTGCTGGAGGGGTTGCACGGCGCGCCGATCTCCATCGATACGGCGAAGGCCGCGGTGGCGCGACGCGCGCTCGAGCTCGGCGCCGAGCTCGTGAACGACGTGACGGCGCTTCGCGGCGATCCGGGGATGGTGAAGGTCGTCGCCGAGTCCGGTGCGTACCTCTGCCTGATGCACATGCAGGGAGAGCCGCGGACGATGCAGGTGAAGCCGGCCTACGACGACGTTGCTTCGGAGGTGGCGGCCTTCCTCGACGAGCGAGTCCGCTTCGCCGTCGCCGCGGGCATCGCCGAGGAGCGGATCTGCGTCGATCCGGGAATCGGGTTCGGCAAGACCGTGCAGCAGAACTTCGAGCTCGTGCGGCGACTCGACGTCCTGACCGCACTCGGCCGTCCGGTGCTAATCGGCTTCTCGCGGAAGAGCTCCCTCGGACGCATCCTGGGCGACCCGACCGCCACCACCGGCCCGCTCTCGGCGAGCGTGGCGGTCGCGGTGACGGCTTACGAGCGCGGTGCCTCGATCCTGCGTGTCCACGACGTGCGCGAGCACGTCGAGGCCTTGACCGTCGCGGCGGCGGTAGTCGGTTGATCGTCGTCGAAGTCGAGGCGCTAGAGGTGTTCGGTCACCACGGTGCCACCGAGGAGGAGCGTGCCGCCGGTCAGACGTTCCTCTACGACGTGCGCTTGGAGGTTTCGGACGGTGCGCTCTCCGATCGGCTCGAGGACACCGTCGACTACGTGCAGGTGGCGGAAACCGTGCGGGACGTCTCCGAGGCGAGCCGGTTCAATCTGCTCGAGGCGCTGGCGGCTGCGGTCGCGGATGCGATCGCCGAGCGGTTGCCCGTCGAGCACGTGCGTGTGCGTGTGCGCAAGCGCGAGGTCGAGCCGGCCGGACTCGCGGTGGCGTGGACTGCCGCTACCGTCGAGCGGCCGTGAGCCGAAGCGTGTACTCGGCGAACCGAGCGACGGGGCGCAACTCGACGTAGACGTAGAGGCCGCGGGCGCCGCCGTTCCGGTACACCGCGACGCCGTGCTTCCCGACGGCGAGAGGCCGGGTCTTGCTCGTGATGACCGCGCGCGGGAGCAGCCGCACGGTGACGTGACCGGTGACCCGAGTCCGAAGCGTCTGCTTCGGCGGAGCCCAGACGCGGTAGAGATCGACAGGGTCCTCGCTGCGGTCGACGTGCGCCGAGATCGACGCGCTCGTCTTTCCGGAATGTGTCAGCGGGGGCGTCCCGGTCGAGAACAGACCGTGCGGCTCGATCTCCGCGGGATCCTCGTTCGGCTCCTGTGGGTCGCGCGCGGGCGTCTTGAACGAGAGCGCGTTGGGGATGTCGAGCAGTCCGTAGCCGGAGGCGTGGTCGAATCCCGGCTCGGCGATGTCCGTGGTCGACCTGCGCATGATCTCGAAGAGCTGGGTGTTGTCGAGGTCCGGTCGCATGGTCCAGACCCAGGCGGCGGCACCCGCGACGAGCGGGGAGGCGAAGCTCGTCCCGTTGACCACGGCATAACCGGCGGCGTCATGCGATATGGGCTCAGCGACCGGAATGCGCACGCCGGGCGCCGAGAGATCGATGTTGGGCGAGAGGGTCGAGAAGCCGGCAACGCGGCCGCTCTCGTTCGTCGCGCCTACGGTGAGCACGTGAGCGTACGCAGCGGGGAAGTTCTTCGGGCTTCCCTCGAGGCCGTCGTTGCCGGCCGCCGCCACGACTATCGAGCCCGAGCGGAATGCGAAGAGGATGGCCTCCTCGAGCAGTGGATCGTCGTCCTCGCCTCCGAAGCTCAGGTTGATCACACCGGGGCCGCGCCGGGCTGCTTCGACGATGCCCTGGATCGCCGAGCTCTCGCTGAGGATGCCGAACGGGCTGGCGTCCCAGATGCGCAAGACGGCCTCCGGGTAGACGCCGACGAGGAAGACGCCGTTGACCGGTGCGGCCAGAACCGAGCTGACCTCGGTGCCGTGTTCCTCGTCCGGTTGAGAGATGGTTTGTGTGTTGAGGACAGTCGTATTCGCGCGGCTCGCGAACTCGGGATGGCTCATGTCGAGACCCGAGTCGACGACGGTCACGGGCGTGCCGGGGCCGGGCGCCTCCACCCGGTCGGCGCCCACTGCGCCTCGCCACCACTGCTGGGGAACGAGCGGGTCGGTCGGGGCCTCGAGCTGACCCGCCGTGGTCAGCATGCGGTCCGGCCGGCTCAGCCGGACGACACCGGCTCGGCGCAGGTCTGCGACTGCGTATGTCGGAACGCGCCAGATGCGAAGCTCGCGGGCCAGCTCCGTCCCGCCGGCACTCCGTGCCAGCTGCGCTCCCTCGCGCGCGTGAGACGGATCGAGCTGGACGAGATCGGCCGACGCCGGAGTGGGACTCGCGAGAAAAGCAGCGAGGACGATCAGGACCCTGGGCGCCAAGTCCCTCAGAGTACCGCGGTACTAGGCTCCGGAGGTGGTCCGCGCCTTCGTCGGCCTCGGCTCGAACCTCGGCGACCGCGAGGCCACCCTGCGGGCTGCGGTCGGGCGCTTGCGTCGCCTGTCTGGGATCGAGGTTCGCGGAGTCTCGGTCTTTCGGGACACCGAGCCGGTCGGATATCTCCAGCAACCACGGTTCCTCAACGGGGTCGTCGAGCTCGAGACGGACCTCACGGCCCGGGCGCTCCTGGGGGTCCTGCTCGAGCTCGAGCGGGCCTTCGGCCGCGACCGGAGCGCCGGGCCCCCTCAGGGACCGCGCACGCTCGACCTCGACCTTCTGCTCTATGGAGACGAGACGATCGACGAGCCGCTGCTGAAGGTGCCGCACCCGCGGTTGTACAAGCGGAGGTTCGTCCTGGAGCCGCTCGCAGAGCTGGATCCGGGCCTCGAAGTGCCCGGCCTGGGCCCGGTCCAGGCCCTCCTTACGAAGCTAGACTCAGGCCCATGAGTCACCTCGACGAGCTGGACGAATTCGAGGCCGAGCTCGAGATTCGGCTCAAGAAGGAGTACACGGCGGTCTTCGGCCTCTTCCGCTACTGCGTCCTGACGCAGGACGCGACCTACCTCTGCAACAAGCTCGATCTCGCTCAGGTCTCGCAGCCGAACTACCCGTTCTTCCACCTACGGATGGAGGACGTCTGGGTCTGGGACAAAAACCGGCCGACGCGAATCATCCCGCGTGCCGAGGTGTGGACGTCCAGCGACGTCACCGTGGAGGAGCTGCGCGGCGAGGGCGAGGAGACAAGCCTCACCGCCGAGGCGCTCGCCGAGAAGATCGGCGAGTCGCTCGGCTCCGAGGACGATCTCTAGCGGTTGCACTCCTCCCTGCCCGGGAGGATGATCGGCCTCGACCGGCCGCTAGGGGTCAGAAGGAGGTCACGCGTGTCCGCGGACACGAATAAGGAGATCGTCCGCCGCGTCGGAGTCGAGCCCTGGGAGGGAAACATCGGTGTGATCGACGAGCTCGTGGCGGCCGATTACGTCGGTCACGATCCGGCTCAACCGGAGATGCACGGCCCCGAGGGGATCAAGGGATTCGTCACCTCGTACCTGGCTGCGTTCCCGGACGGGAAGATCACGATCGACGACCAGCTGGCCGAGGGGGATCTCGTCGCGACCCGCTGGACCGGCCGCGGAACCCAGCAGGGAGAGTTGATGGGGATTCCGGCGACCGGGAAGGAGGTCACCATCAGCGGCATCACGATCTCCCGGGTCAAGAACGGCAAAGTCGTCGAGGAGTGGTCGAACTGGGACACGCTCGGCATGCTTCAGCAGCTCGGCGTCGTCCCGGAGATGGCCGGCGCCCAGGCGTAGTCGTTCGAGTTGTCGGAGGGCCGCGTCGGCGGCCCTCCGACTTGCCGCAGACGAGGCATATTGCGTTTCTTCGCAATTGCCGATCGCGTCTTCGTACATGCAAATCGGAGACGCGATGCTCGGTTTTCCTCAGCCCAAATTCATGCCCTGTCCCGAATGTGGAGTGTCGATCGCTCGGGATCAGTCGGAGCTCCATGTTTGCGATAGAGAACGGCGCCTCGACTACGCGTTCCTCCAGCTTCGCGGCGAGCTCGAACAGTTCGACCTGCAGTTCACCGCGTTCCTGGCGACGCCTCAGGGCCGGTTCGAGGCGTGGTACGCCGCACAGCGGCGTTAGAGTCGCGCGGCCGTCTGTGATGATGGCCGCATGCTGCTAGCGATCGACGTTGGCAACACCTCGACGGTCTTCGGCCTCTTCGAAGGCACCACGCTGACGGAGCACTGGCGCATCGCGACAGAACGCAACAAGAGCGGCGACGAGCTCGGCGCCCTCTACAGGAGCTTCCTCGACCTCGCCCGCATCGACGGGATCTGCCTGTCGTCGACCGTGCCGCAGCTCATCCGCTCCTACCACGAGTTCGCCGAGCGCTATACCGATGCGGAGCTGCTCGAGGTCGGGCCGGGCGTAAAGACGGGGGTGCCCGTGCGGTACGACGATCCGCGCGAGGTCGGGCCGGACCGGATCGCAAACGCCGTCGCCGCCGTCGAGCGGTACGGCGCCCCGTGCATCGTCGTCGACTTCGGCACCTCGACGAACTTCGACGTCGTCTCCGCGGACTCGGAATACGTCGGCGGCGTGCTCGCCCCCGGGATCGAGGTCTCGATGGACGCGCTCTTCGCGCGGGCGGCTCGGCTGCGCAAGATCGACTTCGTCGAGCCTGCGAGCGTGATCGGTAAGACCACGGTCGCGAGCCTGCAATCCGGCCTCGTATACGGCTTTGCCGGTCAGGTCGACGGAATCGTCCACGCCATCCGCGGCGAGCTCGGCACCGACGCACGCGCAGTCGCCACGGGCGGCCTCGCGGAGCTGATCGTTCCGCACGCGCGAACGATCGAGCGCGTCGACCCCTTCCTCACGCTCGAGGGGCTACGGCTCGTGTGGGACCGGAACCACGAAGGGTGAGGTGGCCAGGTCGTCGTCTCGGAGCAGCCGCGGCGATCTTCGACCGCGACGGCAACGTGCTTCTTGTCCGTCACACCTACGGACAACTCAATTGGGAACTACCCGGTGGGGCGAGTGAACCAGGTGAGTCACTTGCCGGCCGCATCGACGATGCCAGCCGAGGGCGACAGAATGCTCTTGTGATCACGATCCCGCCCCGTTCCTGGCTCCAATGACAGGTCGACGCACTGGCGGGCTTTGCCCGACAGTGCTCACAGCCGCTGGAATTAAAAACCATCGCACGCGAATCATCATGGCGCCGGCGAAGCCGGCGCCGGATTCGCGTGCGTTAACCGCCGCCGTAGATCGAGATCGGCATCGAGTCGAGGAGGATCTCGTCCGACGGGTCGGGGAGTTCCGCCTCGAGTCGCTCGACGATCTCGGCGGCGCCGGGCGCCGCGGCGAAGAGACGCGTCACGACCTCCTCGGTCGTCTCGAGCTGAACGAGCTCCTGCTTGAACGGTCTCGGGAAGCGGCCGTGACCGAGATACCAGCCGTAGAACTTCTTCAGGAAACCGCTCGCCCGCCGCTCGCCGAGCTCGCGCACCGTCTCGCGGATGAACACGATCAGCTCTGCCGCAACCTCTTCGCGCGACGGCTCGGCGCCTTCCCCGTCGACGATCTCGCGCAGCGCCCACGGGTTGCCCTGCGCGCCGCGCCCGACCATCACGGCGGCGGCGCCGGTCGTCGCGAGCACCGCCTGCGCACGTCCCCGCGATGTGATGTCCCCTGACGCGATGACCGGCACGTCGACGAGCTCGACGAGCTCCGCAGTCAGCGCGTGGTCGGCCTCGCCGGTGTACATCTGGCGCGCGGAGCGCGGATGCAAGGTCAGCGTCGCCGCGCCGGCGTCCACGAGCAGGGGCCCGACGGCGAGACAGGCCCTCGAGCCGTTCTCGAGGCCGCGGCGCATCTTCACCGAGACAGGTACGTCGACGGCCGACGCCACGGCTCCGACGATCGCGCACGCCCGGTCCGGATCCTCCAGCAGGGTGGCACCGGCGCCGGTCTTCGTCACCTTCCGGACGGGACACCCGAAGTTGATGTCGACGATGTCCGCGCCCGCGGCGACGACCATCTGGGCGGCTTCGGCCATGACGGCCGGCTCCGAGCCGAAGATCTGAATCGCCAGCGGATGCTCATCCCGAGCCACCCGCAGGTAGCCCAGAGTCCGCTCGTTCCGGTGCTCGAGCCCTGCGCAGCTGACCATCTCGGAGCAGACGAGCCCGGCCCCGTAGCGGCGCCCCTGGCGACGAAAGGCCTGCACGCTGACCCCGGCCATGGGGGCCAGGACGAGGCGGGTGGGGATCTCGATGTCCCGGATCCACCACGATTCCCGGAGATCTACCTGCATAGAGCGGGAAATGGTATCCGCCGGGGCTATTGACGGGCCCTCGCTGTATAGCTACTATTCGCGCCCGCGACGGCGCCCCTAGCGCCGCGTTTTTTCGTAAGAAGGGGTGTACCACCGTGAAGGAAGTCATCCTCACACCCGAGGGCTACGAGAAGCTGAAGCACGAGATCGAGGAGCTCTCGACAACCAAGCGCCGCGAGGTGGCCGAGCGAATTCGCATCGCGCGGGAGTTCGGCGACATCGCGGAGAACGCCGAGTACGACGACGCCAAGAACGAGCAGATGCTGCTCGAGCACAGGATCGCGACGCTCGAGGAGCGCCTGCGCGACGCGCGTGTCATCACCAAGAAGGACATCGCGAAGGACGTCGTCTCCGTTGGCTCGAAGGTCAAGCTGCGCGACGTTGCCGCCAAGGAGACGATCGAGTACCACATCGTCGGCTCGGCGGAAGCGAACCCGGCGCAGAACAAGCTCTCGAACGAGTCGCCCGTCGGCAAGGCGATCATCGGCCACAAGAAGGGCGAGACGGTCGAGGTCACCGCGCCGCGCGGCACGCTCAAGTTCAAGATCCTCGAGATCAAAGCAGCGTAAAGTCCGGCGCGCTTCGCGCGCCATGATGACTTTCCGCTGATCTGTCGATTCAGGCGTTGGTGTGCGGAGGCGAGCAAAGCCCGCCTCCGCGGCGGACGGCTAGCCTCTCGGTATGTTCGAGCGCTTCACAGAGCCGGCTCGCCAGGTCGTCGTGCTCGCCCAGGAAGAGGCGCGGGCGCTCAAGCACAACTACATAGGGACAGAGCACTTGCTGCTCGGGCTGTTGCGTGAACGGGAAGGGCTCGCGGCGCGCGCGCTCGGGGCGCTAGGCGTGCAACTCAAGGACGTGCGCGCGCAGGTAGCGCAGATCATTGGCCAGGGAGACGAGGTCGAGGCGGGACAGATCCCATTCACGCCTCGCGCCAAGCGGGTGCTGGATCTCTCCCTACGCGAGGCGCTTTCGCTCGGACACAACTACATCGGCACCGAGCACCTCCTGCTCGGCATCGCGCGCGAGAACGAGGGCGTCGCCGCGCGAATTCTCCTCGACTTCGACGCCGATGCGGAGACGCTCAGGAATCAGGTCATCGGCATGCTCTCGGGACCCGGACCTACGCGTGTCTCGGGGACTGCCAGGCGGTCGCGCCGAACTTCGCCTTATGCAGCGCTTCTCCTCGGCTGGGCCTTGTTCGCTGCCGCGCTCGGTATCGGGATCCTCGTGGGCTGGGCGATCTGGGGCTAGCCGGCGCGGTTCGACCGCAGGTCGCCCTAGGCTCTGCACGTGACGCCGAAGCGGTTTCCCGACACCGTCTCGATCGCCGCGGTTCGAGCCGAGGCGGAAGCGGTCGATCCCGGCGCTGAGGCCAACAACACCGTCCGTGTAGCCGGGCGGGTCCTCGCCCGGCGGGAGATGGGCAAGCTCGTCTTCCTCGACCTCGTCGATCGTAGCGCCCGCATCCAGCTTCTCTGTGACACGGCACGGACGGGGCCGATCGACGTGGACCTCGGCGATGTCGTCGGTGTCACAGGCTCACCCGCGAAGGCCCGCCGAGGTGAGCCCTCCATTGCCGTGGAGGAGCTCGTCCTGCTCGGAAAGATCCGTAGCCCGCTCCCCGACACGTTCCACGGCCTGACCGACACCGAGGTGCGCTACCGCAAGCGCTACCTCGACCTGCTCATGAACGAGGAATCCCGTCGAGACGCGGTCATCCGTTCACGCATGATCTCCGCGGTACGTGCCTACCTCGACGAAGCCGGCTTTCTCGAGGTCGAGACACCGATTCTCCAGCCACGCTACGGCGGCGCCTTCGGCGAGCCGTTCGTCACGCACTCGAGCTACCTGGATCAGGACGTCTATCTCAGGATCGCGGACGAGCTCTACCTGAAACGGCTGATCGTCGGCGGGCTCGAGAAGGTCTACGAGCTGGCCAAGGATTTCCGCAACGAAGGTGTCTCCTACAAGCACTCTCCAGAGTTCACCATGCTCGAGTGGTACGAGGCCTACGCCGATTACAGGGACACGATGAAGCGCACGGAGACGCTGGTGGAGCGTGCCGCCCAGGCCGCGATCGGGACGACGAAGGTGACGTTCCGCGGGCACGGGATCGACCTCGCGCCGCCGTGGCGGAGGGTGAAGTTCGTCGAGGCGCTCGAGGAAAAGGGCGCCTGGTCGCGCGATACCGACGACCTCCGGGCAAAGCTGGACGCCGCCGGCGTCGATACGACTCACGACACGACCTGGGCGCAGCTTGTCGACCACGCGTACTCGCACTTCGTCGAGCCGGAGTTCGTCCAGCCGACGTTCGTTCACGATTGGCCGATCGAGACCTCGCCCTTTGCGCGCAAGACGGACGACGATCCGATGCTCGTCGACCGCTTCGAGTGCGTCGTCGGCGGCATGGAGTTCGCGAACGCCTTCAGCGAGCTAAACGACAGCGCCGAACAGGCCGAGCGGTTCGAGATGCAGGCGGCGGAGCGCGCTGCGGGGGACGTGACTGCCGAGGCAGGCGATCCGGACTTCGTCGAGGCAATGTCGTATGGAATGCCGCCGACCGGCGGCTGTGGAATCGGCATGGACCGGCTCGCGATGTTGCTGACGGGACGCGACGTGATCCGCGACGTCATCCTGTTCCCGGCGCTCCGGCAGTAGCGATGGGTGTGAGCTTCGCGAGGATCTTCGGAGCGGGATGGCCCGTGCTCGCCGGCGTGCTCGCCGGTCTCGCGGCGGGCGCCGTCTGGACGCTCGCGCAACCCGACCGCTACCGGGCCGACGCGCGCGTGCTCGTGCGCGGCACGAACGCGGCGCAGATCCTCCCCGCGGTGAGAGCCGTGGCCGAGAGCAGCCTCCTGGAGCAGAACGTCGCGCAGACCTTGCACATCTCGCACGCCCCGCGCGTCTCGGCGAAGAGCGGTGACGACGGCATCCTCACCGTCTCCGTGGAGGCGGGCAGCCGCGACCGCGCCCGTCAAATCGACGCCGAGGCCGTGGTCGTCCTGATCCAGAAGGTCGCGCAGCGGTTTGGCTCGACGGGCGTGACGTCAACGGTGCTAGATCCAGCCCATCCCGCGGAGCAGACGAGCCCGACCCCCGAGCGCAACCTTCTGATCGCCGGGCTGATCGGCTTGGCCGCCGGTGCGGCGGGCGCGGCGGCGCTCGCACGCCAGCGCCGGATGCCGATGATCGAAGGCGGGGTGGACCCGAACGTCGAGCGCCGCCTGCGCTCACGCATGGACGAGGTCACGAAACGTGAGCGGGCCCTCGCACGTCGCGCCGGGGAGCTCGCGAAGCGCGAGAAACAGCTCGAGCGGCGGGAGGAAGAGCTCGCCGCGGCGGCCGCCCGGCCGTCGCCGAGCTCGCCCCCGCCGCGAGAACCGGAGTCCCTCGCCCTGCCGGAGGCGCACGCGCAGCAACCGGAGCCTCCAACGCTGCTTGAGCCTGTTCCCGGCGAATGGACGCTCGGCGCACTCGAGCGTCGCATGCAGGAGCATGCGAACGCCGACCCAGCGCGATACGAAAAGTGGAAGACCTACCTCTTCTTCCTCCGCGAACACGCGGATCACGACGGCAGGCTTCCTTCGTCGTTCGATGCCCTCGTCGCGGATGTCTTCGGCGATCTGATCGAAGAGCGCCGTGCACCGCCGTCACCGAGCTGAGGCGGCCGGCGTCAGCGTCCTCGACGCGCCCGCCGTCGTGTGAGGTTGGCCGGCAGGGCGGGTAGTCCACTCGCTTCGCTGACGCCGAAGAGCGCGCCGACGAGCCTCAACGAGAGCTCGCGGATCTCCGTAGCCGTCTCGCGGTACACACGCCAGGACCTTCCGAAAGGATCGGCAATCGGGTCGGCTCCCCATGCATCGGGATCCGCGTCACGCCGCGCAGCCGCGTCGCTTACTGCCTCCCGCGCGCGCTGGACAACGTCGGTGGTCTCGTCCTCCTCCAGGTCCTCGAGCAGTGCGATGATCTGGCGAAACGTGAATGACCGCCTGCTCGGGGCGTTGCCGTCGATCACCGTGCGGCGCACGTGCTCCTGATCGAAGCCGATGAGGAGGTCCCTGTCCTCGATCGATTCGGCCCCGACCAGCCGGGCCCGGTGGTTGGAGAGATCGATGCCGCACCAGAGCCCGAGCTCGCGTGCCTCCGCGAGGGCCGGCGCCGCACCCAGCTCGAGTGTGCCGAACGACTGTACGGCCACAGGTAGACCCACCGTGAGCCGTCGAACAAATGCCTCCGCCAACGGGCTCCGAAACCGGTTGCCGCTGCAGACGAAGACGATTGAGAACTGATCCAACTCGAGCTCGCGGGAAGACCCGCGCCCCAGCGTAGCGCGGGAGCGCGGGCCGCCCGTTTATCGTCCGTGTGCGATCCGCACAAGGTCCGCGACGGCCCTGCTCAGCCGAGGAGTTTGGCATTGTGTGTTTGGAAGCGGTGCCGCCTGCATCTGTGGGTCGGCGGACGGGAGTGGAGGAGCGGTAGAGGTGAAGGACAGAGATACGGCGAACTTTGTCGACGTCGAGGACGCGGCGCCATGGGCCGCGGCGCTCGCCTGTCCGGCGGCACAGTCAGAGATACGCGTGTGATCTCCGTCGGCGTCATCGGTTGCGGCGCGTGGGGGCCGAACCACATTCGGGTTTTCGGATCACTCGGCAGGAGCGCGGTCCGTATAGCGGTTGACCCCGACCCGAATCGGCTCGAGCGCGTTCGAGAGCTGCACCCGTCGCTCGAGCTCGCCTCCGACCCCGAGGTGGCGTTCGCGGACCCGGAGATCGACGCAGTCGTCGTGGCGACGCCGACATCGACCCACTACGAGCTCGTTGGGCGCGCACTTGCAGCCGGCAAGCACGTCCTCGCCGAGAAGCCGCTTGCCGAGGAATCGGCACACGCGGAGGAGCTGGTCGCGACCGCGCGAGAGAAGGGCCTTGCTCTCATGGTCGGCCATGTCTTTCTCTTCAACGCTGGGATTGTCAAATTGCACGAGGCACTCGAGGCCGACGAGGTAGGGCGGCCGCTCTCTCTGCACGCTGTACGCACGAATCTCGGTCCGATCCGTGGCGACGTCAACGCGGCGTACGACCTTGCCACACACGACATCTCGATTTTCAACTGGCTACTCGGTGCCGAGCCTGCTGTCGTCTCTGCGTCCGGAGCCGCCTTTCTTCAGCCAGGCGTCGAGGACGTCGTCTCGATCTCCCTCAAGTACCCCAATGGTGTCTTCGCCACCCTCCAGGCGAGTTGGCTCAGCCCGAAGAAGGTGCGGCAGATCACCGTCGTCGGGTCGCAAGGGATGATGACGTGGGACGACCTCGAGCTGAGCAACCCCGTGGCATTCTTCGACAAGCGCGCGGAGGCAACGGAGGCCGTTTCAGACTACGGCGAGTTCCTCCGCATCTCGATGTCGGACGGCGACGTACGGCTCCCAAAGATCGCTCTGGAGGAGCCTCTTCGTGTGCAGGCGCGTGCTTTCCTCGAAGCGATCGGGGGCGGGGAGGATGGTCGCGCCAGCGGGGCCGAGGCCGTCAAGGTCGTGCGGACGCTCGAAGCCGTGCAGCGGTCACTCAAGCTGGAGGGCGCGCCGGTATCCGTCTCGGCGGCAGTCGATGGCTGACGGACCCGCAAACGAAGCGCCGTTCCGGCTTATAGATGACGTCGCCTTCGGCGACAACGTCATTGTGTATTCCTTCACCAATCTTTACGGCTGCCGCATCGGCGACAACACCCGGATCGGGCCGTTCGTCGAGATCCAGCGGGGCGCGTTCATCGGCTCGAACTGCAAGATCCAGAGCCACACGTTCATCTGCGACGGCGTGAGTATCGAGGACGAGGTCTTCGTGGGGCACGGGACGATGTTCATCAACGACAACTACCCGCGTGCGACGACCGACGAGGGTCGGCTCCAGGGACAAGATGATTGGACGCTGCTGCCGATCGTCGTCGGGCGCCGGGCGATGCTCGGCTCGGCCACCGTCGTGCTCGGCGGTGTGCGGATCGGCGAAGGTGCAATCGTGGGTGCCGGTGCGGTCGTCACCCGTGACGTCCCCCCCGGCGACACCGTGATCGGGGTCCCCGCGCGTGCCAGGAGTGCGCGATAGTCCCTTTCGTCGATTTGGTCGCGCAGTACGAGGCAATCAAAGAGGAGATCGAGCAGGCCTTTCATGAAGTCACGGCCTCTGCCGAATACATCCTCGGGGATCGTGTCACGCGCTTCGAGACCGAGTTTGCCAACTTCGTCGAAGCCGCACACGGGGTCGGTGTGGGCAGTGGCCTCGATGCGCTGCGGCTGGCCCTGTTAGCCCTCGGAGTAGGTCCCGGGGACGAAGTCGTCGTGCCGGCCAACACATACATCGCGACCGCGCTTGCCGTCAGCGAGGTCGGCGCCGACGTCGTGTTGGTGGATTGCGATCCGCGGACGTACAACCTCGATCCGGACGGGATCGAGCCGGTACTGACGGAGAGGACGAAAGCGATCCTGCCGGTCCATTTCGCCGGGCAAGCGGCGCACATGCGTCCAATCCTCGAGCTGGCCGAGCGGCACGGCCTGTACGTCGTAGAGGACGCCGCTCAGGCTCATGGCGCGCGCTACGAGGGCCGTGCTTGCGGCTCATTGGGAGATGTCGGCTGCTTCAGCTTCTATCCCGGTAAGAACCTCGGTGCCTACGGAGATGCCGGCTTGGTAACGACGCGCGACGCGACCGTTGCGGAGCAGGTTCGCCGCATGCGGAATTACGGAGAGCGGCGGAAGTACGAGCATGTCGTCAAGGGGTGGAACTCGCGACTGGATGGGCTCCAGGCCGCCTTCTTGAGCGTCAAGCTACGCCACTTGCCGGCCTGGAATGCGGCGCGTGCGCGGCATGCCGAGACCTACGCGACCGCGCTCGACGGGACCGGCGACCTCGTTCTCCAGGAGCGTCCGCCGTACGCCACACACGTCTTCCACCTCTTCATCGTCGAAACCGAGCACAGGGATGCCCTGCGTGATCATCTGGCCTCGGCCGGGATCCAGACGGGGATTCACTATCCGACGCCGATTCATCTACAGGAGGCCTACGCCGACCTGGAGCTCGGAGCCGGCTCGTTTCCTGTCTCCGAGCGGCTCGCCACGCGGATGCTCTCGTTGCCGATGTTCCCCGAGCTGACT
>WNGA01006010.1_pt1 | contig 17411 bp, 20 predicted proteins | sample 5400061 | NCBI WGS metagenome assembly WNGA01 (sample SAMN13153366, study PRJNA577476) | soil metagenome | isolation source: 100 cm soil or saprolite under grassland replicate 2 | place: USA:California | collected 2016-06-15 | reverse complement strand
ACGACAGCGGGACCGAGCACGATTACGATTATGAGCATGAGCACGAGTATCGCGCACCGATTGCGGGAATTGTTAGGCAACGACGTTGTTGCCGATGACGCCGAAACACTCGCTGCGCACAGCGGCGATAAGTGGTTTGCGGCCGAAACACCGGAAGTGGTCGTCTTCGCAAGATCGACAAGTGATGTCTCGAAGCTGCTGAAATTTGCATCGCAAAACAAAATTCCGGTGACGGCGCGAGGCGCAGGCTACGGTTATGTCGGCGGTTGTGTGCCGGTGCGAAAAGGAATCGCGCTCTCGCTCATGTGCATAAATCGCATCAAAGAAATTCATTTCGCCGACGCAATCGCAATCGTCGAGCCCGGTGTAATCACGGCCGACCTGAAAGCGGCGGCGAAGGCGGCAAAATTATTTTATCCGCCGGACCCGGCAAGTATGAAGGAGTGCACGATCGGCGGAAACGTCGCTACGAATGCGGGCGGTCCGCGCTGTTTGAAATACGGTGTGACGCGCAATTACGTGATCGGTCTCGAAGTCGTGCTCGCGAATGGCGAAGTGTTGCGGACCGGCGGGCGTGTGCACAAAAACAAAACTGGATTTGATTTGATCGGCCTGTTTGTCGGTTCGGAAGGAATGCTCGGCGTGGTCACAGAGATCACATTGCGTTTGCTTCCGCTTCCTCCAGTGCGCGCCACTTTGTCGGCTGCGTTTTTCAGTGCAGGGGAAGCTGCTGAGGCTGTCCAAGCGATTTTCGCGGCAGGATTTCTGCCTTCCTCGCTGGAAATTGCCGACCATTTCACTTTGGAGGCCGCCCGCCGCGATCTTGGCAAGATGATCGTCCCGGCGGGCAACGCGCATCTGCTGGTCGATCTTGATGGCCAGGAGGAAAGCGTGCGCAGCGAAGCGGTAGCTATTCGCAAATTACTCGAAAAGAGAAAGGCAAACGCGCTGGAGATGGCCACGGGCGAAGCCGATTGCGAGAAGTTATGGGCGTTGCGACGCGAATTTAGTAATTCGCTTCGCGCAACGGGCCTGACTAAATTAAACCAGGATGTGGTTGTGCCGCGCAGCCGCCTTGTCGATTTGATGGAATTCGCAGGTACGCTTCAGACAAAACATGAATCTCAGATCGCCTGTTTTGGTCATGCCGGCGACGGCAACATTCACGTGAACGTCATGGCGGATCGGTATAATCGTGACGCAACCGTGCGCGAACGAGTAGACCGCGCACTGGACGAGCTTTTCGCGCAAGTGCTGGCGTGGGGGGGCGTGATCACCGGCGAGCACGGAATCGGCCTGGCAAAAAAGCGCTGGTGGCCGGACGCGACGAGTGAGGTCGTGCGTGAGCTACACCACAAGCTCAAGCAAAGTCTCGATCCGCACAACATCTTGAATCCGGGAAAATTTGTTGACTAACCCGAATCTGCATAGAGATTCGGCAACTTTACTACGGCGCATCTGAATTCGCCCGATCGGCGCGCATCCGCGTGCTCGTGAACGAATCAATTAAAGGAAACACAACGTTTTCCTTTTCGCGTTGCGCCAAGACGATACAAAATGAAACCTGGAAAAATCACTCACACTATTGCAGCAATACTCTCGTCGATTTCGTCTCTTTTCGCGCACGCGGCGCCTTCGAAGGCGGAGTCTCCCAAGATCAAGGCCAGTAAAAAATCGGACAAATCGCCAGACAATCTTTTGCGCAATGTTGGTTCCCTTTTGTTCTCGCCCAAAAATGCGTCGCCTCAGCCGGGACAACGATATCCGTGGAAAAAAAGTATCGTGACAACTGTGTTCTGGATCGGTGAGAAACCGAGCGGAAATAATCCGGTGCCGAATCGGGCGAGTTCCTGGGACAAAAATTGGACCAAAAATTACGGCGGATTTGATGACCCCAATCCCGCGCGCAGGAGCAATTACATTCCCGTAAAATTCACGCCCCGGCAAAATCCATTTTACTGCGCGCTTCCTTACAGCGACAAGGCAACTACAGGACACCGGCCGGAAGCGCCGCGGGTTGTCCCGTGGTTCAAGGAAGCGTATCAAGGACCAGCTGTTTCCACGTGCAAAGATCGCTGGGTCGCTATCAGCAAGGGCAGTCGAACCGTTTACGCGCAATGGGAAGACGCCGGCCCCTTCCGCACTGACCATTGGCAATATGTTTTTGGAAACGAGCGTCCAAAGCCCAATCTCAACAAAGGCGCCGGTCTCGATGTGTCGCCCGCCGTGCGGGATTACCTCGGATTAAACGAAACGGACGTGACCGATTGGCGGTTTGTGGATTTTAGCGAAGTACCGCACGGGCCGTGGTCAACCTTGGGAGAAAACAACACCTTCGTCATTAAGGAGCGTAAATCCGGCAGGGCATTGGCCGAGGCATCAAAGGGCAACGAAGCCGGTGCAGTTGTGCGATAAGCTTTGCGAAGAGAATCCGTGTTATTTATCGGCGTGACTTGATCGGGACACGCATGAAGAATTCACGGATAATTTTCATTTTCCGTCGCGCAATTTTAATCGCGGTATGTTTGGCATTCTCTGCTGACGCCCCGGCCTCAAACGCGCAGGACAGCGGCGCCAGGCTTCTAACCGGCAAGGCGGCCATGGGCGATTGGACGAGCGACGCGCCCGGAGTAAGACGCAAAATCACGGTCCAAGATTTGCCCGCGCCCAGTTCAAACGTCCTGGCAATTAACCGGCCGCACGTCGTCGGACGTCCAGCGGACGCGCAGCTTCAGGTTCCGCCTGGTTTCAAAATCGATCTCTATGCGAGCGGGTTTCGCGATCCGCGTTTTCTGCTCACGGCACCCAATGGAGACATCTTCGTTAGCGAAAGCCGCCGCAATCAAATCAAAGTATTGCGCGATACAAACGGCACCGGTAAGCCGGACGTCACTGAGATATTTGCGGAGCGCGATCTGAATAAACCATTCGGGATTGCGTTTTACCCGCCGGGTAACGATCCCCAATTTTTGTACGTCGCGAATACGGACGGCGTCATTCGATTTCCCTATCGGAACGGCGATCTGAAAGCGCGCGGCCCAGCCGAAAAATTAGGCGCCAAACTTTCTGGTGGCGCGGCGCGTTTGCGCAGCGGCGGACATTGGACCCGCGACATTGTTTTCTCACCCGATGGCAAAAAAATGTATGTCTCAATCGGATCGCGTTCCAATGTTTCCGACAACAGCGCGGAAGCAGATCGCGCGCGCATCTTCGAGTTCAAACCCGATGGCGGCGGGCAAAAAGTTTATGCGTGGGGAGTTCGAAACGCTGTCGGGATCGCATTTCGACCTGGCAGCGATGAACTCTGGATGAGCACCAATGAGCGGGACGAAATCGGGGAGGATTTGCCGCCCGATTACATCAGCAGTGTGCGGCCCGGCGGCTTTTATGGCTGGCCCTGGTTTTACATTGGCAACCATGTCGATCCACGCCACAGAGGGAAACACCCCGAACTCGCCGATAAAGTGATCGTCCCCGACGTGCTCGTGGAGGCACATGCGGCCACGCTCAACTTATGCTTTTACACCGGCGACCAATTTCCCGCCGAATACAAAGGCGATATCTTTGCGGCCTTCCACGGTTCGTGGAACCGGAAGAAACGCACTGGCTACAAAGTTGTTCGTGTCCCGTTCGACCATTCCACCGGCAAACCGCGCGGCGAGTATGAAGATTTTGTTACTGGGTTTGTCACGCCCAACGGAAACGTTTGGGGCCGTCCCGTCGGAATCACTGTCGCCAAGGACGGCAGTCTCCTGTTCAGCGAAGACGGAAACGGCACGATCTGGCGAGTAAGCTATGGGAGGTGAACTCAACGAAAAGAGCTGTCATCGCGGGATTATGGACTGCTTCAACTAAGGTAAATCGAGCAGTCCCTTGCTCGATGTTAATGGAAGTTGTAGCCGGGATCGTTGATCCCGGCCGCCAGGCATGCAGCTCGTTTAAACGCTTCTCGAGCACTTTTTCCAATCGTGATGCGCGTGACGCGTCTATGGATAAGTTCATCGATTCGGTGATTGCGCAGGCAACCGCATAGCGTAATATCTGAAACCATGAAAATTCTCTTTGGACGATGTTTGGCTGTTTGCGTTTTGTTAAGTGCCGCAAGCGTTGTCTTTGCCGGCGGGGGATTCAAGAGCCGCATTATTACGAGTTCGCCACTGACGATCCCAGTCCCCGACGACCACTTTCTCCGAGTCCGAAATTTTACACAACAAGGCGGCGTCGATCGCGGCGTAGTTACGGTGACGCTAAACGATCAGAGCACCAATGTTCTCACCGCCAGCCGGATCGATACAAGCAGCCTTTCGACTTCGCCGGAAACCATGAATCAAGTGGTAATAGCGGGTCCCGCTGAAGTAACGATTGCCCCGGTAGCCGGTGCAACCCTCTTCGTTACCTATAGGAAGGAGCCTAATGAAGGCAGAGGCTCATCCTCCGGTCCCATCATCACTCCCACGCCCACTGTTACTCCTGTCCCGACTGCTACCCCGACTGCTACCCCGTAAGGCGCATAAGTAAACGGGCGAGAGCTGTAGCTGCTTCGCCTGCGCCGGCGAATGGAGCGAATGGGATGAGCGACATGGCCGGTTAGGCCGCGAGATAGCAGGTGTCTTCGGGGCTTTCGTCTTTGAGCCATAAGATGTCGAGATTGAGTTTGTCGCGCGTCAGCTACGCTAGTTCAAATGTTAAATGTTCAGGCACGACTCAATCTCTCCGCGAAGGTGAAGCTTTCACGTCGCTTGGGAGGTATCCTTTTCGAGGCAGTTCACGGTCGAGTGAAGCTGGAGACGGCATGTCGTTCCATTCCATCAAGGCCTTTTCCATCTCCGGGCCGTTCTTATCTAGCCAGGCGCTCATCTGGTCGCCAATTTTCTCGCCGTAAATGCGATGCGAATAGACGATCGAACATCCGACGCCGTCTACCAATTTGAGACGAGCAAATGCCACCTCAATAAAGTTTGGCCGGCCAAAAACCACCGCGACAAAATGCTCCGCCGGCCGATCGGGGGTCCGAGGAACGGAACTGGTTTTTAGCACCATCCCTTTGTGACTCTTGTAATTCTCCAGGACGGCATTCGCCTTCACTGCCAGCGCCTCACCATCATGAGCGTCCGGATAAACGTTCATCGTAATCATGTCCGACCACTTCTCGAGGTCTTCCTGGCCTTCTGGCGTGCATTCATGTTGACCATTCATCGACCAGCGGTGCAAATAACCGACGCCTCCGAAAACAAATGCGGACTTCGCTGGTGCAGCAGCGGCGCGCGTCTGTAGCGTGTCAAGCGGGCCGGATGCGATAGCTAGTGAGACAAGAATCTGAAGGGCGTAAATTTTCACAGTTCTAAGATGCGATTACCTTTATCAGGATAGGAGTCAAGATTTTTGGCGAGCAAGCTCGAAGCCCCTAAAGAACAACGAGCCTGCTCAGCGATTTTACAGTTCCAGCACTTACCGCTTTCAGTCCGCTGCGATTCAGCGGCGATCGGGAAGATTGATGCTGTCTTCGAGGCTTTCGTCTTTTGAAAAGGGTTTGACACGACGCCGCGAATCACGTACATAATTTTGATTACGTCACCCGAGACGTCTCAACGCACTTTCGGCCAGACTGAAAAGCCGGTTGAGAGCTTAACCTTTGAGGCACCGCTTAGCGCGATCTCCAGATCACTTGGAGCCCCGAGTCACCTGAAGCGAAGCCGCTGTTCAAAGCGGCTCGTGACGATGGTTCCTCGTTCCGCGCGGATTTGGAGCAGTCAACCCCAACTCGAAAGGCGTTTATGAAATTCGTTACTCTCAAAAGGCAGCGCACTCACCGACGAGGCGAGTTAGATAAACCGTCCCGCGCCAGACTTGAATCTTTCACCAGGCCACTTCGCGCGCCTCACGAAATCCACACCTACACCGAGCTTCGGCAACAGATTCACGATGACCTGCGGATCCAACATCCCGAATGGATCCAGCCAAATGGCGAATGCCCTACGTGTGATTCTTACGAGGCGCGCCTCATGGAAGCTCTTGACCCTCTTCGACGCGAAGGGGACTCAACCAGTCTATCGTTGTTCCTGATCGCGCCCTCGAATAGCGACTGAACTGACTCCGCATCGCAGCGGTGTAATAGCTCCGGCGCACGTGGAGCGTTTGCTACGATCAACGCCACCTTTGCTAATCGCAAATCTCAGGCAGCTTCGAATGTTAAATGCAATCCTGCGATTTGGAGGCGATAGGAGTCGAGCGACAATCACCACACGAGCTTTCAGCTCGGGTGAATGTCAATAGTAAGCCCTAACCCGTTTTCTCCATTTTTCCTTCAACTTCTCAAGCTCGTCACTTTCTTTTGCTCGCGCATTAGAACGCCGAACGCCTCTTCGAGATGTCTGCCGAAGGCTACAATGCCTCCTTCGTGTCCTGCCATGACAAGAATCTTTCTGCTTTGCAGGTCGGTAAGCTTGAAGAGACGCGTTATTTCGTAGGCCATCTCGGGGGTCCCGTAATCAACGGCCCTCGAGCTTGTCGGAGCTTGATTTAGAAGCGCTGCCCACAATTTTGAGTCGTGGCAATGGATAACCGCCCCAACTTTTGCATCCGCTTCGTAAACCGCGGCGTGTGTCAGCGACTCGGATGAGGGAATCGCGGACCCCTCGTATCGGAGCCAGTTCCTTTCGAAACCGTGAGCCACCACTCTCGCGCAATCCGCCAGCGTCAGTTCGGGTATTCCACCCGTCGCCGAGCCTGTGATGTAAAAATTGTTGGTGGCGCCGTCCCTTATGCTCAGGTTGCCGAAACCAACGCCATTTGAGTCTACACCGATCAGGCGAAGCTGAAGGAGCTTCCGTCTGTATGCGTTGAATTCGACAAACCCTCCGAACGGAGCGATCTCCGCAGCCATACATTCGCACGTGAATTTTATGTATTTGCTCACAGCCCGTGCTCGGGAAAAAGCGAGCGGATGCTTTTCTCGTTCGCTTCGCACACGCCGCGCTCAGTAATTAGTCCTGTCACCAGGTGTCTGGGCGTCACGTCGAATCCAAAGTTTGCAGCCGGGCTTCCTTCCGGTGCAACGTGCACTTCTATCTGTCGTCCCTCGAGCCACCCGTCAGCGTGCTTCACTTCATCCACGCCGCGCTGTTCGATCGGGATCTCTTTCAATCCGTCCCGGATCTTCCAATCAACCGAAGACGAAGGCAGCGCCACATAGAAAGGAACATTGTTATCTTTGGCCGCCAGCGCCTTCAGATACGTTCCAATCTTGTTCGCAACATCTCCGGTGTAAGTCGTGCGATCCGTGCCGACAATCACCAGATCCACTTCGCCATGTTGCATCAAGTGTCCTGCCGCGCTGTCGGCGATGACCGTATGCGGCACGCCGTGTTCGCCTAGTTCCCAGGCAGTGAGTTTCGCGCCCTGATTTCTGGGTCTAGTCTCGGCTACCCACACGTGAACGGGCAACCCGCTTTCGTGCGCGGTATAGATCGGCGCCGTAGCGGAACCGTAATCAACAAACGCGAGCCACCCCGCGTTGCAATGCGTGAGCACATTGACCGGCCTCCCCGCTTTCTTCCGAGCAATTTGCTGAATGAGCTTCAAACCGTGCTGACCAATCATCCGGCAGTACTCCTCATCTTCGCTGGCAATCAGTCTGGCTGTGCGCAGAGCCAGGGCGACCTTCTCTTCCGCGGTTTTCCCATCGCTGATACTCTTTAGCTGGCGCTCAACTGCCCAGGAAAGATTCACCGCCGTCGGCCGGGTTGCTTTGAGCTGTGCCGCTGCGTTGGCCAGGTGCCGATCGAATCCCGCGACTGTGGGACGCGCCGCGGCCTCAATTGTCGCCAAATACATCCCATATCCTGCGCTCGCACCGATCAACCCCGCGCCGCGAACATGCATTTCGCGAATCGCCGTCACCATCTGCTCAACCGTGCGAACTTCTTCGATTACGAAACGGTGAGGCAAGAATCGCTGATCGATCAGTTCCACGATGCATTCATCGTCCGGCTTAAGCCAGATTGTTCGAAAATGTTGGCCGCGTACCTTCACACCATCTGATTATGATTTCTCCACCTAACTCTCAATTCAGCAATCGCTCAATGTCCTAAAGATCAATTCCCATTGCGATGGCGCCAGGGATCTCTTCCCAGCCGCAGCGACTCCAGAATTTACGGCCGCGCGGATTATCATCGGCCACCATGATAATCGCGCGCTTGACCCCGACCCGGCGCAGACCCTCCAGGCATTCATGCAGCAGACGCTTACCGAGTCCGCGTCCCTGATAAGCAGGATCAACCGCCAAATGATAGATGTGTCCGCGGCGTCCATCGTGACCGCATAACGCGACGCCAACAGTCGCGGATCCATCGATCGCTACTCTGCTTAGCCCCGGGTTGCGTGCGAGAAATTGGGCAACGCTTTCCCTGTCGTCACCCTCGGCGATCTCAAGACCTTCGACTCGCTGCCAGATCTGAAGCGCCGTGTCGTAATCGTTGATGGAAAATTCTCGGGTATCGATGGTGTCACTCATCTTTTCGCTGGCGCAAACCTTGGCTGCCTGAGAAGATTAAGGCCGTATGAAAAACTGCACCAAAATTCTCTTTTCGATTCTCGCGGCGGTGATTTGTGCGACTGCGTTTGCCGCAGACCAGCCCGCATGCAAGAAGAGCGGCAAGAACTGCCCGATGAATAACGGTAAGGCATGCAATTGCGGCAAGAGCTGCGATTGTTAGTCAAAAGCGTTGCCGTTTGGCTGTACCCAATCGCTGATCCCGGCCGGCAGGCATGCGGTCCGTTTACACAACCGGCATCATCGCTGCCGGCTATAACAACAAAACGATTTGTGCTTGTCCCGTGGGGTTCCGCCGCGATTTTCACTGCCGAATCACCGATTCTCCTAGCCAGAACCGCTCTCGTTTTGGCCATTTTTTTGGGAACCGCGAGGCTGTCCGCATTCGATTCTATATAATAGAGGGAGGCGCGTATTCTATGGCGTCGAGGAAATCCTTGGCAGGAGTTTCATCCCTCGCAAAACAACAAACAGGAAAGGGAAACTACATGAAAAAGCTTCTCTTAATTGCATTGGTGGTAAGCGGATTGGCTTTCGTTCCCGTGCCGCGTTCTGGCGCGCAAGTTTCAGTCGGAATTGGATTTGGTTATCCGCGGTACCGATATAGTTATTACGGCTATCCGGGTTACGGATACGGGTACTATCCATATGGATACTACCGATCATATCCGTACTATGGTTATTACGGCTCCTCGTACGGGCATCGGGTTTACCGCCACCACCGTCATCATTACTACCGGCATCGGTACTAAGCTGACGTTAAGTGTTAAACCCAGTATCAAATCCACTGAGCTGGCTCGGAAGCGATTCCGAGCCAGCTTTTTTTAAGCAGTGATCTCGCAGGATTTCAGCGCGCCGATCGTCGGCAGCAAAACGCCAAGCAGTAAAAGAATGACGCGGATTTGAATTTAGCTTTCAACTCTTCCGGTCGCTGATCCAAGCGAATTCGAAACTTAAATCTTCTTCATTCGACGTTGGGCGTTGGGCGTTTGCTTCGAATCTTTCTCAAACGCTTCCTTATTTACCACATATGGCATCTTGGTGGGGTCGCTGCCGTAATTGCCTTCCAGCACGTCGATCAGTCCCTGGACAGTGCGCCCAGCCATGCCTTTGTCGGGGTCGACCGAGAGCCGCGTGATCTGCGCGCCACTGGCGAAGTGATGGAACAGACGGGTGCGATCGGCGATTTCGGGATCGAGCAACGGCGAATCCGGCGGCAGCGGCTCTTTCTCAAAGACGTCGAGCGCCGCCCCGGCGATGACTTTGTCTTTCAACGCCTTCGCGAGGGCCTTCTCGTCCACAACCGGACCGCGTGAGCTATTCACCAAATACGCCGTCGTCTTCATCAGCTTGAGCGTCTTCTCGTTTATAAGGTGGTACGTCGGCTTGTCGGTTTCGCCCTTGCGCAACAGCGGCACGTGGATGGTCACGTAGTCGGCGCCGCGCATCGCCTCCTCGAACTCCACGTATTTGATCCAAGTCTTCTCCTTCTGGATTCCGTTGGCGTGGCGCAGGTCCATCAACTCCTGAATGACGGCAATGTACTTGTCATTGTGATACGCCGGGTCGTAGCAAAGAATGTTCATGTCGAAACCCGAACACTTCTTGATCATCGCCAAACCGATGCGTCCGGTGCCGATGATGGCGATAGTCTTGCCCGTGAGCTCGTCGCCAAGAAAGGGCAGGAATGGATGCCACGATGGCCACTTCTGGTCACGCACCAGCCGCTCACTCTGCCACATCTTGCGCGCCAACATTCCGAGCATGAGAAAAGCGAACTCGGCGGTCGCTTCTGTGAGAACGTCGGCGGTGTTGGTGAATGGGATCTTGTACTTGTTAGCGTCGGCGCGGTTGATGTTGTCGAAGCCCACGGCAATCTGCGCCACGACCTTGAGCGAACCTTTGCCTGCTTCGAAGATTTCGGCGTCGATGGGATCGCGGAGCGTGGTGATCAAGCCGTCGATGCCACTCTTGACTTTCTCGATGATCAGCTTCTTCGGCGGCGCCTCGGGGCCTTGGAAAACTTCGAGCTCGTAGCCGCGCTCGCGGAGGCGGTTCTCGGCAGGATCGCCGATGCGGGATGTAGCAAAAATTCGGAAGCGTTTCTTGTCGGTCATGGTTGGAAGAATGGAAGCACGTGTTTAACGTGGCGACAATCGCTCGCAGCGATAACGGCGATCCGATATCCGCGTTTTCGAGCGGCGTGCCTCACCTCGGCCTATTTTTTGTACGGCTTGCGCGTTCACTGTTTTATTCGAAGTTCAGAGACGTGAGCCAATCAGTCGTCAAAGTCGATCCCGAGATCATGAGCGGAACACCGTGCTTTGCCGGCACGCGAGTGCCCATTCAAAATCTGATCGATTACCTCGAAGGCGGCGACTCAATCGATGAGTTTCTCGAGGACTTTCCAAGCGTTTCGCGCGATCAGCTAATTTCGTTTCTTGAAGAGGCGAAAGAGAGCGTTCTGGCGCGCGCTGTGTGAATGTCTTGCTTGACGAATGCGTGCCCGCTCGATTGGGCCGCTTATTGACAGGACATTCCGTGACAACCGTTCAACGACGTGGTTGGACAGGAATCAAGAACGGTGATTTGCCGAGGTGGGCTGAAAAGGAATATGATGTGTTTATCACCGTTGATCGCCAGATTTCGGTGCAGCAAGATCTGACCACGTTCAACATCGCGGTCGTGCTGATTCGTTCGCGATCAAACCGCCTTGCAGATATTCGACCGGTGATGCCCGAACTGCTAGAAGCACTCAAACGCGTCACTCCAAGAGCGCTAACGACTGTTGGTAAATCGAGAGAAAACTTATGACTGAGGTCGCCCTTCTGGAAAAGATCGAGGCGCTCAATCAAGCCGTGGCTCGACTTCAGAAACGCGTCGAAGATCTTGAAGACTTGCGCGATCTGGAAGCAGCGATCACAGAAAACGCCGATAAGCCGCTGATTCCTTGGGATCAAGTTAAAGCGGAACTCGAGCTGGAATAAACTGCACCAAAAAAGTACCGGCAACCGGAGCGGTTGCCCTACAGGTTCTTCTTCGCCCAGGCGCCGACGCGATCGAGTGCTTTCTCGATGTTCTCGATCGAGTTAGCCACGCTGAAACGCAAATAGCCCTCGCCAAAGTCGCCGAAGGCCGTACCAGATAGCGCGGCGACGCCGGCGTCGTCGAGCAGCGCGTCGGCCAGTTTCTTTGATGGCCACCCGGTGGCCTTGATGTTGGGGAAAACGTAGAACGCGCCCTTGGGCAAGCGGCAGGAGAAACCTTTGATCTTGTTGAGCCCGGCGACCATTACATCGCGCCGTTTCTTGAACTCGGCGCACATCGCCTCGACTGCGGCCTGCGGGCCGCGGAGCGCCTCGATGCCCGCGACCTGCGTGAAGCTAGCGGTGCAGGAGTTGGAGTTGGTCATCAGGCGGGCAACATGCGTCGCGAGGTCGGCCCGCATTACGCCATAGCCCATACGCCAGCCGGTCATGGCGTAGGTCTTGGAGAAGCCGTCGAGCAGGATGCAGCGCTCCTTCATGCCGTCCAGCGACATGATGGAATGGTGCTCACCCTCGAAGATGAGGCGGCTGTAGATCTCATCGCTCAACACCATGATGTTGCGATCGCCGATCGCGCGAGCGATGTCCTCGAGGTCCTTCTTCGTTAGCACGCCGCCTGTGGGGTTCTGCGGCGAATTCAGGACGATGAGCTTCGTGCGGTCGTTAATCAGCCCTTCGAGTTCGTCGACGTCGATCCGGAAATCCATCTCCTCGCGCAACTGGATCGGCACGGCTTTGGCGCCCATGTAGTTGATCATTGATTCGTAAATCGGAAATCCGGGATTGGGGTAAATGACCTCATCCCCTTCTTCAACCAGCGCAAGGATGGTGAAGAAGATGATAGGCTTACCGCCCGGGACAACGACCACTTCTTCGGGTGTCGCGTCTATCCGGCGCGTCTCACTCACGTACTGAGCGATGCTCTCGCGCAGCTGCGGGAAACCGGCGGAAGGCCCGTAGTGGGTAAAGCCTTTGTGCAGGGCGTCGGTAGCCGCCTTGATGATGTTGCCCGGCGTATCGAAATCGGGCTCCCCGATCTCGAGATGGACGATGTCGCGGCCCTTTGCTTCCAGCGCTCGCGCCTTCACCAGTACTTCGAAGGCGGTCTCGGTGCCGAGACGCGCCATGCGCTTGGCGAGGCGGAGTTCTGAAACCTTAGTCATGACGGCGAAAGCAGCATTATAGCGCGGCGAGGCAACTTGTCTTTATCAGACGTACACTGAGGGAGCAAAGCCGAACCGGTGCTGGCTGCATCGTGAGTTGCGGTTGCAGTTTCAAGGTATCTGTTGAATGATTTGTTCGTGACCAAGATGGAACAAGTGGAGTGCGAGTTGAGTAAGCTTTCGCAGACAGAACTACGACAAATTCGCGAATGGTTGGACGACGTGATCGAAGACGAACTGGAATTCACGCCTGAGTTCGAACGCTCCATTCAACGGTCGGAACGCGACATGGCCGGTGGAAAAAGTGCCCGCGTGCGTGAGCCTGAAGGCTCGTGAGTGCGGCGAGGCAGGTTTATTACGTGAGTTTCGATACTGTTTTTCTTAGATTGCCGCCTGCTCTTCGCGCGCGCGTTGAAGCGAAAATTGATGACATTGGTTCGCAACTCGGGTCGTTCCCGCATCATCGCTTGAAAGGATCAGATCGTTTCCGCGCTCGGATCGGCGACTGTCGAATCATTTACACTTTCGATTTAGAGCAGAATAAGATTCATCTACTCGCAATCGGGCATCGCCGGGAAATCTATCGCGGAATCTACGGGTTACCTCTGTCCTCCGATCGCGGACATCTGATCGCTGGCGTTCGATCTATCATAAGCGGCTTACGCGCGTCGCATGCGGCTCCACTCAGTTTTCTGCTGCCTCTTGCTTGTAAATCACCATGCCGCGGGCTTGGTAATTGGCCAGCGCACGGGGATGATCAAGTGTGCAGGTATGCACCCAAACGCGAGTGATTGAAGGCGACATCCGCCACGCTTCTTTGATTGCACTGGTGAGTAATGCGCCTCCGAATCCGCGCCCGATAAACTCCGGTAACAAACCAAAGTAAGCGATCTCGACACCGCCTTCATCATCGCGACGCAGTTCGTAATAACCTGCGAGCCGATCGTCGTAATACGCGCCAAAAGTCCGTAACTCTGGTGCGAGACCGTATTCCTTCCATTGCTCGTCGGTCCACACGCGTTTGTCGTTCCACGACCACATTTCCCCGACGGCAAAATAGAGATCCCGATTGAACTGCCAGTCCCGTTCTTTCTTCTGCCGGATTTGAAACCGTCCATCTACGCACCGCTTTGGGCGAAGCTGATCCGGCGAATGCATCTCGAGATAAGTTGTGATGATCGGCGTCACGGCTAGCTGATAAAGAAATACGTCAACTGCTCCGCTTCGCAGCCAATTAAACCGCACCGATTTCTTCGAGAAAACAGACGGTCGGCACTGCCGCCGTGTCGCTAGGGATTAGCCGTGGTGCGCCTTCGCCAATTTGCTCGATGAAAAATAAGAACGATCAGCCATAGAAAGAACGCGAACGCCCCGGCTGGCAGCGTGACGAGCATCAACCAGCCCATGACGCCGAGAGTATAAAGAAGCTGGCCGTAATCTTTTCCGTTGATCACGCAGGGGTGCACCGAGCCTTCATCCACGCGGCAGTTGTATGTGTTAGCAATTAAACCACACGCCACCACAGACCCCACCGGCGCAAACGCGACGAGAATGATGAGGACGAGAACGATCCAATAAAAAATCCAGGGGAAGCGTCTCTGAACGGGTAAAGGTGGTAGGTTCACGGCAGCCAGCTCAGATCTTTAGCCACAGATGGACACAGATCGAACACAGATACAAGGCTTCAGTAGCCAGTCGTCTCGGTGCGAATCTGTGTTAATCCGTGGCCAACAAAGTTTCATCGAGCTGGTCACTGCCGGTGATGCGTCTTCTTGAACCCGTCCGTGTAACCGTTTTCGAAGGCGAAGTCCCAACTCTGCTGTTCACCGGACCCCTGCTGTTGGAAATACTTCTGGGCCATCATGTTCAAGTCAGCATCCGTCGGCAACTTTGCCCCAGCCGGTGCTTGCTCTCCCACTTTCTCCCCGATGGCATAAGCCGCTCGCTCCTCTGGTGTTCTGCCGTGAGCCGCGCGATGAGTATAGAACGCCGTCACGCCACACACGACGAACGCCGCCACCGCCATCATCACAAAAAAACGCACGGGCTTGAATTCTCTGGCCATGAGTCGTCCTAGACAATCACGTGCGATTCTTGTTGGCAACATTGAATCGTAAAGCAAGCGCTCTGTAGGGAATTCTCTCAAACGGAAGACAGTCTGGAAGGTTGTCTTCCATTGTTCTTTGATTTTTTGGGCAGCATGCCCTTTGGGTACAACCTCATTTCCACTGTTTCGGATTGTAACAGGTCTGTTACTAGCTTGTGCTTGGAAGAGACAACGTCTCGCATTATGAAGCTTCGGCGGGAAACGAAAGGACATTTATGCAAATCACCAACTCAAAACTTTGTCGATTGGCCACTCACCGCGGCGCGATCGGTGCCACGGCAATAATACTGACCTTCTTGGTGACAGGGCAGATGGCCCAAGCAGCCGACGGAGACATTGATCGGACATTTGGGACCGGCAGCCTTCCAACATTAAACAACAGCGGCAAAGTGCTGACCGATTTTAATCACAGCACCGATATCGCCAACGCAATCGCGGTCCAGGCTGATGGCAAATTGGTTGTCGTCGGGACCACCTATATTAATAATGATTATACAGGCGAAGATTTCGCCGTCGCCCGCTACAATGCGAATGGCACGCTCGACAAAACCTTCGGCGTCGGCGGCAAAGTGCAAACAGATTTTCCCGGCCTGGCCGCGGTGGCTTCATCGGTGGTGATCCAAACTGACGGCAAAATCGTGGTGGCAGGCGGCGCCTTTCCGCTCTTTACCTTTCTTGGCGATTTCAAAGTGGTTCGGTACAACCCGGATGGATCGCTCGATAGCTCCTTTGGCAACGGCGGCATCGTGACGACGACTTTCCCCGGACAAGGTAGCTACGCCTTCGCCGTGGCTTTGCAGCCTGACGGCAAGATTATCGCTGCTGGAACCGACTTCGTTAATTTCTCCAGTGACGATAGTTCTAATACTGACTTCGCACTTGAGCGTTATAATCCGGATGGAACGCCCGACACGACCTTCAGCGGCGACGGCCAGGTCACAACCGATTTTGACGGCTTCAACGACGACGCCTTTTCCATTCTCGTGCAGCCGGACGGTAAGCTTGTCGCCGTTGGCTCCGCGAAAAATCCGGTGAATTTCTATGACTTTGCCGCGGCACGCTATCTGAGTAATGGCACGATCGACACGACTTTCGGTGTCGCCGGAAAAGTGCGCACCGACTTCGGCGATCACAACTTCGATCAAGCGCGCTCGGCCGCTCTTCAATCCGACGGCAAGATCGTTGCTGCTGGATTCGCGATCTCCCAAAACGGCTTGGTCCAGAATTTCGCTGTCGCGCGATATAGCTCCAACGGCGTCCTCGACACCAGCTTCAGTACCGACGGGATGACGCAAATCGATTTCGGCAGCTGCTGCCAGAGTGCCAACAAAGTCCTCCTGCAACGCGACGGCAAAATTATCACCGTCGGTTATGCGAACACGGAATCATCCGATTCCGACTTCTTGCTGGCGCGTTTGAATCCGAGCGGCTCACTCGATACCACTTTCGGTGTCGCCGGCAAAGTGCGTACCTCGTTTGGCGATCTGAATGGCGGAGCCAATGGAGCCGCTTTTCAGGGCGATGGGAAGATTGTTGCGGTCGGATTTCAGGCCACATTTTCCGATCGGTGGGCTGAGTTTGCCTTGGCGCGTTACCTGATGGCAAGTGAACGATCGCGCCCTGATCGTGGTGCGATTTGGCTGTCGCATAACGATTCGCCGTAGCCGCGGCTGTGTCAGCCGCAATTCCTCGAATCGAGCGGGGTGAAGGCGTCAAGAGATCGAGATTGAAGCTTGTCGAACTTCGAGAGTTCAACGCCAAATATCAAAGCTAGATCCGGCCGAAGATCCGACCTCATTTTCCTGATCCCTGGATCGCTTTACTCGTGTCTGGACGGTTGATCTGATTCCGGCGAGGTTCGGATGCAATAGGAATCATGGTAGAGAAAACCGAATTAATCCTGATTTGTCTCGTTGCGGTCGCTCTGCTGGCGATCGTAGCCCGGAAAATTCGAATCCCATATCCAATTCTGCTGACTGTCGGTGGCGTGGTTCTCGCTCTGATCCCCGGCCTTCCTGCAATTCACCTCGACCCTCAACTGGTGTTTAATCTGTTTCTTCCCCCCCTGCTCTATCCCGCGGCCGTCTACACCTCTTGGAGAGATTTCCGAGCGAACCTTCGCTCAATTCTTCCCCTGGCAATCGTTTTGGTCCTTTTAACGATGACAGCGACTGCCTACCTGTTCCACGCCCTGGTCGGATTACCTCTGGCGGTCGGTTTTGTGTTCGGCGCCATCATCTCGCCGCCGGATGCCGTGGCAGCGCTGGCGGTTACTCAAACTTTGCGAGTGCCCCGCAAGATCGTTGTCATCCTCGAAGGAGAAAGTCTGATAAACGACGCCACTTCTTTTATCTCATTCCGTTTCGCAGTGGCCGCCGTGATGACCGGCGCCTTTTCGCTGGGACAAGCGAGCTTGCGGTTTCTTTTTGTCGCCGCGGGCGGCATCGCTGTTGGTCTCGCCGTGGGCTGGCTGGCAACGCAATTGCAAAAGCGTTTGGACGATCCGCCAGTTCAAACAATGTTCTCGCTGCTTACGCCGTACG
>WNGA01015213.1_pt1 | contig 17412 bp, 19 predicted proteins | sample 5400061 | NCBI WGS metagenome assembly WNGA01 (sample SAMN13153366, study PRJNA577476) | soil metagenome | isolation source: 100 cm soil or saprolite under grassland replicate 2 | place: USA:California | collected 2016-06-15 | reverse complement strand
GATCGCGATCGGGCTGTCGGAAGCGCGGAAGAAGGGCGACAAGGTCCCACGCAAGCGCGCCGGCGGTCGCCGGAAGAAAGCCGCCTAGAGATATTCCGGCTGCACGCTCCCCCAGAACTCCGGGTCATGACCGGGAAAGATGCGGGCGCCGGTGAGACGGGCCAGCGTCTTCAGCCGCTTGATCGAGTGCAGCGCCAGCGTGGGGTTCCAGACCACGCCGGGCACGCGCTCGCGCTCGACGTGCTCCCGCCAGTAACACGCGTCGCCGGCCAGGATCACGGGACCGTGCTGGGGAAGCTCCACGAGCAGCGACTGATGCCCGGGGGTGTGGCCGTCTGATCTGAGGACCGTGAGCCCGGGCGCCAGCTCGGTGTCGCCGTCGAGCAGGCGCCAGCGATACCCCGGCAGGTCGAAGTTCTTCCGGTAATAGAACCCGGCGAAGAACGACGCGGGGTAGTGCGCGTACGCGTACTCGTCCTTCTGGACGATCAGCTCGGAATCCGGGAAGAGCTCGGCGCCGCCCGCGTGGTCATAGTGCAGGTGCGAGATCACCACCATGGCCACGTCGGCGGGCGCCAGGCCGAGCGCCCGGAGCCGGTTGACCAGGAGATCCGCCTCCTCGAACCGCGCCAGCGGATCGGTTCGCCGCAGCCCCGGCAACGCGCGCGGGGAGAGGCCCGTGTCGAAGAGGACGTTGCCCTCCGACGTCCGGATCAGGTAGGCGGGGATGGGGATCTGGGTCGTCGCCGACGAGAACTCGCCGTAGAACAGGAGCGACCGTTCCGCCCCCATGAAGCCGTTGTGCAGCGGATGCAGACTCTTGACCGTCATGACGCCGATACTAGCAGGACCGGCCTTTCGAGCGCGGGCTTCGCCCGCGCAATCGGTCCTCGGGGGAGGCAGGGAGGAACGCGCCGTCAGGCGCGTGACGACCGTCGGAAGGGGGGCGAAGCCCCCCTCCGAGGAGCTAGAATGCGGCCATGGATTTCGCGCTGACCGAGCAGCAGGAGCTGATCCGCAAGGAAGTCGCGACGCTGGCGCGGTCGTTCTCCGCGGACTACTGGCTGGAGAAGGACCGGAAGGCGGAGTACCCCTGGGAGTTCGTCCGCGCCTTCGCCGCCGGCGGCTGGCTCGGCGCGATCGTGCCCGAGGAGTACGGGGGCTCGGGGCTCGGCGTCACCGAGGCCGCGCTCGTGCTGCACGAGATCTGCGCGGCCGGCGCGGGGACGAGCGGCGCGTCGCCCATCCACTTCTACATGTTCCCGCCGATGCCGGTGATCAAGCACGGCGCCGAGGCTCTCAAGCGGCGCGTGCTGCCGTCCATCGCGACCGGTGAGATCGTCATGTCGTTCGGCGTGACGGAGCCGAACGCGGGCACGGACACCTCGCGGATCGAGACCCGCGCCCAGCCCCACGCCGGAGGCTTCGTCGTTCACGGCCGCAAGGTGTGGAACACCAACGCCCAGCACGCGACGCACATCCTGCTCCTGGCGCGGACGGCGCCCCGCGATCCCGCCAAGCCGTTCGCCGGCCTCACGCTGTTCTTCACGCCGTTCGATCGCGCCAGGATCGTCGTGAAGGTCATCGAGAAGCTCGGGCGGGCGGCCGTGGACTCCAACGAGATCTTCATCGACGGCCTCGAGGTCCCCGCCGAGGACGTCGTGGGCGAGGTCGGCCGCGGCTTCTACCACCTGCTCGATTCGCTGAACCCGGAGCGGATCATGACGGCGATCGAGGCTGTCGGCATCGGCCGGGCCGCGCTCGAGCGCGCCGTGCAGTATGCCAAGGAACGGATCGTGTTCGACCGGCCCATCGGCCAGAATCAGGCCATCGCCCATCCACTGGCGACCGCCTGGGCCAAGCTCGAGACGGCCGAGCTGATGTGCCTCAAGGCCGCGTGGCTCTTCGACCACGGCCGTCCGTGCGGCCCGGAGTCGAACACGGCCAAGCTCATGGCGGCGGAGGCGGGCTTCGAGGCCTGCGACGTCGCCGTCCAGACCCACGGCGGCTACGGCTACGCCAAGGAATTCCACGTCGAGCGCCTGTGGCGCGAGGTTCGCCTCTACAAGATCGCTCCCGTCTCCCAGCAGATGGTCCTCAACTACCTCTCCGAGCACGTCCTGGGGCTGCCGAAGAGTTACTGAATCGTCGGGTGGGGTGGTTCGTCTGACGAGGTGAGCCCATGCGGAGGCTCCTTCGTCGCCGCGTGATCGGGCCGGCGGCGGTCGTCAGCGGCCGTCGTGTCGGGCCCGGCGTGGTACCTCCTCAGCGAAGAGCGCCGCATGGGCTCGCTGCCCATCCGGTCGTCATTCCGACACGCTCCTGGCGGGGTTCTGGCTCAGCCGGTGATCCTGCGCCTCATCGAGCGTGCTGAGGATCGCCGCGATGGTGGCCAGGCCGAGCCCGAGGGTGATCCCGCCGAGGACGTCCGACGGCCAGTGCGCGCGCAGGATCACCCGCGCGAGCCCGACCAGGATGATGCACGCCACGGCCATCGCGCGCACGAGGCGGCGGCGCCCCGGCGGCAGCGAGCCCGCGAGATAGAGAATCGCCCCGAAGAACGCCGCGGCCGCGGTCGCGTGGCCGCTCGGAAAGCCGAAGGCGGGGCCTTCCGGACGTGGGCGGCCAACGGTGATCTTCAGCAAGCCCTCCACTATCGGCGCGGTGATCATCAGCCCGATCCAGATCCACCAGCGCTCGCGCGCACGCTTGAAGACCAGGAAGAGCAGGAGCGTTGCCGGGAGCAACAAGCGCCATTCCCCGGCGCGGTTGACGATTCGCATGAACCCGACGACGGTGGGCGACGCCCAGCCCAGCAGTCCCTCGCGCACGGCCGCATCGGCCGGGAGCACGCCCACGAGGAGGGCCGCGCCCGCGAGCGCCACGAAGAAGGCGGCGAGAACGATCAGCACTGCGCGCGGATACAGCAGCGGCATATGCCGATTAAATCACGTGGCACGGCTATCCCGGAACGATGATGTGATCAAACCCCTCGGCATAGGAAAGCGTCTTCTCCTTCCCAAGAATCGCCGCTCGATTCCGCATGCGAACCTCGACGGCTTCGAAGTCGGCGATCTGGCTCGCGTGACAGCGGATCGCCTCGAGCTTCAGCTCCATCGTGTCAGTGATGTCGATGACGAGGCGCGGGTGCTCCCACTGAATCGTATAGACCTCGGATACCTTGTGAGGCTCGAATTCCGGCACCAGTTCGGGAAACGCCAGATAGTCTCGCGCAAGCGGGTAGACGCAGTCGAGCACCACCCGCCCTGTGATCCGGTGGTCTCGATGCCAGCCTGGGAAGTTGTTGTACGTGCGGTGCGGGTTCAGGGTGATGATGAGATCGGGTCGCCACCGCCGAATCTCGCGAGTGACGTCACGCCGCAGCTCGCGTGTGTCCTCGATCTCACCATCCTCGTAGCCGAGAAACTGGACGTGCCCGACTCCGAGGGTCCGGGCAGCGCGTCGCTGCTCCGCTTCTCGGATCGCCACCAGCTGCTCGGGCGTGACCCCGCGGTCAGACGATCCCTTGTTGCCATTGGTCACGATGACGTAGGTCAGCTCCTGACCTTCCTTGACGAGCCGGGCCACGGTGCCGCCGGCCAAGAAGTCAGGATCGTCGGGATGCGCGGCGACAAACATCGCCCGTCCATCGGCTGTGGTCATGAATCTCCTCCTCCGGGCACAACGCGAGCGGACAGGGCATTCGCGCGCCGGCGGCACTGCGATGCTGTCACCGCGAGCAGTCCAGCACCGAACAGGAACGGAGCAGAAAGGTCGATCGCGTCGGCGAGCGCGCCCATGACGAGAGGGCCCACGATCTGGCCGCCATCGCCCATCATCCGCAGCCAGCCAATCGCGACGCCCTGGTGTGTGCGCTCGACCTGATCGCTCGTGAGCGCCGTCGGAATGCTCGTGACCAAGCCCGCCGCCGCCCCCAACGCAAAACTCCAGATCCCGAGGAGCCCTGGGCGGGTCAGCAGGGGCATGCTCCCGAGCAAGCCGGCATAGGTGAGCAGCCCAGGAATCAACACGCGCATGCGCCCCCACAGATCCGAAACGCTGCCTCCAAGCCACAGCGCCATGAGCCGTCCGAGCACGCTCAGGCTGACGAGAAGACCCACGGCCTCCGGCCCTATGCCTCCGCGCTTGACCAGGTAGAGGGGCAACAAGAACACGAGCACTCCGGTCTGGATCGCGGTCAATAGAGCACTGGTCATCCCCATGAGAAGCACACCGGGCACGCGGAGGACAGTTCCCAGGAGGTGCCTGTCGCCTGATCGAGGGGGAGTCGTTGCCGCGTTCGCTGGGAACGAAGCCCAGCGCGCGACCGCAACCATTGCCACGACCATGCACGCCGCCTCGAACAAGAACGGACTCGCGACCCCCATGCCTTGATAGGCCCAGCCGCCAGCCGCGCTGCCCACCAACAGTCCCGCTGTCTCACTCATCAATAACAAGCTGACCGCCCGCCCTCGACGCCGCGCCGGCCGAGCGACCATCGCGGTCGTCGCGACGGTCGCGAACATGGCCCAGCCCGCGCCGCCCAATGCGCGCAGGCCAAGGAACAGGTCATAGCGTGACGTCGAGATGCTTGCGACATCAACGAACGCAATCACCAACAGGCCGCCGATCATGAGCCGGCGCCCGAAACGGCCGAGCAGGTGGCCGGTCGGCACGTTGGCGATCCATTTCCCCGCACCGAACACGACCGGGATCAAGGTCACCATCCGGTAGTTGGCGGCGAACACCTTCTCCAGATAGAGCGGCATCGATGGGCGAAGAACGCCCTGACCCACGTTGAACAAGAACGCCGCCGCGAGCACCGCGACCGGCACTCGCTGCGCGGGCTCAACGTGAGGTGATTTCACCGTCCTCGGCCTCCAGGCATCGGCAAGACCCAGAGTCACGTCTCGTGGCTGACATCAGCATTCGCTGGGAGACCTGTTCGAGTTGTTGCCGGAGCGCTTCCAGCTCCGCGATCCGATCTTGAACGGCGGAGAGGTGCTCCCGAACGAGCGCGAGAAGCCGCGGACGGAGCGGCGTGCGCCGCCCGCCGTTCAGCGCGCTCGTCAGGATCTGCAGCCGCTTAAGGGGGAGTCCCAACGAGCGCGCACGGCTGATGAAGCGGAGCCGTTCCACGGCCGACTCGTCGTACTGTCGATAACCTGACGCGGTGCGGTCGGGGACCGGCAGCATCCCGATCTCTTCGTAGTAACGAATCGTCTTCGCGGCCAGGCCGATCGTCTTGGCCACCTGGCCGATGGTCAGAGGATGCGCCATCGCCTCGCCTCCTTCTGGAACGCGTGGCCGACGATACACCTTCCAGCGACTGGAAGGTCAAGGCCGATGGAGGTAATGCACGCTCACGGGGCCGGTGCCGTGCTCCTGGATGATCGTCTCCTCGTTGGTCCAACCGAAGTGATGGATGTGCGCCGGCATCTCGAAGATGCTGCCGGCGGGAAGCGCCTTGCCCTTCGTCGTATCCAGCGTCTCTCCGAGCCCCATGTTGAAGGTGCCCGAGATCACCGTCACCGTGACTTTGATCGGATGCCAGTGCGCCGGAATCCTGTAGTTCGCCGGGAACTTCAAGCGCGCGGTGAACGGACCGGGCTTGTCGAAGGCGCCTTCGATGACCGCCATGCGCGCACCGGGCGGCAGCATCGGGGGACCGGTTTGCCACGTGAGCTCGTCGGGCGTAAGTCTGAGAACCGGTTGGGCGTCAGCGGTGGTCGGCGGCGCTACCCTCTGATCCTGAGGACGGGCGGCGGACGCGGCGCTGAGGCTCACGACCATCATGAACACGGAGACTACGAGGTTCGTCGAGTGGCGCATGTGACTGTCCTCCTGGAGTTTGGTGACTTCACTGCCAGGGTGCAGGACAGCGCGCGGGTCAGTCGGTCACAAATGTTACGGGGACTGGAAAACTCTTTGGGTATTCCGTGGAGTCAGCCTAACGACGTGAGCGCTTCGCTGGCGGCGCCTGGCCGCGCGGCGAACGCGGCGATTCGCCAGACTCGGTCGCTTCCACGAACCTGGCGAGCACGTTCGGGTCGCTGATCCTAATCACATCCCGCTCAAGGGTGATCGCGCCCATACCGGCCAGTGTCTTGAGGCTCCTCGACACGTGGACGCGGACTGCGCCGACCATCGCGGCGATCTGCTCCTCCCGGAGCCGATCCCGACGCAAGCGAATGTCTTTGCCGGTGCGCCCGCCCTCACTTCGCGCGCGCTCCAGCAACAGCTTCGCGATCCGGGCCGTGGCGGTCTTCAACGAGAGGTCTTCCGCCAGGCCAACGAGGCTCTGCATTTGATCCCCCGCCGCCGTCACGAGTGCCAGAGCGACCGCCGGCTGCTCCAGAGCCACGCGCCTCATCGTCTCGACGTCCACGACGTACAAAGTGGCGTCGCTGAGGGTCTCCGCCGTGACAATGTGCGAGCCGGTGCTGAAGGCCGACGTCGTGCAGAAGATATCCCCGGTACGCTCGAAGATCTTCAGGATTTGCTCCCGCCCGTCGGGACTGGCGCGATAGCACTTCACCCGTCCCGCCGCAAGAATGTAGAGATGGTTGCAGGGATCGCCCTCCGTGAAGATACCCTGGGCAGGTCGAAGGGAAACCGTGCGGCAACGAGACGCGAGCTTGCGGACTGTCGCCGCATCCACACCGCGAAGCGACAGTAGGCTGGTCAAGAACCGGATCGCGCCGGAATGCTTCTCCATTAGCCCCGCTCTTCCCAGGCCCGATTTCTAAGTAGCTCGTTGACGAAATCCTACCCGTTGACAGACGGCTGGTCGAGTGACCCGTCAGTTTCCTTCTTCACTTATGCCTCGCGGCGTGAACGCCGGCGGCCTCCGCCTTTCGGCCGAGATAGTGGAACTTCAAGAACGGCACAGGGATGGGTCTCGCGCGCGCTGTCGAGCTGAACGGCTATCCGGGGGCGCCGGTCTTCGTTCGCTCTATTGGACACGCCCGCGCCGCGAGCGTGACAGCCCGGCCATCGTTGGCGGTGGCGCGTGCTCCAGCACGGCCACGAACGCCCGCGCACTCGCCCCGAGGCGCCGGGCCTCGTGGTGGAGGACGTGGAAGTGTCGCTGCACTCGGAGACCGCGGAGGCGCACGGGGCACAGACGTCCCGTCTCCAGCTCCCCCCGGACCGCGAAGATCGAGACCAGGGCGACGCCGAGCCCGGCCATCACGCCCTGCTTGATCGCCTCGGTGTGGTCCAGCTCCATTCCCACGCGGAACTTCACGCCGGCCCGCTGGAGCGCCCGCTCGGTGACACGCCGAGTGGCGGACCCCTCCTCTCGGAGAAGGAGGGTCTGATCGGCAAGCTGTGCGGGTGCAATGTCCCGGCGCGCCGCCCAGGGATGGTCGGGTGGGACAATGAGGACCAGCTCATCGAGAAGTCCCGCGGCGAGACACTCTCCGCCTGGTCCGACTGTGTGGCCTCCCACGATACCGAGATCAAGCTCCCGTTCCTTCACCCGCTCCTCGATGACCCGAGAGTCTGCGATCTGAAGCTTGAGGTCGACACCGGGGTATTGCGCACGGAACCGCGCGATGATGCCGGGCATCACGTAGAGTCCGGGCGTCGTACTGGCGCCGATGAGCAGCGACCCGTGGCCCAGACTGTCGAGCTCGGCCATCGCTTGACGTGCGCCCTCGACCGCGGAGACGCTGCGCGCGGCGTACGGCTCGAAGACCCGTCCGGCTTCCGTCAGCGCCACCTCGCGGCCTCGACGGTGAAACAACTGCTTTCCTAGTTCGCGCTCGAGCTCGGCGATGTGTTCGGACAGCGTGGGCTGGGACAAATGGATCTTCTTGGCTGCCCGGCTGAAGTTCTTCTCGCGGGCGACGGCGAGAAAGACCTCGAACTGACGTAACGTCATTCGGGATTACCTATCCGAACAATCAGAAACAAATATTGGACCCTATAGACCGTGCAGCGTAACACGAGGGTAGAAGGAGGGCTCGTCATGATCTTTCGCCAGTTCCTGTCGCCGAAGACCGGGTGCGCGAGCTACCTGTTCGGCTGAGGGGGGGCAGCCAGCTGCGCTGTGGTGGATCCACAGCTGGAGATCGAGCCGTATCTCGAGGCCGCGGCCCAGAAGTCGATGCGTATCACCCATATCATCGAAACCCACGTGCAGGCCGACCATCTGTCGGGCGCCCGCCGACTGGCCGAGGTGGCACGCGCGCCGATCTTCTTCCATCGATCCGCACCGGTCGGGTTTCCGCACGTCGGTGTCGAGGATGGCGAAGAACACGACATGGGAAACGTCCACATGACCTTCCTGCATACGCCGGGGCATACGCCGGACGGCGTGTGCATCGTCGTGACCGACCGGACGCGCGGTCCGGAGCCCTGGTTCGTTCTGACCGGGGACACGCTGTTTGCCGGGGGTGTCGGCCGACCTGACCTCCTGGGCCAGGGCGCTCAAACGGCCCTCGCGGAGCAGCTCTACGACAGCATCCACGGCGCACTCCTGAAGCTTCCAGACCATATCGAGGTCTTCCCGGCGCACTTCGGTGGCGCGGCCTGCGGGAAGGGCCTCAGTGGTAAACCGGGGTCGACGATCGGGTTCGAACGCCGGTTCAATCCGGCGCTGCAGTTCACGTCGAAGTCGGAGTTCGTGCGGTTCGTCCTGGCGGATCTGCCGCCGCAGCCGGAGGTCTTCGCCGAGAACCGGCGACGCAACCTGACCGGCGAATGAGCGAGCCGCGGCTCGGGCTGCGGGAGAACCTTCCGCAGTTCGCGCTCCTCGTCTTCCTGAACGCCTTCGTGGGCGCGATGGTTGGCCTGGAGCGCACGGTGCTTCCGCTCCTTGGTGAGCAGGAGTTCGGCCTCAGCTCGAAGACGGCGATCACCTCGTTCATCGTCAGCTTTGGCGTGACAAAGGCGATCATCAATCTCATCGCCGCCCGTCTATCCGACCGTATCGGCCGCAAGCCTATCCTGGTCGTTGGTTGGCTCTTCGCCCTCCCCGTGCCGTTTCTCATCATCTACGCCCCGGTGTGGTGGTGGATCGATCTCGCCAACGTGCTGCTCGGTGCCAACCAGGCGATGGCGTGGTCCATGACCGTCATCATGAAGATCGACCTCGTCGGCCCGAAGCGCCGTGGGCTCGCGCTCGGGTTGAACGAGTTCGCCGGGTACTTCGCCGTGGGGCTCATGTCGTGGCTCACAGGCTACATCGCGGCGCATACCGCCTTGCGTCCGCAGCCGTTTTACCTGGGCATCGTCATCGCCGTGGTCGGCCTCGTCGTGTCCGTGTTGTTCGTGAGGGAGACCCGCGCCTACGCGGACCTCGAAGCGTCCTCGGCGCCCCAGACGGCCAGCAGTGTCCGCCCATCGCTGGGGAGCGTCTTCTATGTCACCAGCCCGCAAGGAGCTGATCGCCGGAGGCATGATCGTGCAGGCCGGTGGGATCTGGCTGACCGTCCTCGTCCCGACTTATGCCATGTGGCTGGTGGGGGCCGCGCTGCAAGGGCTCGGGACGGCGATGGTCTACCCGACTCTCCTCGCCGCGATCACGGACTTCGCATACCCCACTTGGCGAGCGACCAGTCTCGGTGTCTACCGATTCTGGCGCGATCTCGGCTATGCCGTGGGTGCGCTACTGTCCGGCGCTGTGGCGGACCTCCTCGGCGTCGCGGTCGCCATCCATCTCGTCGCGGCTCTGACGTTCGTGTCAGGGCTCGTGGTGGCTCGGATCATGCGAAAGTCGCGGCCGGTCGCCGTTCGATCGGTGGCCTGACCTGGCCAGAGAGATATCCTGACGCGCGACAATGATGGCGTGAGCACGATCGCCAGGGCGGACACCGCGCGGCTCGGCAGACGCCTTCAGTGCGTCACAATCCTCTGGAACTCTGCCGAGTGCATCGCGGCCCTGATCGCGGGGTCCATGGCTGGCAGCATCGCGCTCGTGGGGTTCGGGTTCGACTCAGCGATTGAGGTGACCAGTAGCCTAGCGGCACTCTGGCGGCTGCGTCGAGACGCCGATGAAACCGCGCGCGAGCGGGCTGAGCGCCGGACGCTGCGCGTCATCGGCGCATGTTTCGCCTTGCTCGCCATCTACGTCGTTTATGAGGCCGCGCGCAGCCTCGTCCTGCGGGAGGCACCCGACCATTCCTTCCCGGGCATCGTGATTGCGGCCCTGTCGCTGATCGTCATGCCGCTGCTCGTACGCGCCAAACGCCGCGTCGCCGCTCGGCTCCGCAGCGGCGCCCTGGAAGCGGAAGCCCGTCAGACCCGCGTCTGCGCCTATCTCTCTGCGATCCTGCTTGCGGGGCTCGGCCTGAATCTAGGGCTCGGTTGGTGGTGGGCCGATCCCGTCGCTGGCCTTGTCATGGCGCCGATCATTGCCTGGGAAGGCTGGGCAGCGCTCAGCGGACGTACCTGCTGCGAACACGATTGATGTCAAAGGCCGCGATGCCCTCGGGTAATCCCGAGAACCCCAAGCGGTTCTACGCCCAAATTCAAACCCAGACACGGCCCGTCCGCGTCAATGCCGGAGGATCCGGGCCGTCCGCGTGATACCCTCACCATCGATGGTGGCCTTCCGCGGCTGGGCGATCGTAGTCGTCATCCTCGGGCTCTGGTCGCTTGCCGGCCCCGTGGGTGGCGCCTTCGGGGGCTGCGCGACCATGAGTGCGATGTGCGATGGGCCATGCGGCGTGTGTGTTTCCGCGCCAACTGCGCCCCAAAGCAGCGGAGTGATTTCCGTCGTATCCGTCCTTGCCGTCTCGCCGGCCGCTCACTCGCCGAGCGCTTCCCTGAAGGTTCCCGAGCCTCCCCCCAAGCCTCTCCTCCGTTCCGCGTAACTCCCGTTCGGCTTCCATGCTGACCCGCGGTCCGGTGGACTCCGTCTGCCGGGCGGATCGACGAGCACTCGTCTCGTCGGGAGGAGTGATGTCTATGGACATGATGATGAGTTGCGGCATCGGAATGATGGTCTTCGGTGTGATCGCGATGCTGCTGGGGCTCGCGCTGCTCGCGAGCCTCATCGTGCTGGTGTGGGTGGCCATCGGCCGCCTGCGCCGTGACGGGCCGGCCCCGGGGCGCTGATGATCAACTGGCTGATCGAGGTCTCGCTCCGGAACCGGTTTCTGGTGATCGCGTTCTTCCTGCTCGTCGGGGCCTGGGGCTACTGGGCGCTCCTCACCACGCCGATCGACGCGATCCCGGATCTCTCCGACAACCAGGTGATCGTCTTCACCGACTGGACCGGCCGGTCGCCCCAGGAGGTGGAGGACCAGATCACGTATCCGCTGACCGTCAGCCTGCAGGGTCTTCCCGGCGTCCGCGTCGTGCGGTCATCCTCCGCGTTCGGCTTCTCGATGATCAACGTGATCTTCGAGGACAACGTCGACCTCTACTTCGCGCGCTCGCGGGTGCTCGAGCGCCTTCAGCTCCTGAGCAAGGCGCTGCCTCCGGGCACCGTGGCCACGCTCGGGCCCGACGCCACCGGGGTCGGCCACGTGTTCTGGTACACCGTCGAGGGCAAGGGCCAGTCCCTGCGTGACCTGCGCTCGATCCAGGACTGGTTCATCCGCTACCAGCTCAACGCCGTCCCCGGTGTCGCCGAGGTCGCGAGCATCGGCGGGACCGTGCGGCAGTATCAGATCGACGTCGATCCGAACCGGCTCCGCGGCTACAAGATCCCGCTCTCGGCCGTCGTCGACGCCGTCATGCGGAGCAACCGGAACGTGGGCGGCAATGTCGTGGAGGCGAGCGGCACCTGGTCGGTCGTCCGCGGCCTCGGCCTCATCGAGAGCACGCGTGACCTCGAGGACGTGGTCGTCGGCGCGGAGAACGGGGTGCCGATCTTCGTGCGGCAGGTCGCCGACGTGAAGATCGGCGACGCCTTCCGCGCCGCCGCGCTGGTGAAGGGCACCGAGGAAGCGGTGGGCGGCGTGATCGTGGCGCGCTACGGCGTGAGCACCGTGGAGGTCATCGACCGGGTCAAGGCGAAGATCCGGGCGCTGCAGGCGGGTCTGCCGCCCGGCGTCACGATCGTGCCGTTCTACGACCGCTCGGCCCTGATCGACCGGGCGGTGCACACGCTCAGGCGCGCGCTGATCGAGGAGACCCTCGCCGTCACGATCGTCAACGTCATCTTTCTGCTCCATCTCCGATCCGTGCTCATCGTCACGATCCCGCTGCCGCTCGCCGTGCTGACGGCCTTCCTGTTCATGCGGTACCTCGGGATCACGTCCAACATCATGTCGCTCGCCGGCATCGCCATCGCGATCGGCGTGCTCGTCGACGCCGCGATCGTGGTGACGGAGAACGCCTTCCGCTTCATGGAGAAGCGCGGCGTCGACCCGCGCGACCGCCGGCGCGTGACGGAAACCGTGCTCGACGCGACCCGGCTGGTCGGCCGCCCGATCTTCTTCTCGATGGCGATCATCATCCTCGCGTTCATCCCGGTCTTCGCCCTCACGGGGCAGGAGGGCAAGCTCTTCCACCCCCTGGCCTTCACCAAGACGTTCTCCATGGTGGGGGCGACGATCCTCTCCGTCACGCTGGTCCCGGTGCTGTGCAGTCTCCTCATCGGCGGGCGGATCCGCGGCGAGGAGAGCAATCCGATCATGCGACCGCTGGTCTGGCTCTATCGGCCCGTCCTGGCGCTGGCGCTCCGCCAGCGCGTGCTCACGCTCGCGCTGGCGGCGCTGGTCGTCGCCGGCGCCCTGGCGCTGATCCCGCGGATCGGGACGGAGTTCATGCCGCCCCTGAACGAGGGCGACCTGATGTTCATGCCGGTCACCGACCCCGCCATCTCGCTGCCGCAGGCGCTCGAGATCGTCAAGAAGCAGAACGCCTCGATCCAGAAGTTCCCCGAGGTGGCCTCGGTGGTGGCGAAGATCGCGCGCGCCGACACCTCGACCGACCCGGCCCCCGTGAACATGACCGAGACCATCGTCAGCCTCAAGCCGGAGTCCGAGTGGCGGGCGGGCATGACACGCGAGAAGCTCATCGGTGAGATGGATACCGCGGCCACGCTGCCGGGGGTCTCGAACATCTGGACGCAGCCGATCATCAACCGGATCAACATGCTGACGACGGGGATTCGCTCCGAGGTCGGCGTCAAGGTCTTCGGCGCGGACCTCAAGGTTCTTCAGGAGCGGGCGGGGGCCGTCGCCGACGCGCTGCGGAACATCCGGGGCGCGGCCGACGTCTACGCGGAGCAGGTCACGGGCGCGCCCTATCTCGACGTCCGGGTGAACCGCGAGGCCGCGGCACGTTACGGGATCACGGTGGGGGCGATCCAGGACGTGATCGAGACGGCCGTCGGGGAGACGAACCTCAGCGTGACGATCGAAGGCCGACAGCGGTTCCCGGTGCGTGTCCGCTACGCCCCGCAGTATCGCGCGGACGCGCGAGCGCTCGGCAGTGTGCTCGTCACGGCGCCGAACGGCACCCAGGTCCCCCTCGGCCAGCTGGCCGAGATCCGACAGGTCTCGGGACCGGCCATGGTCTCGAGCGAGAATGGTCTGCTCGTCGTCACCGTCCTCCTGAACGTCCGCGGCCGGGACGTCGGCAGCTTCATCGCCGAAGCCCGCCAGGTCATCGCGCAGAGCGTGGCGCTGCCGCAGGGCTCGTACGTCGAGTGGAGCGGCCAGTACGAGAACGAGCTCCGGGCGCGCCAGCGCCTGCAGATCGTCCTGCCGATCGTGCTCGTCGTGATCTTCATCCTGCTCTACCTGACCTACCGCTCGTTCCTCGACGCGGCGCAGGTGCTCCTGGCCGTGCCGTTCGCCCTGGCGGGAGGCATCTACCTGCTGTACGCGCTCGGCTACAACATGTCGGTCGCGGTCTGGATCGGCTTCATCGCCCTCTTCGGCACCGCCGTCCAGACCGCCGTCGTGATGGTGATCTACCTCGAAGAGGCGGTCGCCCAGAAGTACCAGGATCTGGGCGGCCGGCTGACGAGAGAGGCGCTCCTGGACGCCGTGAAGGAAGGCGCGCTCCTGCGGCTGCGGCCGAAGGTGATGACCGTCTCGACGATCGTGGCCAGCCTGTTGCCGATCATGTGGAGTCATTCGACGGGAGCCGAGGTGATGAAGCCGCTGGCGACCCCCGTCCTGGGCGGGATGATCAGCTCGCTCGGGCTCGTGCTCATCGTGACGCCGGTGATCTTCTACTGGCTGCGCGAGCGCGAGCTGCGGCGGGCCGAGCGGGAGGAGCATTTGCAGCATGCGCGCAGTGCCCCACGGCCGGCCACTGGCCCGGCCGACTGATTCGAAGGAGGAGAGACATGGTGACGAACCGTCTGATCGTGGCCCTGATCCTCGGCGTATCGGTGCTGGCCTCCGCGGCGCTCACGGACGCAGCGGAGCTGAAGCCGATCCACACGCAGAAGACGAAGGACGTGGTCGTGACCCTGGCGAGCGAGCCGGGCAATGGAAACAGGGCAAGAACGAGTTCGTGCTGGAGCTCGACTCGGCGAAGGACAAGAAACCGGTCGATGCCGGCAAGGTCACGCTGAGCACCAGCATGACGATGACCGGGATGGCGCCGATGATCGCCGGCGCGACGCTCTCGCCGGACAAGACACCCGGGCGATACACGGGAACGATTACGTTCCCGGACAGCGGGACGCGCCAGGTGACGGTGACGTGGGACGGCCCCGGCGGCAAGGGCTCCACGAAGTTCTCCGTCCCCGTCCGCTGAGCGTGTCGCCATGCGAGCCATCGTGTCGGTGATCGGGTTCCTGATCATGGCCGCCGCCGCTGCCCCCGGGTTCGCCCGGGCGCAGACCGTGGCGGGCAAGTTCACGGTTGACGAGTTGGTGGCCCGCGCGCTGGCCGACAACCCGGATTTGAACGCGGCGCGCATCGAAGTGGAGGCGGCGGCGGCCCGCGTGGAGCAGGCGGGACTGCGGCCCAATCCGATGCTCGAGCTGGGCGGCCAGAAGGCCCTCGGGCCGGACAACAACCTCACGGTTGGCCTCTCCCTGCCCCTCGACCTCAACGGCCGGAGGGAAGGCCGCGTCGGCGTGGCGGAACGCGAGCTGGAGACCAGGCGCCGGCAGGTCGGCGAGCGCGAGCGCCGCCTGCGCGCGGACGTCCGCATGAAAGCGGGCGAGCTGCTCGCGGCGCAGCGCAGCCTTGGCGTGACCGAGGACCTCCTGCGCGTGAACCGCGATGCGCTCGCCACCGTCGGCAACCGCGTGCGCGAGGGCGGTGCGCCGTCGCTCGATGAAAGTCTCCAGCTCGTCGAGGTCAACCGCCTCGACGCCGGCCGCCAGCTCGCCCGGAGCCGCGTCGAGATCGCCGCCCTTCAGTTGAAGGCTCTGGCCGGCATGGCGCCCGACACCCCGCTCGTCGTCAACGGGGACCTGCGTGCATCACCGGTGGCCCTGAGCGCGAGCGAAGCGATCGAGCGGGCGATCAGCGGCCGCGCCGACATCGCCGTGGCCCGGGCGGAGGCGGCCACGGGGAGAGCGATGGTCAGAAAGGAGCAAGCGGAGGGGCGGTGGGATGCCACCGTGAATGTCGGCTATCAACGGCAGGACTTCAGCTTCGCCCTCAACGGGCTGACATCGTCGGGAGCCGTGCGCCCGATCCAGGACGTCTTCCACTACTTCGGCGGCGGGGTCAGCATCATGTTGCCGGTGCGCAACCGCAACCAGGGCAACATCGCCGCCGCGGAAGCGGCGGTGCGCGCGGCGGAGCGCCGCGTGGAGTTCACGACCCTGACCGTGAAGCAGGAGGTCGCCGCGGCATTTACCCAGTACGAGGCGGCCCGGCGCTCACTCGATCTCTACGAGCGGGGCGTGCGCGACGTGGCGGGCCGGAACCTCGAAGTCGTTCGCCAGGCGTATCAGCTTGGCCGCGGCTCGCTGCTGGACGTCATCGCCGAGCAGCGTCGCTACATCGAGGTGGAGAACGGGTACACGGAGGTGCTCAAGCAGGTCTATGACGCGGCCGTCGATATCGAGCGCGCGGTCGGTGTGACCAGCCGGTGAGCGGGAGATGACCATGGAACGGGATGAGGACGAGGTCGCGCACGAGCGACAACGCGGCCGCGAGGCGCGCGATCGCGTCCGCCGTGGGCTCGTGCGGGCTTTTCTGGCGGTCGCGCTCCTCGGCATCGGCCTCGCCGGTGGGGTGTTCTGGAGCGAGCGCCGAGGATCGACCGCGCCTCCCACGAAGGACGCGGCGGAGCGCGGCTCACCAAGCCCGTCGACGGCTGGCGAGGAAGCCGTCGAGATCACGCTGACCCCCGAGGCCATCGAGCGCGCCGGCATCAAGACGGCCCTCGTACGCACGGCGTCCGCGACGGCGGCCATCACGGTTCCCGGCACGGTCACGTCGAACGCCTACCGCGATACCAAGGTCAATTCTCTCGTCGGGGGCATCGTGCGTCAGGTGTCCGTCGAGCTGGGCGCGACGGTGACCCGCGGCCAGCCGCTCGCCCTGATCTTCAGCGCGGAGCTGGCCGAGGCTCAGATGAAGTATCTGTCGATGCGGGCGATGCTCGAGGCCGATCATCAGAAGCTCGTGCGTACCGAGAAGCTCGTCACGCTCGGCGCCGCGAGCCGCCAGGAGCTGGAAGAAGTCACGGCCACGCATGTCGGCCACGAGACGGAAGTCGCGGCGGCGCGCCAGCGCCTCTTGCTCCTCGGACTCTCGCCGCGTGCCGTCGCGAGCCTGACGGACGCCTCGCATGTCGTCTCCGAGGTTACCGTGTCGTCGCCGGCCGACGGCCTCGTCATCGGGCGCAACGTCAACCCCGGCCAGGTCGTCGGCGCCGCCCAGGAGCTGTTCACGGTCACGGATCTCAGCACGGTCTGGGTGATCGGCGATCTGTACGAGAAGGACTTCGCGAACGTCCGCGTCGGCTCGACGGCGACCATCACCGTCCCGGCTGGCCGAAATGTCACGCTGCGCGGGCGGGTCGCCTACATCGATCCGCGGGTGGAGCCCGCGACGCGCACCGCCAAGGTCCGGGTGGAGGTGCCGAACCGCGACATGAATCTTCGGCTCGGCATGTACGTCACCCTCAGTTTCGAAACGCCTGGCGGTGGGCCCCAGACCCTGGTGCCGCGTGATGCCGTGCAGTCGGTCGGCGATCGCAGTGTCGTCTATGTCCCAGTGGCGGGCGACGCAGGCCGATTCACCGAGCGGCCGGTGAAGCTCGGCCCGACGGCGGGCGACTCGGTCGCGGTGCTCGAGGGCTTGAAGCCCGGAGATCGCGTCGTCACCGCCGGGAGCTTCTTCTTGCGATCAGAGGCAGCGCGGACGAGATCCGCCGGGTAGACGTGCTTCTGCTTCGACTCCTGGCGATTGCGCTGCCGCTCGACTTCGCGTGGGAGATGCTACAGATGCCGGCCTTCGCGGGACTGCCGGACGATGCTATTACCGCGAGCGGCGTCTGCGCCCTCGCGGCGGCCGCCGATGCGCT
>WNGA01006008.1_pt1 | contig 17415 bp, 21 predicted proteins | sample 5400061 | NCBI WGS metagenome assembly WNGA01 (sample SAMN13153366, study PRJNA577476) | soil metagenome | isolation source: 100 cm soil or saprolite under grassland replicate 2 | place: USA:California | collected 2016-06-15 | reverse complement strand
ATGATCGGCAGCAGCAGCAGCCCGGCTTCCAGCGATAACGGCAGCAGCGCAACGATCAGCACGGCGGTGAAACCTTCGGTCAGCCAGACCGTGGCGATGGCGCCGATGCGCGCGCCGACGAAGGCGCAGACCAGCTTGCCGGCGGCGCCGCCGGCGAAGACCAGCGTCAGCGCAAGTCCGACGGTCGGCAGGCTGGCGCCTTTGGCGGTCAGCACGAACGGCAGGAACAGCAGGAACCCCATGCGAGTCGCGCTGTCGAGCATGCCGATCGACAGCAGCACCGGAAAGGCGAAACGGTGGCGGGCGCCGCCGGCGCGCGTGGCGGCCGCGCCCTCGGCCGGCGCCGCAACCGGCTCCGGCCCGTAGCGCGGCGTCGCCAGGAAGATCACGGCCGCGGCGGCAAGGCCGAGCGCGCCGAGCAGCGCCAGCGCCGGCCGCCACGCCATCACCACCAGCAGCAGCGAGGCCGCGGCCGGCAACGTCATCTTGCCGATGTCGCCGGCAAAATTGTAGGTGCCGAGCGCCTTCATCGAGCGCGGGCCGGCGAACGCGCGCGCCATCAGGCTCGAGGCGAGCGGGTGCTGGGTGCTGGCGCCGAGCCCGCCGACGAACAGCGCCGCCATCAGCAGCGTGAAGCCCGCACTGGCGCCGGCCAGGCAATAGCCGACCCCGGCGAGCGCGGTGCCGAGCGCGAGCACCGCCGCGGCGCCGAGCCGCTCGGCGATCAGGCCGGCGGGAATCTGGAAGCCGGCCATGGTGCCGGCGAACAGGCCGCGCAGCACGCCGAGCTCCGCATAGCCGAGCCCGAACTCCTTCTGCCAGATCGGCAGCATGACATAGATCAGGTCGGTATAGCCGTCGTGCAGCGCATGCGCCCCGCAGGCGACGCCGGCGGCGCGGCGCTCGTCGCGCTTGGCGGCGAGGCTGGCGGCGTCCCGGTCGATCAGCTTGTCGCTGGCGACGCTCACGGCGCGCCTCCATCGGACCTGCGCTCGACGAAGGCGCTACTGATGAAGGAGATGACCGGCTCGCCGCGCTGGTTGACGCCGGTATTGCGCGACGACACCAGCCCCCAGCCGGGGCGGCTGGCCAGCGGCCGCGTCTCGATCACCTCGCTCGAATAAGCGATAGTGTCGCCCACATAGACCGGCTTGAGCCATTGCAGGTCGCGGAAGCCGGGCGAGACGCCGAGCGCGGCGACCGCCTTGCCGAGCGCGCGCCGGTCGTCGTCTTCGCGGCGGCGGTAGTCGATCAACAGCCGCATCCAGACGCAGGCGGTGTGCCAGCCGGAGGCACAGAGCTTGCGGAAGTGCGAACGCTCAGCCGCGGCCTCGTCGAGATGGAACGGCTGCGGGTCGAAGCGTGCCGCAAAGGACTTGATCGCCTCTGCCGTGAAAGTGTGGCGTCCGACCTCGAGCTTGTCGCCGACGCGGATGTCGTCGAAGAATTTCATGACCGGCCCTGCGCCTCCGACGTCACCTCGGCAGCACGCCGCTCGAACATCGGGCTCACGATCAGCGTCATCAGCGGCGTGTCGGCGGCGTCGACCAGCGCGAACCGGAACTTGACGAAGCCCATATCCGGTCGACTCCGCGATACGCGCGTCTCGATCACGGTGGCGCGCGCCTTGAGCCGCTCGCCGGGCCGGATCGGCGCCAGCCACCGCACCTCCTCGACGCCCGGAGCGCCCATGAAGGCGGCCTCGCCGATGAAGCCGTCGGACAGCATCCGCATCAGGATACAGCAGCTGTGCCAGCCCGAGGCGGCGAGCCCACCGAGCATGGTGGCGCTGGCGGCCTCCTCGTCGAGATGCATGGGCTGCGGATCGAACTCGGCGGCGAACGCGATGATCTCCTCGCGGCTGACCAGCCGCGACCCGTATTCGTCGACTTGGCCGGGAGCGAAATCTTCCCAGTAGCGGCGGGGCACGGCGATCCTGCAGGATTTTGCGACCAACGTTCCCTAGACGTCGCGTCCGGCGCGGTCAACCAGGGCGGGCGCCGATGGTCGCGCGTTTGCGATTGCGGCGGCCGTGCACGCCGTCAGGCCCGCATAAATGTAGCAGTCCGCGAACCTCGATTGACCGGCGCATGCGCCGGGTGCAGTGTCCCGTCCACTGCGGCGAGCAGAGGGGCGCGCGGCCGCAGTCAGGTCTACTCCAACCGGGGAATATCCGCATCGCGCCGGCGTCGAGAGGAGGACCCATGTTCGATCTTCGCGACCTGTTTCAGTGGGAACGATTCATCACGCCTTCGATCATCAAGATCTTCTATTGGCTCGCGGTCGGCATTTCGGCCTTGGCCGGACTGTCGGGAATGATCACCGGCCTCACCCTGATGGCCGTGCACCCGCTAGTCGGCATCTTCTATATTCTCGCCAGCCTGATCGGGATCCTGATCGGGGTGATCTTCGCGCGCATCATCTCGGAATTCGTGCTGATCATGTTCCGCATCAACGAGCATCTCGGCGCCATCCGCCAACGCGGGCAGATGTAATCAGACGACGGACGACAGAGGACGGAGGACGGATCACTCGTTCTCCGTCCTCTGTCGTCCGTCCTCCGTCGTCCGCCTTACGTCGCAAACCTGAAATGCATGACGTCGCCGTCGGCGACGGCGTAGACCTTGCCCTCGAGCCGCATCTTGCCCGCCTGTTGCGCGCCGGTCTCGCCGCCGTAGGTCACGTAGTCGTCGTAGGCGATGGTCTCGGCGCGGATGAAGCCGCGCTCGAAATCCGAATGGATGACGGCGGCCGCCTGCGGCGCCTTGGTGCCGCGCGTGACCGTCCAGGCCGCCGCCTCCTTCGGCCCGGCGGTGAAATAGGTGATCAGATTGAGCAGCGCGTAGCCGGCGCGGATCAGCCGGTCGAGGCCCGGCTCCTTGAGCCCGATCGCCGCCAGATATTCGGCGCGCTCGTGCGCCGGCAGCACGGCGATCTCGGCTTCGATCTTGGCCGAGATGATGACGCAAGCCGCGCCTTCCTCCTTGGCGCGCGCCTCGACCTTGCGGCTGAAATCGTTGCCGGTGGCGGCCGCGGCCTCGTCGACGTTGCACACGTAGAGCACCGGCAGCGAGGTCAGCAGCCCGAGCATGTGAAACGCCTTCTCCTCCTCGGGCTTGCGCTCGACCAAGCGCGCCGGCTTGCCGTCGCGCAGCAGCACCAGCGCACGGTTGACGAGATCGAGCGTCTCCTTGGCCTCGGCGGCGTCCTTGTCGGTTCCCTTCGCCTTCTTGCCGAGGCTGTCGACGCGCCGCTCCAGGCTGTCCAGGTCGGCCAGCATCAGCTCGGTCTCGATGGTGTCGATGTCGGCCACCGGGTCGATCGCGCCGGAGACATGGGTGACGTTGGCGTCCTCGAAGCAGCGCACTACATGCGCGATGGCGTCGACCTCGCGGACATGGGCGAGGAACTGGTTGCCGAGACCCTCACCCCTGGAGGCGCCGCTCACCAGACCGGCGATGTCGACGAAGCTGAGCCGCGTCGGCTTGATCTTGGCCGACTTGGCGAGCTTGGCGAGCACGTCGAGCCGCGGGTCGGGCACCAAGACCTCGCCGACATTCGGCTCGATGGTGCTGAACGGATAATTCGACGCCTGCGCGGCCGCGGTCGCGGTCAGCGCGTTGAAGACCGTCGACTTGCCGACATTGGACAGGCCGAGGATGCCGCATGTGAAGCCCATGAAATCTCTCGTGTCGATGTGGGATCGAGGAGGCGATCAGCCGTCCGGCTGATCGGTCTCCTTGGAATCGAGGAAGCCTTTCGCCTGCATGGCGAGGTGAACCTTGTTCTGGAAGGTCGCGTCCTGGCCCTTGGCCAAGAACTCGGCGTTGTCGGCGATGATGCCGCACAGAGCCTCGACCCATTCGCGCTCGCTCTTGGCGAAGTCGGAGAGCACGTACGGGTGCACCAGCTCCTTGACGCCCGGATGGCCGACGCCGATGCGCACGCGGCGATAATCGTTGCCGATATGGGCCGAGATCGAGCGCAGCCCGTTATGGCCGGCGACGCCGCCGCCGGTCTTCACCCGCACTTTGCCGGGCGGCAGATCGATCTCGTCATGGAACACCACGATGTCCTGCAAACCGAGCTTGTAGAAGTGCGCCGCCTCGGCCACCGCCCGGCCGGAATCGTTCATGTAGGTTCCGGGCAGCAGCAGCAGCACGCGCTCGCCGCCGAGCGGCCCCTCCACCGCCACGCCCTGGAAGCGCCGCCGCCACGGCACGATGCCGTGGCGCTTGGCGATCGCATCGACCACCATGAAACCGATGTTGTGGCGGTTGCCGGCGTAGCGGGAGCCGGGATTGCCGAGCCCGACGAAGAGCAGCATCGCAAAGGCCTGTGGGCTCATGTCCCGGGCGCAGCGCGAAGCGGTGCGCTGCAGACCCGGGACCGTTACGAAAATCCGAGCTTGGAAAGGTCCCGGATCAGCGGTGCACCGCTGCGTGCCACGCACTCGCGCTGCACCGCATCCGGGACACGATGTGGCAGCTTCCTTACTTCTTCTCCGGCGCCGGAGTAGCGGCGGCGGCAGGAGCGCCAGCGGCCGGAGCCGCGCCTGGGGCGGCGCCCGGAGCCGCGCCCGGAGCGCCCGCAGCACCCTCGGCCGGCACCACGCCGGCTTCGGCGGCGGCGGCGGCGGCCGCAGCGGCGGCAGCGGCGGCCTCGGCAGCCGCCTTCATCTCTTCGGCGTAGCCCGACGGCGGCACGATGGTGACCAGCGTCTGATCGACCTTGCCGACCACCCGTATATTGCCCGGCAAGGTGACGTCGCTCAGGTGCTTCGAATAGTTGATCTCGAGGCCCGACATATCGACGTCGATCGATTCCGGGATGTCCTCGGGCGAGCACACCACCTCGACCGCGTGGGTGACGATGTTGACCGTGCCGCCGCGCTTCACGCCGGGCGCCTGGTCGGCGTTCATGACGTGGACCGGGATGCGCACGCGGATTTTCGCGCCGGCGCCGAGCCGCATGAAATCCACGTGCACCGGCAAATCCTTCACCGGATCGAGCTGGAAATCGCGCGGGATCACCCGGTGCTTGGCGCCGTCCAACTCGAGCTCGTAGATGGTGGTGAGGAAACGGCCCGCATAGATGCGCTGCTTGAGCTCGGCGTGATCGACCGAGACGGTGATCGGGGGCTGGTTGTCGCCGTAGATCACGCCCGGGACGCGGCCGGCGCGGCGCTCGGCGCGGGCGGCCCCCTTGCCGGCCCGCACGCGCGCCGTCGCCTTCAACTGCTTGACGGTCGCCATGGTGCAAGTCCTCTTGAAACGAAACGGCCGCCGATATCGGTGCGGCCCCTCATAACCGCGGCATGCCTCCAGGGGTGTCTGGGTCGCGGTTTCGCGCGCTTATAACGGGGGGGCCGCGGAAAAACAAGGAATCCGGATCGCGCCCGGACAGGGCGGAAAAGCCGGTTTCTGGCAAATACTTATGCGGTGCCGCCGGTGCCGAGCTTGGCCTCCAGCGCGGCGATGCGCGCCTTCAAGGCCTCGTTCTCCTCGCGCGCCAGCCGCGCCATCTCCTTGACCGCCTCGAACTCCTCGCGCTTGACCACGTCGAGGTCGCGCAGCACCCGGTCGGCCTGGTTGCGCACCATGGTGTCGAACTCGCGCCGCACGCCCGAGGCGACGCCGGCGGCGTCGTTCATCAGCCGCGCGATCTCGTCGAAGAAGCGGTTGCTGGTCTGGGTCATCTCGCTTGCCTCGGTACGGGTCTAGACGAATGCTTCAACAATGGTGATCGTCCCGGGCCCCTGCAAGACCCGCAGGCTCCGAACGCGCAGCCGCGACTGACTCGAAGCTGGGAACACGATGAACAGAATGCCCACCCAGAAATCCTGCGGGCTCTTGACCCGGACCATAGCGGCATTGCTCCCGAGCGTTTGCCGCAACATGGCCGGCCAGCTTGCGGAAGGCATTCATCATGAAGACTGCTAAGATATGCCTCTCGGCACAGGGCAAGACGAGCCATGGACGGCAGCGAAGAGCTCGATCGTGCGAAGATCGAGGAGGCCTTTCGGATCATGGGCCAGTACCTGCTCGACCGAAATACCCTCGGCGAGATCGCCATATACGGCGGCAGCGCGATCCTGTTCCAATTCGATTGGCGGCGAACGTCCGAGGACGTCGACGCGCGGATTCTCAGTGGCCACGATCTCGTCACTCGGGCCGCCGAAGCAGCGGCCAAACAACTCGATCTGCCGCGATCGTGGCTCGACGAGAGTGTTGCGATGTATGCGCGCCGACGTGAAGAGGAGGGTGATCGAATCTTCGTCGGGGTTTATCCATCGCCTGAACGGGTTGGATTGCGCGTTGTCGCGGCCAAGCCAAGCTATATTCTGGCGATGAAGCTGAGCGCCTTGGAACGCTCGACCGCAGACTGAATGGAAGCAAGACATGTCCCGCCCCCAGACACTGGCTGAAGTCGCGCAGGTCGCTCGTGCGCGGGCGTCCGATTTCGCGCTCGCGCTCGACGAGTTCGTGGACGAGTTCTACCTCGACCACGGGGACAAGGCGGCACAGCAACGGCGCCTCGATCCAGCGCCCGAGACGGTCGGCGACCCGCTCATCGACGCGTGGATCGGCGCCGCCGGAGAGCATCTCGCTCAGCGTTGGGGGCTTCGCGTGCCAGCCTGGACACAGCGGCCGGAGCACTTCGCGTTGGAGGAGCCGGCCTTCCTTCCCGACTCGCGCACGCTCCGAGGGGTTCTCATCGTCGAGAGCCCGCCGGCGTTCCGGTCGCGGCTCCTTTTCACAAGGGTCGAACCGCTCGCCAGGGCGCGCTTCCCCGCCGGCGTCGCTCGCGCCCAGATCGCACTGGAATGGCCGAAGCTTGCCGCAACGGCCGCTTCGCATCGAACGCGCGACGGCTAGGGGACCGCTTCTCCAGAGTCCGGCTGGCGACGTGGGAGGATTTCACGCTCCCGCCATTCGCGCCAACCCTTCGGCTCGCACGCGGCGGGAGCCGCGATCGGACACGTCTACTTCGTGCTCAGCGGCCCGGCGAGGTGGCCCTACTTCGGCGGGGGATGCTTTTCCAGCCAGCGGTCGATTGCGCGCCGTGCCGCCGCGATGGCGAGCTCCCTGATACCACTGACGTCGCCTTTCACGACCGGAGCGTTCTTGGGATAGATCGTCCAACTCCATTCGTTTCGACCCGGCCGCGCATGGATCGTGTATTCGATGCCTCTGTGCTCCATGGGGGACCTCATTGCTTCGGTCCTCCCGGCTCCTGGAATCAACGTTGCGAAATTGCGTGCGTTCCGAGAACAACACAGCCCGACGATTCCACTATCGTTGGAACCATTTGCCGATCGCGCGCGACGCCTCTGGAAATTCAAATTTGCAAACGTGCAATCGATTGCATTTCACATTCGGCTGACCATCGACGATGTCCAGGCCGGCCAGTGGTCGCTTGACTTGGCGGACGCCAAGGCCGCATGAGGGCGAGGAGCGCCCCACCCGGCCCGATTCGCATCGATGCCGCTCTACGTCCTCCCCTTCCCGACCTTCGACCCCGTGCTCATCAGCATCGGGCCGGTCGCCATTCGCTGGTATGCGCTCGCCTATATCGTCGGCATCCTGGCGGGCTGGCTCTATGCGCGCGCCATCATCCGCTCCGAGAAATTGTGGGGCGGGGCCGCCCCGATGACCGTCGCCGATTACGACGATTTCGTCCTGTGGGTGACGCTCGGCATCATCCTCGGCGGCCGCGCCGGCTATGTGCTGTTCTACAATCCGAGCTATTTCGCCGCCCATCCGATGGAGATCTTCCAGCTCTGGAAAGGCGGCATGTCGTTCCACGGCGGCTTTCTCGGCTGCGTGCTGGCGGTGGTCCTGTTCGCGCGCTACCGCGGGATTTCCATTCTCTCGCTCGGCGACGTGACCTGCGCGGCGGGAACGATCGGGATCTTTCTCGGCCGCATCGCCAATTTCATCAACGGCGAGCTGTGGGGACGGCCGACCGACGTGCCGTGGGCCATGGTGTTCCCGAGCGGCGGCCCGCTGCCGCGCCACCCGAGCCAGCTCTACGAGGCCTTGCTCGAAGGGCTCGTGCTGTTCCTGGTGCTCGCCGTGCTGATCCGCGCCGGCGCGCTCAAGCGGCCGGGCTTCATTCTCGGCGCATTCGCATTCGGCTACGGCGTCGCGCGCCCGATCTGCGAGCTCTTTCGCGAGCCCGATGCGCAGCTCGGCTTCCTGTGGGGCGGGCTGACCATGGGGATGCTGCTGTCGCTGCCATTGATGCTGGCGGGCATCGCCTTTATGGCATGGGCGATGCGACACGAGCCGGCACGGCGGACCTGATGGCCGACGACACACCCTCGCTCGAGGCGGAGATTCGCCGCCGCATCCAAATGGCCGGCCCGATGCCGGTCGCGCAATATATGTCGCTGTGCCTGAGCCATCCGAAGCACGGCTACTACACCACGCGCGACCCGCTCGGCGCCGCCGGCGACTTCACCACCGCGCCGGAGATCAGCCAGATGTTCGGCGAGCTGATCGGGCTGTGGGCGGCCGCCGCCTGGCGGGCGATGGGATCGCCGGAGAACGTCCGCCTGGTCGAGCTCGGGCCCGGCCGCGGTACCATGATGCTCGACGCCCTGCGGGCGGCCAAGGTGATGCCGGAATTCCGCTCGGCGCTGGTCGTGCATTTCGTCGAGATCAACCCGGTGCTGGAACGGCTGCAGCGGCAGGCCTTCGTCGCCACCGACGTGCCGGTCTCGTGGCATCCCGCGCTGGCGGATGTGCCGGAGGGCCCGCTGATCGTGCTGGGCAACGAGTTCTTCGACGCGCTGCCGGTCCACCAGGCGGTGATGTGCGCCGACGGCTGGCACGAGCGCGTGGTCAAGATCGGCGACGACGACAATCTGCACTTCAGCATCGACCGCGATCCGATTCCGCTGTTCGACGAATTGCTGCCGCGCGGCCTGCGCGCGGCGAAGATCGGCGAGATCTTCGAGTGGCGCACGGATCAAATGGCGCTCGAGATCGGCCGGCGCGTGCGCTCGGGCGGGGTCGCGCTGATCACCGATTACGGCCATGCCGAGAGCGCGATCGGCGACACGCTGCAGGCGGTCGGCGGGCACGAATTCGCCGATCCGCTGGCGGCGCCCGGCCTCGTCGATCTCACCGCGCATGTCGACTTCCAGGCGCTGGCGCGGGCGGCCGAGGCGATGCGGGCGCGCGTGCATGGCCCGATCGAGCAGGGCGAATTCCTGCGCCGCCTCGGCATCGAGCAGCGGGCGGCGGCGCTTAAGGCGGCGGCGCCGCACGATTACGCCATCGCGGTCGAGACCGCGCTCGAGCGCCTCACCAGCGGAGAACGCACCGGCATGGGCCGGCTGGTCAAGGCGATGGCCATATCCGATCCGGAGATCGGTTCGCTGCCGGGATTCGAGACGTGAGTTGGTGACGCATGCTGCAAGCCGCCTCGCTCGCCGATCTCGCCGGCATCCGCCATGCCTTCTTCACCCGCGGCGGCGGCGTGTCCGGCGGCGTCTATCAGAGCCTCAACGGCGGGCCGGGATCCGACGACGCTCCCGCCAATGTCGCCGAGAACCGCGCCCGCATGGCGGCCGCGCTCGGCGTGCGGCCGGACTGCTTCCTCACCGCCTATCAGGTTCATTCGCCCGACGTGGTGTTTATCGAGAAGCCATGGTCGCCGAACGAGCGCCCGCGCGCCGACGCGATCGTCACCCGGACGCCGGGGCTGGCGATCGGCGTCACCACCGCCGATTGCGGCCCGATCCTGTTCGCCGACGCGCGGGCGCGCGTCGTCGGCGCGGCGCATGCGGGCTGGCGCGGGGCGCTCACCGGCGTGCTGGAGGCGACGGTCGCGGCGATGGAAGACTGCGGCGCCAGCCGCGCCCGCATCACGGCCGCGCTCGGGCCGACGATCCGCCAGCCGAATTACGAGGTCGGTCCCGAATTCGTGGCGCGCTTCAACGCCGCCGACGACGCCAACGACCGCTTCTTCAAGCCGTCCACCCGGCCGGACCATGCGTTGTTCGATCTCGCGGGCTATATCGCGGCGCGTCTGGCGGCCGCCCGCATCGGCCGGATCGAGGATCTGGGACACTGCACCTACGGCGATCCATCGCGCTTCTTCAGCTATCGGCGCTCGACCCACCGCGGCGAGGCGGACTATGGGCGGCATGTCAACGCGATCGCGCTGACCAATTAGCGTTATTGCGTTTGACGCGTTTTCTGCGGCGAACCGGTTCCCACTTCGCCGGAAACGCTATGAGTCTTTGCCCGCGCTGTGGCTTTTCGGCCATAGACCGTGCGAGGAATCGACGGTACTAATTCACCAGAGGGGACACTCGGCGGTCCGCGCCCGCTCGGGCTCGGCCGATAATGCTCAAGAACACCGTCGAGCTGCGGGGATGTCGATGCAGAGTGGATTGGGCCGGCCGGCCGCAGCGCGGCAGGTGGGCGTTTTTATTCACGGTGGGCGCCTCGGCGCCCTGCTGCTCGGCCTCGCGGCCACGGCCTGCGCCAATGTCGGCCAGATCGGAAATCTGACCGAAGGCGGCCGCGCCACCGTCGCCGTCGAGTCGATCGACGGGCCGCCCGCCGCCGTTGTCCACAAGTTTGTACGGACCCTCAAGGACGAGGCCGGCGCCCGCCAGATCGCCGTCGTGTCGCCCGGCGAGGCCGATTACCGCCTGCGGGGCTACCTGGCAGCGCAAGCCGAAGGCGGAACGACGTCGATCGCCTGGGCCTGGGACGTCTATGGCGCCGGCCAGCGGCGGGCATTACGCCTGAGTGGCGAGGACAGAGGCGGGTCCGCAGGCCACAACGGCTGGGCCGCCGCCGACGATCAGGCGCTGCGCCGGATTGCCCAGACCGGCGTCGAGCAACTCGCCGTCTTCATCGCAGCCGCCCGCCCGCCATCGAGCCCCGCCACCGCGGAGGCGCCGCCGCCGCGACGCTCATCGACCTTCGCGTGGTTCGACGATTGGACACCCGAGGCGTCCGGGATCTTCCGCATTTTCCGGCGCGGGCCGCAGCCTGAGATTGCGGCCGACGCCGGTCACGATCTCCCGCCCCCCGGCGAGGTCCCGCTGCCGCGCGGCCGGCCGGCTCCCGGCGGCATGCCCGCGGGCGCGGCGTTTGCCTTCGCGCCGAGCGATTGACGCGCGAGGATCGTCCCGACACGGAAAACGGGGGACCACGGTGGCCGTATTGCCGCCCCGTCGCCGCCTTGTTATCAGAGCGCCGCGAGAGCGGGCATGCGCCCCGCGGGAGAGAGCGATGGCGGCCGAGATGAGACCGCGTGGAGCCAACAACGGAGCAATCAAGCTCGTCGCCGGCAACTCCAATCCCGCGCTCGCCGACGCGATCGCCGCCTATCTCGAGACCCCGCTGACCCAGGCGGTGGTGCGGCGCTTCGCCGACATGGAAATCTTCGTCGAGATCCAGGAAAACGTGCGCGGCAGCGACGTTTTCGTGATCCAGTCGACGTCGTTTCCGGCCAACGACCACCTGATGGAATTGCTCATCATCATCGATGCGCTGCGTCGCGCCTCCGGGCGCCGCATCACCGCGGTGGTCCCCTATTTCGGCTATGCCCGGCAGGACCGCAAACCCGGTCCTCGTACGCCGATCTCGGCCAAGCTGGTCGCCAACCTCATCACCCGCGCCGGCGCCGACCGGGTGATGACGCTCGACCTCCACGCCGGCCAAATCCAGGGCTTTTTCGACATCCCGACCGACAACCTCTATGCCGCGCCGATGATGGTGCGCGACATCAGGGATCGCTTCGACGTCGGCAAGCTGATGGTGGTGTCGCCCGACGTCGGCGGCGTCGGACGCGCGCGCGGCCTGGCCAAGCGCATCAACGCGCCGCTTGCCATCGTCGACAAGCGGCGCGAGCGCGCCGGCGAATCCGAGGTCATGAACATCATCGGCGAGGTTGACGGCTATACCTGCATCCTGGTCGACGACATCATCGATTCCGGCGGCACGCTGGTGAACGCGGCCGATGCGCCGCTGGAGAAGGGCGCGAACGACGTCTACGCCTATATCACCCACGGCGTGCTGTCGGGCGGCGCGGTCGCGCGCATCACCGCCTCGCGGCTCAAGGAGCTGGTCATCACCGACTCGATCCAGCCGACCCAGGCGGTGAAGGTCGCCCGCAATATCCGGGTCATGTCGATCGCCACCCTGATCGGCGAGGCGATCGGGCGCACCGCGACCGAGGAGTCGGTCTCCAGCCTGTTCGACTGACAGGAATCAGGATTCAGGCATCAGGACTCAGGCATCAGGAGTCAGGAAGCGGACGCCCCTGACGCCTGACATCCGACACTCCCTGGAACCTGTGGAGAAACGACTCGCGGCGGCCAGATATCCACCAATCGTTAACCGCCGGCGCGTCCAATTGCGCTTTAGCCGCTGGAATCAAGGGGTTATATTCACCGCGCAGGTGATTCGCCCCGGCACGGTAATCAGCTCCACCGGGGACCGCGTCAAAAGCGGCGTGGCGTGCGAGCGGCGGCGTACGCATCCCACTTCCGAGCGGCAGGGTGGAGACGGGCATGTCCCTTACCGATTTTTCCGAGCAGCCACGCGTCAACCCTCTCGACGTGGTCGAGCGCGTGGCCACGACCAACAGCTGGTCGTTCGAGCGCGCGGGCGACGACGAGATCACCATCCTGGTGACCGGCAAATGGACCGACTACCAGGTGTCCTACACCTGGATGTTCGACATCGAGGCGCTGCATCTCGCCTGCGCCTTCGAGCTGAAGGTGCCGGAGCGCAACCGCGGCGAGGTGCAGCAGCTGATCTCGCTGATCAACGAGCAGATGTGGGTCGGCCATTTCGACCTGTGGACCCAGGACGGCATCGTGATGTACCGGCACGCGTTGGTCCTGGCCGGGGGTGTCGAGGCGTCGAGCCGGCAATGCGAGGCGCTGCTGGGGACCGCGCTCGACGCCTGCGAGCGCTATTTCCCGGCGTTCCAGTTCGTGGTCTGGGCCGGCAAGCCGGCACGCGAGGCGCTCGACGCCGCCATGTTCGAGACCCAGGGACAGGCGTAGCCCGAGGGCGAAATGCTATCTCCGACGTCATGGCCGGGCTTGTCCGCGCAAGTCGGGTCTACCCGACTTGTGGCGCTTCAACGTGCGCAACTCGGGCAAGCCGAGTTGCGGTGCCATCCACGTCTTTGATATTGCGGCAAAGGAAGACGTGGATGCCCGCGACAAGCGCGGGCATGACGGCGCTGGCCGAGGAGCCGCAGTCATGAGTCCATCGGTGAATCCACAAACGGCAAGGCATGCGCTCGCCGACTTTTCCGGGACGCTTCTCCTCGCCGGCGCCGGCAAGATGGGCAGCGCCATGCTGGAGGGCTGGCTGGCGCTCGGGCTCGACCCGAAGAAAATCGCCGTGCTCGAGCCGCAGCCCACCAACGACATCGCCGCGCTTGCCGCCCGCGGCCTGCGTCTCAATCCATCGCAACAAGCGGTCGGCGAGGCCTCGGCCATCGTGGTCGCGGTCAAGCCGCAAACCGCGCCCGAGGTGATGCCGGCGCTCGAGCCGTTCGTGGGCGCCGCGACCGTGGCGCTCTCGATCATGGCCGGGCGGACGCTGCGCTTCCTCGAAGGCGCCTTGCCGCGAGCCGCGCTCGTGCGCGCGATGCCCAACACGCCGGCCGCGATCGGCCGCGGCATCACGGTGGCGGTCCCGAATGCGCGCGTCTCGGCGCCGCAGCGCGACCTCGTGCACACGCTGCTGTCCGCGGTCGGCGCAGTCGAATGGGTCGCGGACGAGGCGCTGATGGATGCGGTGACTGCGGTCTCGGGCTCGGGGCCGGCCTATGTGTTCCTGCTCGCCGAGGCGATGGCGCGCGCCGGCGCGGCGGCAGGGCTGCCGCCGGCGCTGGCCGCCACGCTCGCGCGCGCGACGGTCGCGGGCTCGGGCGAATTGCTGCAGCGCTCGCCGCTCGATGCGGCGACCTTGCGGCAGAACGTCACCTCGCCGGGCGGCACCACCGCCGCCGCGCTCGACGTGCTGATGGCGACCGACGGACTCGAGCCGCTGATGACCAAGGCCATCGCCGCCGCCACCAGACGCTCGCGCGAATTGGCGGGATGATAACGCCTCGTGTCCCGGGCGCAGCGCAACACACCGGAAGTCGGGTATACCCGACTTCCGGCACCTCTTTTTGAAGCTTCGCAAGTCGGAAACATCCGACTTGCGAAGCGATAGCGAAGTGGTGCGCTGCAGACCCGGGACCGTTACGAACTGTGGCGGTCCCGGATTAGCGGTGCACCGCATCGCAAGTCGGATGTTTCCGACTTGCGAAACTCGATAAAGTGCGGAAGTCGGGAACACCCGACTTCCGCTGCGCTGCACCGCGTCCGGGACACGATCCTCAGCCCCTGGAACTGCCGCCGTTGACGGCCTAGATTTGAGATCGAGCAAGTTCAGTGATGGAGCCCGTCATGGCCCGCAAACCGACGCGTCCTGCCAAAGCCGCGGCCAGCGCCGCCCCCCGCAGCGGCAACACCGAGCGCGACCGCATCATCGCAGCGTTCATGGCGCTGCTGGCCGAAAAGCCGATCGAGCAGATCGGCTTCGCCGAAATCGCCACGCGCGCCGGCGTCTCGCTCTCGGAGCTGCGCAACACGTTCGGCTCGACGATCTCGATCCTCGCCGCGCATATGAAGGAGATCGACCGCGTCGTGCTCGCCGGCGGCGACGCCGACATGGCCGAAGAACCGCCGCGCGAACGCCTGTTCGACGTGCTGATGCGGCGGATCGAGGCGCTCGCGCCCCATAAAGCCGCCGTCCGTTCACTCGCCCGCTCGGCCAGCCGCAATCCGGGTCTTGCCTTGGCGCTGAACGGGCTCGCCGTGCGCTCGCAGCAATGGATGCTGACCGCCGCCGACATCCATGCATCCGGCCCCAAGGGCATGATGCGGGCGCAGGGGCTTGCGCTGCTGTTCGCGTCGGTGCTGCGCACCTGGGTCAACGACGACGATCCGGGCCTTGCCCGCACCATGGCGGCGCTCGACCGCGCGCTGGCGCGCGGCCAGCGCTGGTCGGGCTTCCTCGACGATGTCTGCCGGATCCCGGCCTGCGTCGGACGCCTGCGGCCCCGCCGGCGCAGGGACACCGACGGCGAGGAAACGATCGCGGCCTGATCTTAAACCGGCACCCGCACGGTCGCCCGCAATCCGCCGAGCGGCGAGTCCGACAGCGTGATGTCGCCGCCGTGCGAGCGGGCGATGTCGCGCGCGATGGCGAGACCCAGCCCGGTGCCGCCCTCGTCCTGGTTGCGCGCGTCGTCGAGCCTGAGAAACGGCTTGAACACCTCCTCGCGCAGATGCGGCGGGATGCCGGGACCATCGTCGTCCACGGTCACGGTGAGCCAGCGGTGATCGCGGTGGCCGGTGATCGAGATCGAGGGCGCGTAGCGCGCCGCGTTCGAGACCAGATTGCCGAGGCAGCGCCGGAACGCCGCCGGCCGTACCGTGACGATCGGGTGGCCGTGGAACGCCACGCTCGACCGGTGGCCGTTGCGCTCGGTGTCGGTCTTGAGCTCGTCGAGGAAGGCGCCCATGTCGGTCGGCGCCGATTGCTCGCCCGAATCTCCGCGCGCGAACGCGAGATAGGCCTCCAGCATGCGGCCCATCTCGTCGACGTCCTTCTTCATCGCCTCGACCTCGGGGCTGTCGCCGATCAAGGCGAGCTCGAGCTTGAAGCGCGTGAGGATGGTTCGCAGGTCGTGCGAGACGCCGGCCAGCATCGCGGTACGCTGCTCGATGGCGCGTTCGATACGGCTCTTCATCTCGATGAAGGCCTGCGCCGCGCGCCGCACCTCGCGCGCGCCGCGCGGGCGGAAGTTCGGGACTTCTCGCCCCTTGCCGAAGCTCTCGGCGGCGTCCGCCAGCCGCAAGATCGGGCGGATCTGGTTGCGCAGGAACAGCACCGCGACGGTGATCAGCACCAGCGAGGTCCCGACCATCCAGATCAGGACGATTTCGGAATTCGAGGCATAGGCGGCGCTGCGGCGCGCGAACACCCGCATGACGTTGTTGTTGTCGAGCTTGATGCGGATCTCGACCAGCGCCGAGCGTCCGACCGTGTCGATCCAGAACGGCCGGCCGATCTGCTTCCTGAGCTCTTCCGAGATCGCCTGATCGACCAGGGAGAAGAATGGCTTCGGGACCGGCTGCGGCAGGTCGTTGGCGGAGAGGAAGTCGACCGCGAGACCGAGCTTGTCCTGGGCGATGCGCCGGATCTGGGTCTCGGCGTCCTGCGGATAGACCTTGTAGACCTCGATCAAGGCCGCGATGTCCTGCACCACGCCGGCGGAGAGCCGCTGCGTGACCCGGTTCCAATGCCGCTCCATGAACACGTAGGCGACGACCGATTGCAGCACCACCATCGGCGCGATGATGATCAGCAGCGCGCGCGCGTAGAGCCCCTTCGGCATCACGCTCTTGAGCAAGACGCTGAAGCGGTCATAGAAATCGTAGGCGCGGCCGGCGGCCGAGCGCAGCGCAGCGATGCCGACGTCGAGCGTGGTCATGGCGTAGTCACCAGCCGGTATCCGATCCCGCGCACGGTCTGCACCAAGAGCGGATTGGCGGGATCATGCTCGATCTTACGGCGCAACCGATTGACCTGCACGTCGACCGCGCGTTCGCCGGTCGAGCCGCCGTTGCCGGCGAGCGCGAGCCGCGGCACGGTCTCGCCGGGCGTCGCCGCCAGCAGGCGCAGCATGTCGCGCTCGCGGTCGGTGAGGCGGATGATCTCGTCGCCGCGTTTGAGCTCGCCGCGCGCGATGTGGAAGCGGAAGTCGCCGAAACACACCGATTCGACCGGCGCCGCCGTGGCCGGGCTCGCGCGCTTGAGGATGTTGGCGATGCGCAGCGACAGTTCTCGCGGCTCGAACGGCTTGCCGACGTAGTCGTCGGCGCCGATCGTGAGCCCCTCGATGCGGCTCGCCGCCTCGTCGCGCGCAGTCAGCATCACGATCGGCACAGCCGAGGACGACCGCAGGTCGCGGGCCAGCTCGAAGCCGGTCTCGCCCGGCATCATCACGTCGAGAATGAGCAGATCGAAGCGCAGGCCGGCGAGCTTGGCGCGCGCGTCGGCGGCCGAATCCGCGGTGGTGACCCGGTAGCCCTCGGCCAGCAGGAAACGCGAGAGCAGATCGCGGATGCGGCGGTCGTCGTCGACCACGAGCAGGTGCGGCGCGTCGTCGGCGAGAGCGGCGGCAGACACAGTCTTCATCGCCCGCATCTAGAGCGCATTCCGTTTGGCTCGAGCCTGCAATGCGCTCTAGCCTCCTTGTGGTCGCATTTTCTGCGGAAAACCGGTTTCCACTTTTCCGGAAAATGCTCCTGCGAAGGGCTCATGCACGCGACCGTCGCGCGCGGTCGGCCCTCGCGATGAAACG
>WNGA01019922.1_pt1 | contig 17420 bp, 18 predicted proteins | sample 5400061 | NCBI WGS metagenome assembly WNGA01 (sample SAMN13153366, study PRJNA577476) | soil metagenome | isolation source: 100 cm soil or saprolite under grassland replicate 2 | place: USA:California | collected 2016-06-15 | reverse complement strand
TCGAAGGAGGAACACCGCTTCCCGAGGGACACCGGGCGGGGCCGCCGGCTTCCAGCGATCTTAAACGAGGGCTGCGCAACTTAACCCATCCGCACACTGCGGCGTTTTACGTACAGTGGACAGTCGCTGTGCCTCGGCTCTCGCTGTGCTCGCGCTGGCCCTCGCCGGCGCCGTCGGTTTTGTCGCCTGCGATGAGACGGAATCGGTCGCGATCGAGAACAACACATCGCGCACGATAGTCGTTTACGAAGACGGCGTCGCGACGGAGCTGATCAACCCGGGCCTCAGCAAAGAATTCGGCTCTCATCAATTCCGCGGGACGCTCACCTTCGCGGTCCGCTATCTCTGCGACGGGGATATCTGCGACCAAAGCGTCCTCGCCGAGCGCACCTTCACCTGGGAAGAGATGCAGCAGTCCGGCGGCGTCACCATCATCGTGGACACGGCTGCACTCGGCGAACCGTAGCGCGCACCCTTTGTAGGGGAGAGGCCTTAGGACTTCCGCCGGGTCCGGATGCGATGGCGTTAGGGCCCGACGCGGTACGGGCGCATCATCTCGTTGTCCTCATGCTCGACGATGTGGCAGTGCCAGACGTAGAGGCCCGGCAGATCGAACTTTGCTTTGACCCTGGTGATCTCGTCCGGGTAGGCGATGACGGTGTCCTTGTAGCCGGTCTCCCAGGTCTCCGGCGCTCGCGGTTGGCGGCGGCGATCGATGCGCTCGCGGTTGATAACCTGGAACATCACCTCGTGAATATGGATTGGGTGGGCGTCCTCCGTGAAGTTGAACATCTCCCAGATCTCGGTGGCGTGGAGGTCCGGGTTCTCCGTGATGGGTTCGTCCCAGCTGAGGTTCGTGGGGGTTCCGAACTCATCAACGGTACCGAGCTCTGCCTCCTTCGGGCCGACGCCTTCTAGTACCCTGGAGTCCTCTTCCATCAGCGCCACCCGCCGCGTGTTCGTCGCGGCGCCCAGGGGCGTGAACGCGGGCAGCGTCAACTGATGAGGAGGCACGCTGGTGTCGTTCGAGGCCAGCGGGACGACGACGAACTTCATGACCTGCCCGGTGGTTGCGGGATCGGCGGCCGGGAAATCCCGCTCCGGGGCGCCGCCCCCGAAGGGCTCATCCCCAGCCTCATTGATGAGATAGAGCTCGCTGCCGACCTTGAGGCCGGTGAAGTCGACGATGACATCGGCGCGCTCGGCGAGGCCCATCAGGAGCTGGTCAAGCTGTACCGGCGCGGGAAGAAAGCCCCCCTCGGTGCCGATCTGCCAGAAGGGAAGGGCTGCCCGCGCGGGCCGGCGGGCGAGCGCGTTGGAGACGATCTTCAGGATCAAGAACCGTGAATTGCATCCATTAAGGAAGCGGAAGCGGTAACGGCGTGGCTCGACCTGGAGGAACGGCCAGGTGCGGCCGTTGACGACAGTGGTATTGCCGAAGAACTCAGGGTTCCAGATCGGCGAGATATCGCTCTGAATCCCCGACCCTGGATACGTTTCGGTGCCGACGTAAGGGCCGGGGAAGCCGTCGAAGAACTTCCGGCTGTCAGGGTAGAAGAGCGAGCCATCACTGTTGAACGACCGGTCCTGGACGGCGATAGGGATCTCGTAGTACTTCGTGCCGGGCGGGTCGCCCAGCTGCGGGGCGGGGCCGGGCAGCACGCCGGCGGGCAGGTCGGCCGCGCCTCCACGCATCAGATAGAAGCCGGCGGGGCCCGCGTAAACGTTGAGGCGGGTCATGCCGAGCGTGTGGTCGTGGTACCAGTTGGTCCCCGCCCGCTGGTCGTTCGCGTACTGGAAGACTGCGGAACCGGTTTCCCAGATCGCACCGTTGATGCCTTCTGCTTTGGTCTTGAAGAAGTCGTAGTAGGAGCCCACCGTCGCGTAGCCGTCGGGGATGTTGGCGGCGGCGGGCAGGTACCAGGCCTCAGCGAAGCCGTCGGCTTCTTCGGTGCTGTGCCCGCCGTGCAGGTGGACAACCATCGGCACCGGCCCTGTGTATGGCCCCGGCGTTTCATCGAACGCGGGATGCGTATCCCTTCCGTCCGGCCCGCCCGGGGGATTCGCCCAGTGCAGCGTAGGGTCCACGGGTAGGATGTGCGGCAGGTAGTTGCCGCTGCCGTCCACAAGCTGGTTCATCCACTTCACACGGACGGGCCTGTCAACCGTCGACTCGATAGTAAACGCCGGGTAGTTGAACGTCCCTCCTCCTTTGACGGAGCCATAACTCCAGACCGTGGTCGCCGGCTGGCCCGGAGGCAGGACCTGCTGCAAGAACTGCCGCACAGCCAGCACGTAATAGTCGATAGAGTCGCCCTGGATGGCGGCCTGGCGTGGCATCGCCGGTGGGATAATCAGCGGCGTGACGTACTTCGGCACCGATGTCGGATCCAACGACCCGCCGGGGATAGCAGCGGCGAGGGCTCTCGGCAGTCGGAATCTCTCAGGTGAGAGCACCGAGGCGGCGCCGCCGGGTACCAGTAGCGCTGCGCCGGTAATAGCGCTGGCCTTGAGGAGCTGGCGTCGGGTGAGCATGACCCCCTCCTTTTGACTACAGTCCGGCCCCGAAAGAGTCTCGCTAGTAGAGGCAGTAAGAAGTTAACTGAGAGCCTGGCATTTGACAATGGCCCAAAGTTGTCCCAATACGGGCCAATCGGCCTGTCAATTGATTACCTTGGCCCGTCGCCTGACAGTTAGGGAACCGGCAAACTAAGGGTGAGGAGTTGAAGAGAAAGCAAATGGCTGCTAAAAGACCTTGGCGTATGTTCTGCTCTCACGGCGCGGCTCTTTTCTATGTCGCCCGGCATCCCGGATGCACCGTTGACGACATCGCCGCGGCGCTTGTTGTCACTCCCAAGACCGCGTGGAGGGTGGTCCGTGAGTTGACCCGTTCGGGTCTGATACAGGCGCGGAAAGACGGCAGGCGCGGTCGGTATTGGCCCGACGGTGAGGGCCGCCTGCCGGACCCCGTCCTGTCCGACCTGACGCTGCGACAGATCATGAGCGCTCTCGGTCCCTGAGTCGCTCCTCGCTGAACACGGTTTGCAGGTTTGCAGGTTTGCTGGTTTGATATCCCCGTGCCCGAACTCCCCGAAGTCGAGACCATCCGCCGTGACCTCCTGCCGATCGTCGCCGGCCGCACGATCACCGAGGCCTGGGTCTCTCCCAACGCCCCTCGCCTCGTCCAGCTCCTGCCGCCGGAGGAGTTCTGCCGTCAGATCGCCGGCCGCACCATCGAAGACATCTCCCGCCGCGGGAAGTACCTCCTCTTCCATCTCGACAACGGTCTCCTCTGGGCCGTCCACCTCCGCATGACGGGCCGCCTCCTGCACGAAACCGCGGGCTGTCCCGAGTCGCCTTATCTCCGCGCGACATTCCATCTCGATAACGGCGCATCGCTCTGCTTCGTCGACCTCCGCAAGTTCGGCACGATGTGGCTGGTAGATGACGAATCGCTCGTCACCGCAAAGCTCGGCCCGGAGCCCCTCAGCGATGAGTTCACCCCCTCATACCTCCATGCGCTCCTCAAACGCCGCACGGCACCCGTGAAGGCGGCACTGCTCGACCAGTCCGCGATAGCCGGCATCGGCAACATCTACGCCGACGAAGCGCTCTTCCTCGCCGGCATCAGCCCGAAGCGCTCCGCCAACTCGCTTTCTCGAAAGCGCGTCGGGCGACTCCACTCCGCAATCCGCGAGGCTCTCGAGGTCGCCCTCGGCGACCGCGGCTCCAGCTTCCGCGACTACCTCGACCCCAGCGGCCGCGAGGGCGGGCACCAGCTCAAGGTCAAAGTCTTCCGGCGCACCGGCCTGCCTTGCTACGTCTGCGGCACGCCCATCCAGCGCATCAAAGTCGCCGGACGCAGCACCCACTTCTGCCCGAAATGCCAGCGCTAGCCCCACAGTAGGTGTCATTCTGAGCGACGAGTCGGTTGCCGATGCGACCAGGTACCTTCGCGAAGGAATCCGGCGGGGAGTGGGGCGTGAACGGCACACGAACGCGAGCGTCTAGGAACAACTCGACAGCAGCATGAACTCAACTTCCAGAGATCACGCCTACGACCACAAGGTCCTCCGCGCCTTCATGATCGACGGTCGCCTGAAAAATATCCCGGCCAAACGCTAGAAGCGCGAAGTGCTTCTCCGCCATATTGTCGGCTCGTTCGAGGAGGAGCGCGTCTACCGCGAGGCTGAGATCAACGCAGTCCTGCGCCAGTGAAGACGTCGCCTTCCTTCTCCGCGAACTCGTTGACCTGGGCCTCCTCGTGCGGCACCGAGGCGAGTACGCCCGCCCCGATTAGGAGCGAGAAATCGAAAGCCGGAGCCCGAGGGCCCCGGCCTTCAACCGATGAACCTGCGTATTGACTAGAACCGCCCGGGTGGCGAGTTGAACCCCTCGAACGGCTCTTCTTTGACCTCCCAGCGCTTGACCTTTAGGGCTCGCGATGACAGAAGCTGGATGTCGATACGGATCTCGATGGTCTCGTCGACGTGACCGTTCCCGGCCTGCTCCGGCTCGAATGCGGTCTCAGGGACCTGTGCGCCGAATGTAATCTCAGCCCTCTGCTCCTCAGCCGGCGGGGCCTCTTCCCGGACCGGGAAGGTGATACCATTCGCGTCTCCGTTGACGTGCACTTCGGCCACGATGTGATTGCTGGTGAGCGCATTGTTCCCGTTTGCCGGCAGCTTCTTGTGGCCGTTGCCGTTCGTTCGAGCCCGCATCTTCTCGCGCAGTACGTCGGGCTCGAGCGCGTCAGGCGTGACGTCGACCTCCGCGGGTGCGAGCTCGGGCGCGGGCTCCGGGACGCTTTCGCCCGCGGCGTTCTCGATCGCGGGAGCCACCTCCGGCGGTGAGTCGACGCTCTCTTCCAGCGCGGCTTCGAGTTCAGCCGGTGTCTCAGCGCGCTCATCGGCAGCCACGAGCTCCACTGCGGCCGGAGCGGGCTCGACGGTCGTCTCCACCTCTTCGGCTTCAGGTGCCTCCGCCTGCTCATCGGCAGCGACAAGCTCCGTCTGTGCCTGAGCGGGCTCGACCACCGTCTCCACGACTTCTGCTTCGACAGGCGCCTCGTTGTACTCTTCGCGGGCCACGATCTCCGGCGGCGCCGAAGCGGGCTCGAAGACACTCTCCGAGGCTTCGGGTGCCGGTCTAACCTCGCGCTCTTCGGCGGAGCGCCTCTCGGGCGTCGGCCGCTCGAAGGCGCTGGTCTTCTCCGGCTCGGCGTCAAGACGCTTGTGCGACTTCTTGCGGGGCCTGTCCATCCACGAGGTCAGCTCGAACGTTTCGTCGATGCCGCCCATCGGGTCGGCAACGCCCGTCTGTGCGTTGGGCGCTTCCTCGAACACGTCGCGCGGTTCCTCGGCTGGCTCTCCATGGTTGGTCTCCGGCCCGGCGTCAAGACGCTTGTGCGACTTTTTGCGAGGCCTATCCATCCACGAGGTCAGCTCGAACGTTTCGTCGATGCCACCCATCGGATCGGCCACTCCTGTGTGTGCGTTGGGCGCCTCCTCAAACACGTCGCGCGGTTCCTCGGCTGGGTCCGAACGATCGCTCTCAAGGACGGGCAAAGCCTGCGGCGGAGACCATGTGTCGCTCACTGGCGTCTCGCTCTCGAAATCCGGCGCAGTCCCGGGCGGCGACGAAGGCATCAGCATCATCCGGCCCCATGGGTCGGTCGTTAGCCTCACCGGCACTGCCCAGTAGAGCATCATCAGGCGGAGGTCAGTTCCGTGATGCGCTTCCTCGCGCAGGAACTCCTGGGCGGAATGCATGTCCACGAACGAGAACAGGTAGACTACCTCGTCCCTCTTCACGTCGCGGATCATTACGAGCGCCTCCGCTGCCGTCTCAGACGGGCTGTCCAGACCGAACTGCGGCGCCTGAGTCATCGCCCAGAACGCGATGATGCCTCCCTCGCTGCGGTTCGGGAACCAGTAGAGGATGAAGTCCGTCGCCGATTCGGCGCTGTCGAAAACGTGCGTCTTGAACGATGCCCTCCCCGATGCGTCGTTGACCAGGAGCATCAGGGGCGGATGGGCCTTCTCGGAGACGGCAGAATCAGCGGCCATTTCCTCAGGGCCCGCTACCGCCGCACCGCCTCTGCGAAACGGGGCCAACCTGGCCAATCGGTCCTCTAACCAGCTCATAACAACTCCTCTTCCTTGACCCGCGAGCGGCGGGTCAGCGGTTCGATCGGCGGCGGAGCCTGCGTGCAGCCACGCCACGAGACCCAGTGTCTCGCACGATGGTCAACATAACGGTTAACGGGCTCTTCACCAAAGTGAAGGTTCGGTTAAGACGGAGACATCCCGCCTTCGCGAGATCGAACAGATCGCTGGGAAACGCCGAATGTACGAACACCGGAATGTTAGGTCGGTGCCTTCAGGCCCCGACAAGCTACGCTGCTACTGCAATCGCGCGGCTCCTACAGGGCTGTAGGTCGGTGCCTTCAGGCTCCGACAATTAACGCTGCTACTGGAATCGCGCGGCTCCCTGCGGGGAATGTAGGTCGGTGCCTTCAGGCTCCGACAAGCTACGCTGCTACTGGAATCGCGCGGCTCCTACAGTCCTAACACCTCCCGCGCCCGCTCTCATCCTGTGCCCACACCGATGACGTAGGTCGGTGCCTTCAGGCTCCGACGATCAACGCTGCGCCTCGGGGTGCTATCGTCTGACGATTGAAATGGTCAGCCATGACCGCCAAGCTGCGGGTTTCAACCCGCAGATCCTCTCCCTACAGCCCCAGCACCTCCCGCGCCCGCTCCTCATCGCGTACCCGCACCCAGACCTCGTATGAGTATGTGGTTGGCCCATACCATGCGACAGCGCCGACGTTTTTCACGTGTGCCGATATGCCGGCGCTCCGTAGCGCCGTAACCCACGTCTCAACCTCTGCGTCGCCGGCCGCCGCTCCAAGAAGCACCATGTTTGCCGCCCCCGGCCTCAACCGCGATCTCCAGAGAAACGTAACCAACGGCCCGCAGACAACCACCACCGCAACCGCGACGAACAGGAGAAACCCCATCTAGCCCTCGAGCTTCATGCCTCGCGCCTCTGACCTCTGACCTCTGACCTCCGACCTCGTACTGCGTGCCTCGCACTTCCGGCTCCAGCCTCTAGCCTCCAGCTTCCAGCTTCCACTCCCCCGCCGAAGGCACCCCCGCCAGCCCCGCAGCCTCAGTCACCGCGCGCACGATGGCCCGCTCCACCGCGCGCGCCGCCAGCGCCCCCAGCTGCAGCACATCCGTCTCGGTAGCGTTTCGCCCGGTCGCCAGCGCGAAGATCGTGTCCCCATCGACTGGCGTGTGCGCCGGCCGGACCGCCCTCGCAAGCCCCGTCTGCGCGATGACTGCCATCCGGTAGCATTGCTCCTTCGAGAGGACCGCGTCCGTCGCCACCACGCCGATGGTACTGTTCGGCGGTGGGCTGAACGGCGAAAGCGGGGGCCGCGATCGCAGCACCTCCAGCGTGTCGGCGAACGACCCGGGCCCCTCTCCCCGCGGCCCCGCGACGACGAGTCCACTGTCTGGATCGACGACCTCCCCGAAGCTGTTCACCGCCATCAAAGCACCCACCGTGACGCCCGATGCGGTTCGTTCCGCCGCGCTGCCGACGCCGCCCTTTAGGGCCCGCTCGGCCCCCAGAGCCTTCGCCACCGTCGCGCCCGTCCCAGCGCCGACGCTCCCTTCCTCCAGCTCGCCGTCGGACGCCGCCTCGCACGCCGCGTAGCCCGCCGCCGCGTCCGGCCGGACGTCAGGCCGCCCGACCGATAGGTCGATCAGCACGGCCGCCGGCACGATCGGCACCACGCTCGTCGGCACGGGGAACCCGTGGCCTCGCTCCTCAAGCCATCGCATCACGCCGGTCGCGGCATCCAGACCGTAGGCGCTGCCGCCGGTCAGCAGCACAGCGTGTACGCGCTCCACCAGGTTGCCCGGTCGCAGGAGGTCAGTTTCCCTCGTACCGGGCGCGCCCCCTCGCACATCCGCGGAGGCTACGGCTCCTTCGGGGCAAAGGACGACGGTGCAGCCGGTCGCCGCGTCGAGGCTACTCCAGTGACCCACCTTCACGCCGGCGACAGAGACTATCGACAGATGTTCACCCACTCCGCCGTATCCTTTTGGCCCTCGCATGCGTCATAACATTGGAGACTCGCGCACAACCTTCGCGTGATTTCACACGTTTATAATAGTGCGCGGACTGCTCTGTCAAAATCGAAATTCACTAGCGGGGACGGCGTTGATGGAATTCCTCAAGAAAGCACTGAACACTCGCAGACGGCGGGTGTTATTCACTTTGGGAGCGCTGATCTCTCTGGCCGGCGCAAGCCTAATCGCGGTCGGGTTATACTCCGTCGCGTTCAACGGCGACGAGGGTGGGCCGAACGACAACGCCGCCGTAGTGGATCTGGCTCACGATTCGATCGATCTCGACCTCAAGCCGGATGTCCCTCCAGCAGTTGAACCGACACCGGTGCCGCCTCCCCTGGGCGATTCCGGATATCAGCTTGTGATTGACAGGCTGGGCGTCAACGCCCCGGTCTCGTCCTTCGGCATGGACGAGAATCTCGTCCCGGAGGTACCTTCCACTGGCACGGACGTGGCCTGGTATACGTTCTCGGCCAGGCCCGGCACCGGCGGCAACGCCGTCTTCGCCGGTCACGTCACCTGGAACGGCCAGGCCGTCTTCTATGACCTCGATCAAGTTCAGGCGGGAGATCAGATCAGGCTCCAGGGGCAGGACGGCACCACGCTCACCTACAACGTATCGTCCGTATTCCAGGTTGATCCCAACGACCCGGATTCACTCAAAGTGATGTGGCCCACAACCCAGGACGTCATTACGATCATCACCTGCAGCGGCAAGTTCTTCGAGACGGACGACCCCGTCGCCGGCGGTGACTACACGCACAGGCTGGTCGTCCGCGCTGACCTGGTCACCGTTAACCGGGCTGCGGCCGCCGGCGGCTAACGGTAACCCGCACACTTTAAACCAAGTAGACACCCTTTGAGCGTCCGCGCCGCTTTCGAGGGTGCTATTCCTCTTCTATAATGATTCTGGGTGCACCATTCGCCTCAATCTGGACCTTGTCGCATTTAGATGAACGCTTCTCCTGTCCGCCGCGCAGTACGTAGTCCGTTACTCCGCGTCCTTGGGACACTCACCCTCGTCTCCGGGTTGGCTCTGACCTCTTTCGGGCTCTACCGCCTGCTCGAACCCGAACAATCGGCACCACCGCCGTCTCTGGCCTCTCAGCACCGGACCGACCCCGGCGCGGTCTATGATCGGCCTCTCGGCACCGCACCTACCTCCACAGCATCACCTGTACCGGTGCTTGCAGCTCCGCCTGTAGAGCCTCCACTCCGTGACGAGGCCTACCGCCTGATTATCGACAGGATCGGCGTGAACGCAGGCGTCTTCACATTCGGAGTTGACGCCAACCGCGTGCCCGAAGTTCCCCTGAACGCGACCGACGTTGCCTGGTACAACTTCTCGGCGCGTCCCGGCACGGGCAGCAACGCCGTCTTCGCCGGTCATGTCACCTGGGGCGGCCCTGCCGTCTTCTATGACCTCGACAGCCTGGAACCGGGCGACAAGATTGTCCTCCGCGGCGATGACGGTACAGAGCTTGGCTACGTGGTCTCTGAGACCTTCCTCGTTGACGCCACCGACCCGAACTCTCTCGCCGTCATGTCCGCGACCAGCAACGACGTCATCACAATAATCACGTGCGGCGGTTCCTTCTATTACACAGGCGACCCTATCTTCAACGGGGACTACACCCATCGCCGCGTGATTCGCGCCACCTTCTCCGGAATTTCAGAGCCCGCCCCGGCCGCCGGCGGCTGACGCCGCCGCGCCGCGCAGCCCCCGCCCCACCAAACGGCCCGCACTCATCAGCGGTTTGTTATTCATTTGTAATGCAGCCCGTGCCACAAAGACCCCCTTGCGACACGTCAAAGGGAATAACGTGTAGACGCGAGATGCCTTTCCCTCACGAGGAGGTGATTCGAATGGGCTTCTTGAGCCGTAGCAAGGACAAAGAGAAAGAAGAGCCCGTGATAGAGGCGGCCCCTTGTCCGCATACCTCCTTAGTCCAGCGCTGGGACCTGCCCGAAGAGATGGGCGACAAGGAGAAAGCAACCTACATCTGCGATGCCTGCGCTGAGCGGTTCAGTTACGAACAGGCGCAGCAGTTCCTCGAGCACCCCTCCGTCCCCGCCCTCGAACACACGCCGCAATAGACCCTAGTCCCCAGGACTCGATTACAGCGGCTGGTTAAAGCCACGTCCAGTTTCTTGGATCCTGGATCCAGGATCCAAGAAACTCACCAATCGTAGTGCTCGCGCTGTAGCGCAACCGACATCCCCATCCCGCCACCCATACACAGCGTGACGAGGCCCCACTCCGAATCCCGCCGGTTCATCTCGTAGGCGATGGTTCCCACCAGCCGCGCGCCGCTGGCCCCGAGAGGATGCCCGATAGCCACGGCGCCTCCGTTCGGGTTCACCCTATCCCAGTCCCACTTCAGCTCTTCGCCCACAGCCAGCACCTGGCAGGCGAACGCCTCGTTGATCTCGATCAGGTCGAAGTCGTCCACGCTCATGCCCGTCCGCTTCAGCAGCTTCTGCGTCGCCGGCGCCGGGCCGATTCCCATGATCGTCGGGTCGACCCCGACGGTCGCGGCGTGGCGCACCGTCGCTAGCGGCTTCAATCCTCGTTCCTTCGCGCCGTCCTTGTCCATGATCAGCGCCATCGTAGCCCCATCCGTCCGCGGGCACGCGTTGCCCGCCGTCACCAGCCCGTCCGGCCGGTAGGACGGCTTCAGCTGGCCGAGCTTCTCCAGCGTAGTGTCTTCGCGCGGGTTCTGGTCGTTCTCCACTGTCACATTCGAACCGTCCGAGTACTCGATCGTCAGCGGCTGGATCTCTTGCGCCAGCAGGCCTTCCTTCTGAGCCCGGATCGCTCTGCGGTGGCTCTCCAGAGAGAACCTGTCGGCGTCCTCGCGAGAGATTCCGCGCTCTCGCGCCAGCTTCTCGGCCGTCGCGCCCATGTCCATGATCCACGGCTCCGTCGCCTGGTACCATCGCTTGTTCCATTTCGGCTTCTTGTCGCCCGGCCAGTCGCCCGGCAGCATCTCGCGCGACATCACCTCTGCCGACTGCACCTGGCTCAGGTTCCGCTCATCGCCCGGCGCGATCGGCTGTACGCGGTCCATCGTCTCCACACCGCCCGCCAGCACCACGTCCGACATGCCGGCCATCACCGCGAACGCGCCTTGAGCGCACGCCTGCAACGACGACCCGCATTGCTTGTTCATGTCAGTCGCCGAGATGCTGTAGGGGAGCCCCGCCTCGAACACATAATGCCGCGAGCGCGTGAGCATCCCCGCGATGCCGACCGAACCCATCAGAATCTCATCCACTTCCTCCGCGCCCATCTTGTTGCGCTCGAGAATTCCCTTCAGCAGCGGCACTACCAGCTCGACATGGGTCACATCGCGGAAGACTCCGCGCTGCCCTGCCCTCCCAAACGGCGTCCGCACCATATCCACAACCACAGCTTCTCTCATCAATTCGCCTCCTTCGTGACCGACGACCCGGTAGCGGCGGACCTGCGTGTCCGCCCTCGCCCGTGCTGTTTAAGCAGCCGCTAGTCTAACACAGCGCTGGAGACTCGCCGATGAGCCGATTACAGAATTCCATTGCTGCTTTTTCACCGAGCGTTTACCGATGTTAAGGTCCGGTTAACCGTCATATTCACCCGCCTGCCCCAAAATCGAATGTGAACCCGCTTTACAGTTCATAAGGAGACTAGACAGTGACGAGCCAGGGACAAAGGGACACCGCCAAGGACAGGGACCGGTTTGAGGACCTGGTGCACGAGGCCAGAGACATCTCGCGCGAGATGTCGCGGCTTCTCGAGAACCGCCGCTGGGAAACCCACGAGGGCCCCTTCCGCGGATTCGGCTCTCCTCCCGGCCGCTTCTAATCCCAATCTACGGCTCAGTCGGGGGCGCGAAGGACCCCCGTCCAACTAATCGGGCGCTTGCTCGCCTCTTCTCCCTTACGATTTCCTTTTCCCCACCGCTCTGCTACACTGATCTCGCCACCGACCCCGACTCGTCGGGGCGGTGAGCCGGAGCCAATATCGGAAGCCATCCCGCTTGGACCGGGCAGCCGGCCGAGACGGAGCATTAGGAAGCGTCCCCTGAGGTGGGACGGTGACGTTGCCCTTTCGGTCGACTGTTACCGGCGCCGATGTGAATTACGAAGGCTCCATCACCCTCGACCCGCTGCTGATGGAGGCCGCCGAGATCATCCCCTACGAGCAAGTGCACGTGCTCGACATAAACAACGGCAGCCGCCTTACCACCTACGCTATCGAGGGGCAGCGCGGCTCCGGCCAGGTGATCGTCAACGGCGCCGCTGCCCACCTCGTCGCCGAAGGCGACCTCGTTATCATCCTCACTTACACCGATCTGCCCGAAGAAGCCGCGCCCTCCCATCGCCCGGCCCTGGTCTACGTCGACGGCAACAATACAGTCACCCGCATAGCCGAGGAGATCGCCGCGTAATGCCCGCGCCTCAGCTGCCAGCGACAATGCAGATCGCCGGCACAGAACGAGGCCCCTCCCCGCTCGTCCTGAGGCCTGTCCTGAGCGCGGCGCCAGCCGCAGCCGAAGGGTATCGAAGGAACGAGCGGAGCGACGACGCCGCGCCTTCGGCGTGTCAAGGACCAGCCTGGTCCTAATCCGGAGGTAACGCAATGGACAAGCGCACCTCATTAGCAAACCTCAAGCCCTCCGGAGGCGGGGGGTCTGGGGGTGTCCCCCAGTCTTCCCCTTCGCGGTGTGTGGTGGGGCTACCGGCTGGTACGCAGGGAGGTGGCGTATGGATAACCGCATCTCAATAAGAGGCCGCAAAAGCCGCCGGAGGCCGGGGGTCTGGGGGTGTCCCCCAGTTTTCCCCCGACGGGGTGGGGCGGGGACAACGGCTGGTACGCAGGGAGGTAACCCATGAACAACCGCATCTCAATAACAGACCTCAAGGCCAAGAAGAAGCGCGCTGAGCGCATCGTCATGATGACCTGCTACGACTACCCTTCCGCCCGCCTGCTGGAGGCCGCAGGCGTCGACATCCTCTTTATCGGCGACACCCTTGGCATGGTCGTCCTCGGCTACGACACCACCATCCCGGTCACTATGGATGAGATGCTTCACCACACGAAGGCCGTCGTCCGCGGCTCCAGCCGCCCCCACGTCCTCGCCGACATGCCGTTCATGAGCTACCAGGCCTCTCCTGACGACGCCCTCCGCAACGCCGGCCGCCTCCTGAAGGAAGGCGGCGCCCAGTCCGTCAAGCTCGAAGGCGGGACTCAGGTCGCCGAAACCGTACGCTTCATCGTGGACGCCGGAATCCCCGTGATGGGCCACATCGGCCTCACGCCGCAGTCCATCAACCAGCTCGGCGGGTACAAGGTCCAGGGCAAGACGCCCGCCGCCGCCGTCCGCCTCATAAACGACGCCGAAGCCCTGGAGCAGGCCGGCGCCTACGCCGTCGTCCTCGAATGCGTCCCCGCCGAATTGGCGAGGACCATCACAGAGCGCCTCTCGATTCCCACGATCGGCATCGGCGCGGGGCCGCACTGCGACGGTCAGGTCCAGGTCTTTCACGACCTCCTCGGCCTCTTCGACGCCTTCGTTCCGAAGCACGCCAAACGCTACGCGGACCTCGGCTCCCAGATCACCGAAGCCGTCCGCTCCTACGCCTCAGAAGTCCGCGAGGGCCGCTTCCCGACTGACAAGGAATCCTTCCTTATCGACAAGCCGGTATTCTCAGAGGCAGCGCAAATCGCCTAGGAATGGCTCCCGCACACTCGACCGAATCTCGTTCGCCGCACCTTCCCTATGCCGCTCCGATCGCCCCCGGAGCGGCGCTCTTTCCTCAGGGAGAATACTATGTTGACCGGCTCCGCCGCCTCCCGTTCGTGGTGAGGCTCGCTCGAACCACGAGCGGGGCGACAAAGCTTTCGACACCGAATCCGTTTATCCGTTCCCACCATCCGCTGTGAGATTCGCCCCGATCACCACCGTCGCCGAAATGCAGGCCGCGCGCGAGCGTATGACCGGCAGTGTCGGCCTCGTCCCCACGATGGGTTATCTCCACGAAGGCCACTTGAGCCTCGTGCGGCGAGCACTCGCAGACTGCGATCACGTCGTCGTCTCCATCTTCGTCAACCCAACCCAGTTCAGCCCCAACGAAGACCTCGAGCGCTACCCGCGCGACCTGAATCGTGACCTCAAGCTACTCGACTCGGTACTCAGCACTCGGCACTCAGCACTGGCCTTCGTCCCTACCGTTGACGAAATGTACCCGCCCGGCTTCGCGGATTGGGTGGAGGTGAAGGGCGCGCTCACCGAACGCCTCGAAGGCGCCCACCGCCCCGGTCACTTCCGCGGCGTGACGACAGTTGTCGCTCGACTCTTCCGCATCGTCCGGCCCCACCGCGCCTACTTCGGCCAGAAGGACGCGCAGCAGCTCCGCGTCATCCGCCGCATGGTCCAGGATACCGTTCGTCCTGAGGAGCCCCGGAGGTCGCTGCCAACCGCCCGGAGGGGCGTCTCGAAGGATCGCGTCGAAATCGTGCCCATGCCCATCGTGCGCGAGCCGGACGGCCTGGCCATGTCCAGCCGCAACGTCTACCTCTCGCCCGAAGAGCGCCGCGCCGCACTCGCCCTCCCCCGCGCCCTGTCCCTCGCCCGCCGCCTGGTGATGGACGACGGCGTGTCAGACGCCGAAGCCGTTCGCATTGCGCTGGAAGATGCGATCACGCCCCGCGTAGAGACGCCCCGCCGGGGCGTCTCTACAACGCTCCTTCAACTCGACTACGTCTCGGTCTCTGACGAAAAGACCCTCGAAGAGCTCGACACCATAGACCGTCCCGCCCTCATCCTCCTCGCCGCCCGCGTCGGCTCGACCCGACTCATCGACAATACGATCGTCGTCCCGAAGGGCATCTCGGTGCCGGACGACCTGCGCCCGCTCATGGACGCGGACGCGGCCCGCCTTCCCTGGCCACTAACCACTCACCACTAACCACTGCTAAAATAGCGCCCAGCACCGCTAAGGAGGAGATATGACTTCGCCGTCCATAAGCAGCGTTACAGCGTCCGATTGGCAGCGCGCCATCTCCACAATCGTCACCGCCTTCAGCTCTGACCCTATTGCCCGCTGGGTGTTCCCTGAGCCCCACCAATATCTGACCTACTTCACGGAGTTTGTGCCGCTGATGGCCGGCGGATCGTTCGAGCATGGCAGCGCCTACTGCACCGATGACTTCATGGCGGCCTCCTTGTGGCTTCCGCCGGACGTTCATTCGGACCAGGAAGCGATGGGCGAGCTGGCGCAAAGAGCGATTCCGGAAAGCGATCAAGAAAAAGTCTTCACTTTCATGGGCCAGATGGGCGAATACCACCCGACGGAGCCGCATTGGTATCTACCCCTCATAGGCGTGGACCCGGTCCACCAGGGAAGGGGTCTGGGCTCGGCGCTGCTCAGGCACGCGCTCAAGAACTGCGACCGCGACCACCTGCCCGCCTATCTCGAGGCGACCAGCCCGAGCAGCCGCCGCCTCTACGAACGTCACGGCTTCGAGGCCACCGGCGAAATCCAGGCCGCGGACTCGCCTACGATGTGGCCGATGCTCCGCGAGCCCCGCTGACTACTGCGTAGAGACCCCCCGCAGGCGCATCTCCGCACAACGCTCCTAAGGCTGTCGAACGTCCCCTCCCGCTCATCCTGAGGTATCGAAGCCTGTCCTGAGCGTAGCCGAAGGGGAATGAGCGGGGCACCCACGCCGGGCACTCGACTAAGCCTTCGTTCGTCGTCCCGAAAGCCATGTGTGCCCCAGCGTACTCCTACCGTTGATCGATGCGGACGGCCCGCTCTCCCACCGTCCTACCTCGTACCTCTTACCTCTTACCTCTGATCACTTCGGCATCCACACGAACTGCCTGATCCGGCAGTACTCGCGGAACCCCAGCCTCTCATACACGCCGTATCCCATCGCCGACGCCTGGAGCGACCCGATCCGGTATCCCATCTCCCTCGCTTCGAGCAGCGGCGCGACAGTCAGCGCGGCCCCAATGCCGCGTCCGCGATACTCGGCAAGCGTCGTCACGTTGTATATCCCCGCCGTTACACCGGCGATGAGCATCGAGGTCGCGACTGCTTGGCCGTCCAGACGTCCCAGATGTCCCAACACCCTGGCGTCCTCACTCTCAGTTACGTCGCCCATGATCTCCCCAAAGCCCCGCGCGATCTGTTCCGGCATACCGAAGCCCGCCGCCAGCACTCGCGAATACTCGCCTCCTAGGTCCCTGCCGGTGACCGCCTCGATCGACAGACCCTCTGGCAAGCGCCATGTCTTCGGCAGTACTTGCAGATCGATCGCCATTCCCGGTTCGGCCGCCTCCTCGACCAGCCCTCGCGCGATCAGCCGCTCCGGCAGGTCTGCCGGTGTCGCCGACTCTTCGACCGTCCAGCTCCACGGCAGCTTCTTCGCCGAGAAGTATTCTAACGCGTCTTTGATCGCACGCTCGGCGTTGCTCTCATCCAGCCGCGTTCTCATTACGGAGTTGAACGGCGGCAGCGGAAGACCGCTGGCGAATCGGACCAGTTCGGCGGACTCAACGACCTCCACTCGCGGTGACCCGCGGAGAGCGAGCCAGCTCTGCCAATGTGTCTCCTCGATCGCCCGCCGCATGCCTGCCGGCGAAACGTCTGTCAGCATCTCCATCGGGTCTCGCTCCAATACCTATCAGTCACGGTGCACAATGTGCTCCCACCGCTCAGGCAGCGACCTCAGTGACGTGCGAAGAAACGATGGCAGGAGCCGCACGCCCTCCAGCTTCTCGACGTCATGCCACTCCAGCCTGAACTTGATTCCGATCTCCGGCTCGACACCCCAATGCGGCCCTTCGCTCGTGAGCAGCCTTGAACTCTCCGACAGCGATACCAGGAAGTAAAGCCCAATCTCGTGCCACGACATCCCCTCGTGCTCGAAGAAGCTCTCCACGAACCACAGCAGCCGCTCGACGCGCACGTCGTCCTCGAGCTCCTCCAGCATCTCACGCCCGATGCACTCCTCCGCCGTCTCGCCGTGCTCCACGCGCCCACCGGGCAGGCATAGAAACGCATCTTCGACCGAACCAGGGACATCTTCGACCGCCTGAAGTAGCACCCGGCCTCGGTCGACGATCACCGCCGCCACGCGATAACAGAACCGCTGATTACCGCGATCGAAAACAAGCATGTCGCAAGCCTACACGATGCCGCGCCTCAAGCCTAATCTGTTCATCCGTTCCGGTAATCCGCTGTGAGATTCGCCTGCTACCTGCTAAACTAACCGCAATGGGT